>Ga0209634_1001937_pt1 | contig 14822 bp, 19 predicted proteins | sample LinPmetageLP40_FD_184043 | JGI IMG/M metagenome (GOLD analysis project Ga0209634, IMG submission 184043) | Marine viral communities from the Pacific Ocean - LP-40 (SPAdes) (version 2) | ecosystem: Environmental > Aquatic > Marine > Oceanic | place: Pacific Ocean | collected 2010-08-26
ACATGAAAGATGGGAGCTTGTGGGAAGAAAACTTAAGGAAAAGTGCCTTGAACTTAAGAGACAGAATCAATTCCTTATTTCAACGTCTCTTTTGTGTCCGATGCCTCCTACTTTTCAATGATCTTAATTTATTTATTTTTTGAATATAAATAAATAACAAAATAAAATGCCACCACGGCTTATTATTTTTGACAAAGACGGAACTCTAATTGACAATGAAGTCATTTTTACGCCTATTGTAGAGGATATGATTTACAATCTCTCCAAATACGTAGATGAAGAAAAAATGGCAAAGTTTATAGGGTACGATCTGGAAAACAGTAAATTTGTCCCGGACGGGTTCATTGCTTCCCAACCTCACCATGTTTCTGTAGAAAAAATTAGTAAAAAATTTAACATTGATCCTAAAATTGTAGAAAAATCTTATGGTAAAATGAAATTAACAAAGGAAACAGTTATTCCGTATGTTGATTTAACAGATCTGTTTGAAACTCTCAAAGACAAGGGAATAAAGATTGCTATTAACACATCGGATAATCGTAAGAATACAGAAAAATGTATTAAAATTTTAGGAATTCAAAAATATTTAGATATGGTAGTTTGCGGTGACGACGGATTTAAAACAAAACCCGCACCAGATACTATACAATATATTTGTAGTGAATTAGGTATATCTCCTTATGAAACATTTATGGTAGGAGATACACAAGCAGATATCGATGCAGGACTGACAGCAAAATGCGGTGGTGTTTTTTTAGTTAGAGAAGATCAGAATTTTGATAAATTTAAGAACTACCATGTTCACATTAGAGATGTAAATCAACTCAATTATTACTTAGACTAAACGTTTAAAATTGATTTATTTATAATTTATTTTATAAATAAACATGTTCACTGTTGTAGGGTCCGTTATTGTTCCTTATCCTCCTCCCAGAGGAAATTTTGGGGAACCTTTCGAAATCAAAGTACCCGAAAATTTTACGGAAAAAGAAGTAATTTTCGACCAAAATGGAGAATGTCGTGACTGCGATACACATCACAAGCTTTGGCATTTTATCCACATGGGCTGTCTTCTGGACAGAGACGTGAAAAATTCTGATGATATTGAGATCACTCTATCGCCGCTTAATTTTAGTATTACATACATTAAGAAGGAATAAAAATGATTATTTAATTATTATTTATCTATTAAATAATCAATATGTGGGATCTTAGAACTATAAATAGATACCGTGAAGCTCTTTTCGATCAGAGAAGGAAATCCAGGACATTCTGTAGTATAAAACACAGTATCACCGGGGATATTGTAGCATGCCAGAGTCATGCTTTTTCTAGATTTGTTGAAGCGGGTTCTATGAAAGAATCAGAAATCCTTGGCCTTTTTATGGCTATTATGTATATGTGGGATGAATCGACCAGTAAAGAGTGTTCAGGATCCAGAGGATCGAATACTTACGAAAAGTCTTTTTTTCTAGATAATTCTGTTCTTCAAAGATATTGTGTGCCTACTGGAACTATCCACTCCCCGTGCGGTTATAGAGTAGTTTTTAACGAAGATAGAATGGGGGGAGGAAAGAAGGAATATTCTATTTTTTGCATTAAGAAGCTTGGTTCGCGTGATCTTACAACGGAAAGGGTTCATAACAGTCGGGGATGTTACCTTCATGCGGGGATTCCTGATGAACTAGCACTTGCTAGGAAGGCAGAAGAGAGAAAGCGAAAAAGAGAGAGGGAAGATGAAAGTTCCGAAATTAGGGACCTACGTAACGAAGTTAATCGTCTGAGGAAGAGGAATTATCCAGAGACAGGTCACGAGTATCATTATGGTGCACCTCCGCCTCCTCTTCCACCACATGAATCAGTCCCTGCTGGTTCTTACGTTTACTATGCTCCGCCACCCGGAGTTCTTCCTCCGCCGAATTATCCCCGCCCGGAGCCTCCTGCTAACGGAGGTTATTCTCAGGATATATCATATTGATAACTATATTATTTTTGAAATTTATAATTGAATTTAATTTTAATAAAAATTAAATCAAAATCATGAGTATGCAAAATGCTACCGATGGAAAAAAAATGGAAGTTACCAACCTTTTAGATGGCAAGGGATTTGTCAGGGTTGTTAAAGTTTCACCAGAAGTTCATCCAGAAGGTTACACACCTGAATATTTGATCGCAAAAGCGGCTAGACTTTCTTACGGAAGCGATAACAAAACACCTGCTCAAGATAGAGCACTTATCGAATATCTTGTTAGACACAAGCATACATCCCCTCTCGAAATGTGTAATATTACTTTTCATATGAGATTACCGATTCCGATTTGTCGTCAACTCCTTCGTCACCGTACTGGTAAATTTAATGAATTTTCTCAAAGATATACAGAAGTGGATGAAGATATGTCTCGGCTCAGAATGCCGGATTTTTCAGAATCTCTTCGCGGCCCGTGTAAATTAAGCAAACAGGCATCCGATTTCAATCTAAAACCAGAACAAACGGAGTCTATTCTTGGAATGATGAGAGAAGCTGAAGAAAAATTAGACGATGTCTATGATCTTTACCAGAGAATGGTAAAAGAAGGACTTGCCAAAGAAGTTGCAAGGTTTTATCTTCCCCTTTCAACCTATACGGAAATATATGTCCAATTCGATCTTAATAATTTAATGAAATTCTTACACCTCAGATGTGCACCGGATGCTCAATACGAAATTCAAGTTTATGCTAATGCTATGAGAGAATTATCAGCTCAGTTCTTTCCTACATGTCTTGGTATTTTTGAACAATACAAAGATGGAGAATGGTTAGGTGAACTTGAAAAAAGAATGATTAGAGAAAGGAAGATTCCAGACGAAGTGACTTCAAAAACTTTAAGAGCTTCCATGAAAAAACTTGCAGAGAATTTAAATATAAATCTCGAGTGATTATTTTTTAATAATCTTGCATTGTCCTAATTTTTTAGCTTTAGGACTACATATAATTGTGACGGGCTTAACATAGTATAGAGAATAAATAATATACAAAAATGTCACAGAACCAGCAGGGATTAAACTAAATAAGAACACAGTAGTTCTTCCTCTATCTGATAAGAGAGCATCCGATCCAGAATACCCCCGTTTGCCGTCTACTGGATTTATCTTATCATCTGGTTCTAAGAATCCAGGTTGAAATGTATAAAATATAATCCAAAAGAAATACATCGTAAATAAGAATATAATCAAAGATTTCCAAATTATTAAACTATCCATTATTTTTATATTAATAATAAAAATAATTTAAGAAATTATATTAGTTTCTAACTTATAATAATGTTTATTGTTACCATATCTTTTTTTATAATCTGTTAAAAGGGTTTTCTTTTTCTTAAAACAACCATTAAAATTACAACCTAATTCTTTCACCCCTGTTTTTTTGTTATCATGAATAACTTTCGTGAACATATACGGACCTGTGAGAGTCAATACATCTAATCCCCCTTTCAATATCTTTTTCTCTCTATTGGATTCTAATTCTATATTGTAAATAATCTTTTCTATTATTTTTCTTAGCAAAGGGTGTCCTTTAGGAGATACAATAGACCATTGATTATATTCTCCCCACGGAGAGAAACTATAAGAGAATGCATTTATATAAGGTATTATTAAAGGATGATGTACTAACATTTTGTCAGGGTATTTTTCTAGTATTGAATCAATATTTTTAACTATAACTGATTTTATGTCTAAATAGATGCCTCCTTTTAAATAAATAATCAGATATCTAAACAGGTCAGCTTTACATGCACCATATTCTTCATCAATACTCATGTATGCATTATAAATTCTTTCATTAAAATTATTTTTAATAAATTTTTCACAGTCTTTATTGGTATAAAATTCTGTCTTGTATCCAGGGCAATTTTTAGAGGTAATCTCAAATTCTTCTTTAAAATTTTTAATGATTTCTTTATCCCGATGAGTTCTGTATATGATTTTAGGGATTCCTTCTAAAAATTTTATTTTTTCTAATCCAAAAGATTCTGTTTGAGGTACTTCTTCCATTTTTTTTATATTTTTAGAATTCCTGTAGTCATCTATATATTTTGAAACCATAATTATTGGTAAAATAGATAAAATTAAAAATATTAAAAATATATTCATTTTAATATACTAAAACATGATAAAAATTTATTTGTTTATAATTTTTTTCTTAAGCATAATCTTCGTCTTATATTTGAATGACAGAAGAAAAATATGGAATATGAAAAATCATTCTTTTAGCGTGACGGATAGTTTTAATATCCCTGTTTATGAAGAAGAAAAAATTATACCTAAAAATATTTATAGGATTTATGGATTAAAAGACAACAAAGAAGACTTAGATAAATATCGTTTTATTTTTGAAGAAACCGAAAAAATTTCACCAGAGATAAAAGAAAATATAATTTTTGGAAAGGAGGAAATAGAAAATTTTGTTTTAAAATATTATAACCAAAAGGTTTTAGATACAATAAGATTGATTAATTATAATTACTCTGCTTGTGTAAGTGATATCATACGTTTATTAGTTATTTATGCTAAAGGGGGTATCTATTTAGACGTAAAAACTCAATTATTAGGAGATATTACTACAGAATTAAATAATTATCCCGATAAATTATTAGTCTCGTATTTTTCTTCGTTGCCTTTTGTATTTACAGGATGGACAGATCTACCTCCTTACGGGGAAATAAGTAATTGGTTTTTTGCTTCCCCAAAAGGAAACCCTGTATTAAGAGAGTGTATCATACAAAGTTTAACAAATATTAGTGAAGCATATAAAGAAAAAGAAAAATATGATCACGGTGCACCTTATATTTTAGCTTTAACAGGTCCATATATGTTTACTAATGTAATTAAAAGTTCAAAGAATATAGATAAGGTTAAATTTTTGTCTTCCATGAGTTTAACTAGTTTCATTTTGTCAGGATGGAATGGTAAATTAAGAAAAGAGGCTTATAATTTAGACAATGATAAAATTCAAAGAGGAAGACACTGGAAGCAACTAACAGAACCTTTGTTTAATTAGAATTGTATTAAAATGACAGATTTTAATTTTTCTAAAGAAATGGTGTATGGTAAAAAACATTTAAATAAGATAAGTTTTAATTTAGAAAAATATGATCTTTCATCCGAAGTAGAAAATTTATTTGGTTATTCTCTGGAAGAAGCCCATAATAATTCAAATGAAAAATACGATCTTTTTACAGAACTAGGAAAAGATAGTCATACAGTTTATCATAAAGCATTTTATAGCAAACTAGATTCGTCTGAAGGTTGGGAATCTTTCGTCAATAAATATCACTCTCTTATTGAAGAAGTTATTTTACCTTATTTAGGTTTAGATGAAGCTCTTGTTCAAATTTACCCAACATTCCGAGTACAGCTTCCGGATAATGTAGCGGTTGTTAAAAAGCATTATGATTCCGATGAAAGTCACAGACACCCTTACGGTGAAATTAATTTTATCTATGCACTTACAGATATGTTTGACACGAATACAGTTAAAGTTGAGAAAATGCCGCGGTCGGGAGAATTTGAATCTTTAGAAATGAAAAGAATGGAGTGTATTTCTTTTAATGGGAATAAATGTGATCACTTTAATCACATTAATAGAACAGGAAAAACTAGAATGAGTTTTGATTTTAGAGTACTTCCTCTAAATTATTATAATCCTAACTATGAAAAAGAAAGTGTTACTACATCTCAAAAATATATCGAAGGAGGTTATTACAAGAGATTTTTTGCTAAGAAAGAAGGCTATGTTGCTAGAGACATTTGGGACAAAGAAAAGGAAAAATTTAACACTACACTCCAAAAATATAATCTTAAGGGTGCATGGGAAGTTGTAGATCTTTTTGAAAGAAGAATGGCAGAATATGCAGGTAGCAAATATGCTGTAACAGTTGACTGCTGTACTGATGCCCTTTTTTTATGTCTTAAATATTTGAAAGCAGATGGTGAAATTACACTACCAAATAAAACTTGGATCTCTGTTCCGTGCACAGTAAAACAAGCAGGGTGCGACCTTAAATTCGAAAATATTGAATGGTCAGGCGCATACCAATTAAAACCATATCCAATTTACGATGGTGCTGTGAGGATGAAAAGGGAGATGTTTAAGCCAGGAACATACCATTGTCTTTCTTTTCATATTAGGAAACATATACCCATAGGAAAAGGAGGAATGATTTTAACAGATGATAAAGAGGCATATGACTGGTTCAGAACTGTTAGATATGAAGGGAGAACTATGAGTGATGACGGTGTCAATTATGTTCTGTATAAAGACGATGAAATAAAATCAATGGGTTGGAATATGTACATGACACCAGAACAAGCCTCAAGAGGATTAGAACTTTTTGAAAGAATAGGAGATGATAATCCAGATCAAGAGAGTTCGGGGACCTGTAAAGATTTAAGTCAATTTAGCTGTTATCAATAAGATACTGTAATGTTTTATAATCTCTTTCTATAAATCTTAAAATTTTATTTTGCTGGTATGTATTTTTTTCTTTTTCGAAACTATAAAGAAGAAACAGATTACATTCAGAATAATATACTTCCATAAAATTAAAAATTCCAAAATCAAAACACGGATTTCCCAACTTTAATTTTCTTCTAATTATAATTAAATTGTTTGAAAAGAAAAAATTTTTAATAATTTTTTCTATTCCTTTTTTATTTATTAAATAGGCTTCCGAACAACCATGTGTATGTAAATTTTTAGGCCTTTTTATAATATTGAAACCAATATTATCTATTTTTCTATTAGAAGCCATCTGGAATATTTCCGAATCCTCTGGTAAAGATTCCACCATACTTGTGAATGATTTTTTCCACAAAGGATACAATGAAAAATTTATATCATCTTCAAATATAATTGCTTTATCATCTCCGTTATCGTAAGCTTTTCTAATTGCTAAAAGATGACTTAGTGTTATTGCTACTTCATGGGGTCTCATTTTGTATTGAATCACATATTTAGTCCCGTTTACTTCACCTCCCTTAAGATCGTCCAGATCGTTTTTATCTACTGCTTTGATTCTCGTATAATTTTTAATACCTCTTCTTATAAATTCTTCTTCTAATTTTTCTTTCCTTTCTACACTTCTATCTAGATTTATATAATATTTAGGGATATTTAATAATAATTCATCGTCAATTTCAAAATCTTTTCTAACAGAGTCTAATAATTTTCTTCCATCGTCTAAGACTTTGTTTGAATAAAGTTCTATGCAAAAATAAACTATTAAACATATAAGAAGAATAATAAATATAAATTTCAATATAGTCATTTTATATATTATTTTATATAAAATAAAACTTTCTGAAAATTAGATATGCTAATATTACCAATAAAATCACTACTATACCATAGTGTTTGAAAAAACTTTTAACTTCATCTTTTCCCCAGCTTTCACTTCCGTGATGAACCACCTTTGCAGTGCCCCAGCTTTTAACCCTCTCTTTGTAAGATTTTAGAAATAAAGTTTCAATATATCTTAGTCCTTTTCTTTCTTTCAATGGATTAAAATCTTCAAAGGGAAGAATATGAGCATCTTCTTTACTTTTAAAAGCATCTATCAGGACAATAGGACCTGTACTTGAAAGTGTAAAGAAATTATTTTTTCTGCTATTCAACACATTAAATGCTTTTTTCCAGTTTTTATTTCCTTTATTACTTGCCATTAGATTATTCATGCTATGACGAGGATTAGAAGAATATGGATTGCCAACTAAATTTATTTTATCTGGTACTAAATCTTTATAAAAATTTTTCCTAACTTCACAATCCAGATCAGCATAAATGCCACCGTAGTGATACATAATGAAATACCTAACAGAATCTACTCTTTGAATATGTTTGGGATATTTATCAAAAGTTTCTAAAAACCAATTGTAATTTTCCACTATCAAATTTCTTGATTTATCATAATCCCATAAAATATGTTCATATTCTGGTTCCGGAAACTTTTCTTTCCATGTCAAATGATATTTCCTCCACTCAGATGGTATCTCCTTGTTATTTCCATAAAAATCCCAATATATCTGATGTATGATTTTAGGTATCGCCATTTTAATTAAAAAACTAAATTATTATTTTTTTTTACCATTTCTCCTATTAGTTGAGAGAACCTTCCCCCTGATTTCATGAAAAATTTGCTATTAGACATATACAAAAAATCATTGTCAGCGCTATTATTTATTCTTGTAGAAACTTCAAGGCCTTTATTTATTAAAAAGTTCTTAATTTTATTCAGGTAAATTTCGCTACGTGTATGATCTTCGTCAGTATGATAACCGGAAACCATAGTTATTTTTTTAATATTTTTTAATAATTTTAATTTATCATCTATTTTTTTGTAATTTAATAAGTAATCTTTAATTTTGCATTTATAATCATAATGTTTTCTTCCTTCTAGTAAATCATCAATATCGTCAGAGTATTCCCAATCGATAACATCACCTGCTCTAATATGGAACACTGCCTCGTCTTCTTTTGGTATTTCGTCTAATTTTTTTGCTTTTTCTTGGATTATCTGGTAAAGTGTATCATAGTCTTTAGATTTAGAAGTTCTAGTAAAATATTCACCTGCTATTGTACCTTTAAAGTAATTTCTATACAGTACCCTAATAATATACCAATTAAATGTTTCATCCAAGATTGCATCACCTATCCTATAATTTTTCAAATCCTTGAGACCTGTGCTTTCATTATGAATCCAATTTGTTTTGAAATAGATTATTAGAAAGACTATAAGAAATAAAAACAAAATCTTCTTCATTTTTTATAATTAACTTTTTATAAAAAATGGAATATTTAACTTATACTATTGTTTTATTAGTTTTTATATATTTAATTGCTTCTACATATTCGATAGAACTTCCTTTGAAGAAAAATTCTTTAAATTCTTTTTGTCAACAAGAAAAGACAAAAAATCTTGAAGAAAAGGGCTATTTTTCAGATAAACTCAAAGCCAAGGAATATTTAAATAAGGAGTTTCCAAATATCAAATATGCCAAAGTAATTTATTCTACCGATAAACCAGATACATTAAGAAATATTAAATTACCGAAACGATTTGTAATGAAATCTTCAACAGGGGCTAGGATGTTTCATATAGGAAATGATAAAGATGATATAGAAGATCTAATTAAAAAAGCCAAGGGGTTTTTAAAAACCAGGCACTCAAATTATGGTTATAGATCCATGCCTTTCATGGAACTATGGGAACCTCATTACGATTATAATAAAGAACCAAAAATATTTATTGAAGAATTTTTAGACGGAATCAAAGAATTTAGAATCATGATGGCTAAAGGGGAACTTCTTTATTTAGAAAAAATAGAAAACGATACATTAGAATATTATGATAAAGACTGGTCCCCGATTTTAGACCCCAAATATGATACATTAACACTGGACAAAAAACGTAACAAACCAAAATGTATTCATGATATTATAAATTTTTGTAGGAATTTTTATGATAAAACTAATTTTCAGTTTATGAGGATGGATTTTTATTTAAATAAAGATGAAACAGAATATTATTTTGGAGAGTTTACTTTTACTCCAGAGAATTGCAGAAGAAAATACTCCGAAACATTCCATAAAAAATATAAAAAACTTTTTGGTTAATATATAATAACTTATATATTAAAAATGGTTCATATTGCTACAGTAGCTACGCATAGCGAAAGATATCTTCCTGTTTTAGAAAAGATGGTAGAAGACAGGGGGTCAAAACTTCATAAATTAGGTTTTGGAAAGAAATACCAAGGTCATTTCATGAAAGATTTAGAAATGATAGAATTTTTAAAAACATTGCCCGGAGAAGATATAGTCATATTTTTAGATGGTTTTGATACCCTTATGCTTTCAGATACCACCGAAGTTATTGATAAATTCAAGAAAAGCGGAAAGAAAATGATTCTTTCTGTAGAAAATGTAAGGAGTTCTTTTTTGATGCATTCTTACAATTTCCAAAAAGTACAGGAAAAATTTATAAATACTGGTCTCTATATAGGATACTGTGGTTATGTTTTGAGATTTTTAGAAGAAATGTATTCAAGTGATTATAACAAAAATTCAAACCAAACTACATGGAGCAGTTTTTTAAATTCTAAGCAAGAAAGAATAGATTTAAGTGATTTTGCGGTAGATAAAAACAGTTCTCTTTTTTTAAATCATTCTTTTACATGCGATAACAAATTTATTTTTGATAACAAAGAGAAAAGATTAATTATGGAAGATAAAACAAAACCTTGTTTTATTCAAGGAAACGGAGTAGTAAACATGAATGATATTATAAAAGGAGCAGGTTATGAAAAAAACAATATTTACAAGAACAAACTTTTCTGGGAACAACTCAAATATAGTTACAAAGCAGTCATAAAAACATATCCAATATTGAAATTTTTTATAGGATCTATTATTATGATCGTTATTTTCTCCATGTTTTCTTTCTATAGTTATTACAAATCAAGAAAATTTAAAACAATTAATTTAACTTTTTCTTAAATTATATTTTTTAATATATTAAAATGGCACAATTAGCATCGGGCTATGAGAGAGGATTTAGAGTGTTGTTTAGTCTATCTATAATTGTTCTTCTGACGTTTATGGTGTTATTTTTCATACTTTGTGGTTATAGTTTAGGTTTGGGAGAAGATTCATTTGACGAATCTATACTCGGAAATTTTAACGCAGTAGGGGCTGCATTATTGATTATAGGGTTCCCTTTATTATTTATTATTTTTACTTATGTTTATCTACAAGCATATAAAAGATAATTTTTATTATTTAATATAATAAAAATGGCACTTGGAAAACGCATAGAAAGAAAAAAAACGGATAAATGGAATATAAAAAAAATTATTCTATATCTCTTGCTTGGATCCTTCATTATTTCTTTTATATCAACTATCGTGATTTCTATACTTCTTTCTTGTACAGAACGAGATATGTCTATTAAAATCGGGACAATAGACGCTTCTACACCGGAAAGCCCTGTTTTAGGACAATTTGGTCCTATTTCCACTGTTATATTGTTAATAGGAATTCCATTTTTAATTCTCATCACTACAATAGCTTATGCCTTTTATATTTCTACAGAAGGAATAAAAGATGAACTATTGAGTTTTTAATTAATTTCCTGTGCTCCCGAATCCCCCGGAACCTCTATCCGTTGACGATAAAGTATCTGCGACTTCTATATTTCTAAAAGAAGTTAAATCTGGGTTTGTAATTTGAAAAAGTCTAGTACCCTTTTTTATAAGATAATCGTCTTCTGAGATATTGTCTACAGGAGCTTGTAGTTCTCCTCTATAACCAGCGTCTATTAGACCTATACTGTTGGAAAGTCTGAGAGGGGTCTTTGAAATACTACTTCTTGGTAACAGGAAAAAACTACAAGGTTCTAATGTAGTAGTTCCACCGCCGCCGGGTAAAGATAATGTGGTTGATTTTATCATACTACAATGAATTCCTAAAGGTATTTTTACTTGAGTTTTTGGAGGAATAAAAATATCATCTGGGACATAAATATCTACCCCTGCGTCGTTTCTATTAACAACTGGGTGATAGAGATCTTCGTGGTTATTTCCTGCTGCTCTTAAAAATTTTATATCATAGGAAATACTAAACATTTTAATATTTTTTTGATTATATTAAAATGAGTATTTTTGATAATTCTGAAACAGCTTACAGCTTTGTTTCTGCAATATTCTTTTTTGTATTATTAGAATCTATTCCGCATATATATACAGGGTATGTAGGAAATCAATTTGTCAGAATAGTAAAAAATAGTGACTTATATAGAAATATATTCTTATTACTTTCTGTCTGGTTTATAATAAATTATGTTCACGAAACTATAGTCCCTGAAGAAATTGAGAGTACGTGGGAAAAAATAATAATCGCTTTGGCTTTGTACGTATTTATTTTATTATTTTCTAGACAACAAGCTATCTATAACGCAGTAGAATTATTTTTACTTTTTATAATGTATATTATCTATCAAGTAAAAGTAGATAACGAAGCTTCCGAATCAAAGATACTAGAGTATGTTTCTTATGGTATTTTGGGGGTGGTTGTAATAATACTTTTCATAGGTTATTATCAATATATGATGTTAAAAATAAAACAGAAGAAAAAAAGATTCACTTACACGAAATTCATATTTGGAAAAAGAGAAGCAGACTATGGAAAAAATTTACATTAAATTGTTTATTATTTATTTAAAATAATAAAAATTATTGATCAAGGTACTCGTCAATGACACCCTGATCGTAGTTACTGTCTTGTGTAACAACAGTGTAGATTGGAATGATAGTCCCTTCCGAATCTTTTCCTTGTAACTGGTATATCGTAACATCTCTCCCGTTTACTTTAATGGATTTTTTCGGCTTTACAATAGAAAGTTCTCCTATTATTTCAGGGAATCGTCTTTTAGCCTTTTCAAATGCTAAATCTTTTCTTTGAATCAAAGAACTTTTCTTTTTCTCTGTCAAAGAATCTTTCCATTGTTTTGTCATACCATGGTCCTCTAAAAATTGCTTTGCTCTCGTGTAAGCCATTTTGTCTGCAACATTTTTAGTATTACTGATATATTGACCCAAGATAATATCTCCTTTTCCTTCTAATTTTATTCCATAGCTCCTTGCTGTATTAGCATAAGATTCCATCAATTTGATAGTGATCTTTGTTTTTCCATCAGGGAGTAATTTTTCTTCGTCAACAATACCTCTTTGACTTTCTTTATCTTCTTTAATAATAACAGGATTTATGTCATTCTTTTCAAGGGTCTTGTTCATATTATTTACTATAGATTCCCAAATTTTTTCGGGGATTTCTTTAGGTCTTCTGAGATTAGTATATTGTTGTTTGCTGATAACCCTAAAAGCCTGTCCGGCAAAAAATTGCTGAACGTACGTTTTATCAGGAGCCGAACTAACAATGCTCTCCGAAGTAAAGGTTATATCATCAAAAAGTAATTTCATTAAATTATAAACGACAATAACACCAAGACCAAGAGTTCCTTTCCTAATATAAAGGAGAGTATCTATAGTACCACAAAGAGCTTCTAAAAGATCTTCGCTCGTATCCATTCGGTCTACAAGATTTTTATCAGATATCATCCATTTATTAAGATTCATGGCATTAGAAAGCTTAGATTGAAAATCTTTACTCATGTATTTTTGATCTAGATTATTCATTCTTTCTTCTGTAGCTCCTGGTTCTTTAACCTTGATGTAAAATTTAAAGCAATATCCCATAGTTTTGTCCCCGACAGATTCTACTGCTTCGTAATTTTTATTTACATTAGGATTAGCAGAAGCGTGAGTAAAACAAGCTAACCAATGAGTTTTTAAGGTCTCTTTAGTCAAAATCAAGTCTACGAGACCTGATCTGTCCGCTGGAAAAATCCTTGTCAATAGATCTTTTAAATATTCATAGAAATGTTGCCACCAAAGTTTTGATGTCGGAACATTATATTTATTTAACTGTTTTTCATGTGTAGGATAAATTAGACCATCTAAGAAAGAAAAATCCGAAACCGTTTCTTTCTTTTTTGTAGGAGATTTTTGTTTCCTAATACTTATAGGAACTGGATTTCCTTTACCGTGAATACGGAAACTACTTTTATTTCTTGAAGGAGATTGTTCTTTTTCTTCTTCAAAAATACTTTCAAAATTTTCAACTTCATATGATTTGAAATTTCTGATGTTCTTGTTAATACAGCAAGTAAAACCCTCTTCTGTTTGAGATGAATAACCAGACGAAGATATATTTTTTTTGCTAATCTCGCTTTGTGAATAAAAAAGGACAAGGGGATAAAATTTGGAATACTCTGATAGAATAGAATAGGTTTCCTCCAAAGCCGATTCTGGTCTTCCGTGAATAACAAAGCTATTTTTAGTTTTATCGTAAATTTTATCTTTATTTTGTTCCCAAAATTTTCTTGAAATATTAGTAACGTTTGCTTCTGTAGATTTTAAATCTCCCACTAGAATAATGTTTTTAGTTATAGGATGAGTTTTTACTATTTCCAAATCTTCATAAGACTGACAATCAAAAATCAAAAATGTAACATCTTCTATTTTCTTGTACTTACCTCTTTCATTAAGTTTCATAGAAATTTTATCTAATAGTTCAAAACCATTTTCTAAGTCATAAGATGACATCTTTTATATAAGTTGTGTTTTATTGAAAAATTTACTTTTCAATAATCAATTTTAAATTTTGCTTTATTTTCCGGAAGAAGTTTCTTCATAAGCTGTGAGAGGCTGTGGTTGGTTACTTCCTTGTTTACTTTGTGGCACTAAATCAGGTGTATTTGCTACAAACTGTTGCCCGTAATCCTGTAATTCTTTTGTAGTTGTAGCTACTTTTGTGCCTTCATTTGGTGCAATAAGTCTTTTTTGGGGTTTAAAAGGAGGTATTGTTTTCTCGGGAGAATGGAAGGAGAAATGATGGAACATAAAGAAGATATTATAGAATAAAAAAAATATAAAAAAGAAAGTCCAAAATGGATTGTAGATATTAACATTATCAGCCATTTTAATTAAAAAAAAATTAACTTAAAATGGAAAAGCTTCTAAATTATATTAAAAAAGAAAAATTAAATATTTATTATCCTCCGGATGAGATAGAAAACTGGAAAAATTTAAAAAATAAATACATTAGGATGGGATATAGATGGGTAGATTTTTCTATGGATTATTCTATGAGTAAAATCAGAAGATATGATAGAAAAAATCAAAGAGAGTATAATAAGAGGAAAAAAGATGAAAAAAAAATGAGGAAC
>Ga0209634_1001939_pt1 | contig 14809 bp, 9 predicted proteins | sample LinPmetageLP40_FD_184043 | JGI IMG/M metagenome (GOLD analysis project Ga0209634, IMG submission 184043) | Marine viral communities from the Pacific Ocean - LP-40 (SPAdes) (version 2) | ecosystem: Environmental > Aquatic > Marine > Oceanic | place: Pacific Ocean | collected 2010-08-26
GAAGTCAAGTTGGGTTCTAAGTTGTCTAAAGACCAGCAAGATGCTATTAACTTTTATAACGAGTACAACCAAAAACAATCTGCTACTAGTGAAGTCCAGCAGAAGCAGTACAAGCAATTTGAGCAAAGTACCAATAATGTTTTTAACGAAAATTTCAAAGGTTTTGATTTTAAAGTTGGAGACAAGAAATATAGGTATAATGTAAAAGATGCCGCTGCTACTAAGGATTACCAAAGCGACATATCTAACTTTGTGAGGGAGTTCCTCGACGAAAACGATATGATGAAAGACGCTGCAGGTTATCACAAAGCTTTATTTGCAGGTAGAAACATCGATAAAATTGTATCGCATTTCTATGAGCAAGGTAGAGCTGATGCTATAAAAAATACCGCTATCAAGTCAAAAAATATTGACATGAGTCCTAGAACTGTTAAACCAGTTGTAGACGCAGGCGGTATAAAAGTTAGAGTGTTAGGTGGTGAAGATAGTTCAAGGTTGAAATTTAAAATTAGAAAAAAATAAAAACAACTTAAAAACTAAAAAAAATGGGATTTAACACATCTTTAGGATTAGGTGGATCATTTTCACTAACTCCTACACCAAGCCCCACTGTAAGTAGCAATAACTACTTAGATTTAGCAAACACTGCTAATCAAGGATGGGCGCAACAATATCTTCCAGAATTGTATGAGCAAGAAGTAGAGCGCTACGGAAATCGTACGATCGGAGGATTTTTACAAATGGTAGGCGCTGAAATGCCTATGAGTTCTGATCAAGTAGTTTGGTCTGAGCAAAACCGCTTGCACATTGCTTACAAAAGTTCTGGAGCTGCTGGCTCTGCTACTAGTGTGCAATTAGAAGGTACTGCTGGTAATATTTCTTTAGGATCGGCTAATACTAACTCACTGAGAGTAGGTAATACTGTTCTTGTAACTGACGCTGCTACTGGTCTTAAAACCTCGCAATGTTATGTTTCTGTAAGTTCTGCAGCAGCTACTGACGCTGGAACTTCAAACGCTACTTTATTGCCTTACAAAGTTGTTGATTTAGCGGCTGCTGGTTTTAGTGATAATGAGCAAATAAACATTTTTGTTTATGGTTCTGAATTTGCAAAAGGTTCTGACACAATGTCAGGTGAATTAAAGCCGGAGTTTACTAAATTTGACAATAGACCAATTATCATTAAAGATCACTTTAAGATTTCTGGTTCTGATACTGCTCAAATTGGATGGGTTGAAACAACTGACGAAGCTGGACAAACTGGATTTTCATGGTATTTAAAAGCTGCTGGCGAGACTCGTTTGCGATTTGAAGATTACTTAGAAACTTCTATGATTGAATCAGTAAAAGGCGCGGCTGCTTCTACAATTCACGATGCAACGGGTGGTTTAGGAGTAGACGTAGGTAGCGTAGGTACTGAAGGTTTATTTTCTGCTATTGAAACTCGTGGTAATGTATTTGAAGATTTAGCTTCACTTAACGACTTTGACTTGTTGTTAAAAAATCTTGACAAACAAGGTGCTATTGAAGAAAACATGCTTTACGTTAATCGCGCGCAAGCTCTTACTATTGACGATATGGTAGCTGGATTAAATGCTAACTATCAAAGCGGTGCTTCTTTTGGTGTTTTCCAAAACGATGCTGACATGGCGTTAAACTTAGGTTTTTCTGCTTTCCGTAGAGGATCTTACGATTTCTACAAATCAGATTGGAAATACTTAAACGATGCTGCTGCTCGTGGTGGTTTTGGAGACGTATCAGGAGTATTAATTCCTGCTGGAACTTCAACCGTATACGATCAGTCATTAGGTAAAAACATGACACGTCCTTTCTTACACGTAAGATACAGAAGCTCAGAAACTGATGATCGAAGACTTAAGTCTTGGGTAACTGGTTCTGTTGGATCTGCTTCTTATACTGGAGAAGATGTTATGGAAGTGCACTATTTATCTGAAAGATGTTTAGTAGTTCAAGGAGCTAATAACTTCGTGATGCTAAAAGAATCATAATATTAACCTTTAAAAACTAAACAGAAATGGAAAAATACTTATATTTCAGAACACAGGCCACTATTGCCGACGATGATGATTCAGCTCAATCAGCTTGTTTCCCATTGTCTAGCTTTCTTGGCATGCACCCAACTGCAGACGACACGTTGACATTGTTTTTTATACCTCAAATCAGAGTTGCTGGTGGTGTAACTGACGGGCAAGATTTCACAAACAGCGATAAAGTTGTTTTAACTCTTGGAAACGTTAACACTCACAAAGCTGCTATGAAAGGTATAATCAAAGCTTTTGCTAGCTCTGCATCTTTCAAAGAAGAGGCCCCAGATGCTGACTTTATTGTTGTTGCAGATGACTTATCAGGAGCTACATCATATATTACACCTGAAGTTACCGCAGTTTCAACAATTGCAATCGGTGCTGCATTTGCATAATGCTTTACTAAAATTTAAACTTATGGGCGTCTTTACGGCGCCCTTAGGTTTATTTAACGTGACATTAGCCCATTACTAACTATATATAGAGGCTGTTGTCATACTTTTAAACTATTTAATTATATTATATCATGGAAACAAAAACAAAAAAACAACCTAAAAAGGTTGAAGTAAAAAATATTCCAAGCTGGGAAATAAAAGATAGGCAATATTATTTAATTGGAAACAACTCTCCGTTAACTTATGTTTTAACTTCAAAGTCTACACCTAGAAAACCATTGTTATGGTTTGACGAAGAAAAAGGTTATAATCGTGAAATAAGATATGCAAGCAACCAAAGATCTTGTTTTATAGATGAACAAGACGGTAACGCAATACTTGATCACGTTATTTTTGAAGAAGGAGTGTTAAATGTTCCTAAAACAAATCAACCACTTCAAAAACTTTTAAGTCTATATCATTCTAAAAAAAGCTATGTATATGACGAAAAAGATGAAGTTGCAGAAGCTAAAGACGATTTAGTTAGTATTGAAGTTGAAATGGAAGCTTTAAACACTGCTATGTCTATTGATGTCGATCAATCAGAAGCTATACTTAGAGTTGAATTAGGTTCTAGAGTAGATCAAATGAGTTCTGCTGAACTTAAAAGAGACTTGTATATGTTTGCTAGAAATAATCCAATATTGTTTTTAGAGCTAGTAAACGATGACAACGTAATGCTTAGAAACTTAGCTATTAAAGCTAGTGAAATAGGTGTTATTGTATTATCACAAGACCAAAGAACTTTTGCATGGGGTTCAAATAACAAGAAATTAATGACTGTGCCTTTTGATGAAAATCCATATTCTGCTTTTGCTGCTTTCTTAAAAACAGACGAAGGAGTAGAAATTTTCAAATCAATAGAAAAAAAGCTAAAATAGCGTAACTATTATAAGTGGTGTAGCCATCTGTAATGGTGGCTATACTACTATAATAAAAATAAAAATATGGCGATTGACGTAAATAAAGTATATACTACAGTATTATCTATACTAAATAAAAAAGGTAGCGGCTATATGACGCCAGACAACTTTAATAAAATAGCTAAAGTTGTACAACTAGAGTTACTTGATAGAGCGTTTTACGAATACAACAGAGCTGTAGCTAAACAAACAAGTGGAAGAGGAGCGCAAGGATATGGTGACATACCTAGAAAAATAATGGACAAGCTTGATCCGTTTTGTGATCTAACAACTTTAACAATAGACTCTACAAATACTTATTTTGAAACACCAGGATATTCTACACTTATATCTGGAACTACAATAACACAAGCTTACAACAACATATACGCGACTTTAAGTTTAAAAGTAAACGGAGAGTTTACAGACATAGAGCGTATAGATAAATCTAAAATACCGTTTTTATTTTCTTCAAAACTAACGGCACCATCAACAACTTTTCCAGTATATTATTATTCTGCAGACTTATTATATGTGTTTCCAAGTACTATAAATAAAGTAGACTTATATTATATAGCTAAGCCTAGAGATCCAAATTGGGTTTCAACTGTTGATACAACGAGTTTTGGTACTCCTATTTACACTTATGATGATGTTAACAGTACTAATTTTAGACTACACTCTTCAGATGAGTCAGATTTAATATTAGGTATACTTAAATACTTTGGTGTTACAATAAAAGATCCACTTGTAATACAAGCTACACAACAAGAAGAACAATCAATAACACAACAAGAACAATAATATGAGTTTATTAGGAACAGTTACAGAAGAAAACTACTACAATGGATCTCAAACATTTATTGGAGACGGAGATGTTTTTTCTTTTACGTTAACATTTGAAACATTACCTACTACTAGTCAAGTAAGAGCTTTTTTGAATAATACAGAAACTTTTGAGTTTACTATATCTGGAGCTACAATCACTTTCTCAGGTACTGCGCAAAACTTGCTTGAAACAAATGAAGATGTTGTTGTTGAGGTTAAGTTGCTAGATAATACTTTTGGTAATTATCAGTATACTTCTATTAAAGACATTGTAGATAATTTTATGATAGCATACGTAGGTGATGGAAAGTTAATAGATCATGTAGCTAAGTCAGATGTAATATTTCACGCTAAAAGAGGTTTACAAGAATTTAGCTATGATGTACTTAAAACAGTTAAGCTGCAAGAAGTTGAGTTAGGACCATCGCTTTCTATGCCAATGCCTCAAGACTATGTTAACTACGTTAAAGTATGTTACATAGACAGCTCAGGCGTTCGTAGAATTATATACCCAACTTCGCTTACTACAAACCCAACAGAGCCAATGCTTCAAGATGAAAACTACAACTATGTATTTGACGCTGATGGCAATGCTGTCGAGGGTAGCTCTGTTACAGAAGAGCGCTGGAAAGCTTTTGACACTAAAAATATATCAGGTGATTTATCATCTGAAGACAGTTTCTATCTAACTACAGATGATTATTTAAGAAGTGATTACGGCCAAAGATATGGCGCTACACCGGAGACTACACAAGTAAACGGGTTTTTTACAATTAACGAAAGAACTGGTAGTTTTAGTTTTAGTAGTGACTTATCAGGCAAGCTAATTGTACTCGAGTATATTTCAGACGGCTTAGGCACTGATGCTGAAATGAAAGTAAACAAACTTGCTGAAGAAGCTTTATACAAGCATATCGCATATAACGTTCTAGCAGTTAAAAGAAACATATCTGAGTATATAGTACAAAGATATAAAAAAGAACGCAGAGCAGCACTTAGAAACGCTAAGATCAGGTTATCTAACCTAAAACTCTCAGAGCTTACACAGGTTATGAGAAATAAATCGAAACAAATTAAACACTAGTACATGGCTGAAGATAAAAAGACGTTTCTTCAAGGTAAAATGAATCAAGACATTGATGATAGAATTCTACCTAATGGAGAGTACCGCAGTGCTCAAAACATACAAGTCACAACTTCAGAAGGCTCAGACGTAGGATCAATACAAAATATTCTTGGTAATACAAGAATTATTAATTCTGTACTTGATCAATACAGTGATTTAGAAAATATAGGTTGCTTTTTTGACGAAAAAAATAATAAAATATTTTATTTTGTCACAAACTATACTTGTCCAAACCCTGAAGATACTGGTCTTATTGGTGGTGTTTTAGGCCCTGAAACTGCCGAACAATTTGCTTTACGAACCGGAGATAATTTGTTTTGTGGTATATTTATGACAACAAGAGCAGATGGTACTTCGTTTCCTCAAGTTGTCTTACTAGCTCAAGGCTTGTTTTTAAACTTTAGTAAAACACACTTAATAACAGGTGTTAATTTACTAGAAGATTTGTTGTTTTTTACAGACGGCTTAAACCAGCCTAGAAAAATAAATGTTTCCATAGCTGCCGATAACCCTCCTAATATATCTCAAAATATACCAGGGCACTACAACAAAGAAGACAAAATAAGTGTAGCTAAGTTTGCTCCTTTTATGCCTCCGCTATTGTTAGACTATAATACAACTACTTTGAACGGTAATCCACAGGCAACAACTACAGACGACCTTGGAAACGTTACAAATGTACCTCCTACTGCTTCAATGGAGCTTAGCTCTCAAAACAATTTTCCTGAAGATTTTTTAAGAGAAAAATTTGTTAGATTTTCATATAGATATAAATTTATTGACGGTGAATATTCTACAATAGCACCTTTCACACAAATATGTTTTATACCTAAAACAACTAGTTACAATATAACTCAACTTCAAAAAGTATTTAAAAAAGGTGAAGTATATTTTCAAGATACTAGTGGTATTGCTGATGGTATGGTTAATGACGTTACGGCTGTTAATTTAAATATTGTACTACCTTCTAAAAAAATCAAAACTGATTTAGATATAGTAGCTATAGAAATATTATACAAAGAATCAGATAACAACTTAATAAGAGCGGTAGAATTAAAAGATATTGACGATACAGACAGTGTAAACGGTGTTTATCAATTTAAATACAAGTCGACACTTCCATACAAAACACTTCCTCAAGATCAATTAACTAGGGTTTACGACAATGTACCTTTAAGCGCTAAGGCTCAAGAAATAATATCTAATAGAGTTGTTTATGGTAACTATGTAGAGCAAAGAAAACTACCTACTCAAGCAGGGCAAAAAGCGCCTGGAATAAACTTCGCCGTAGGCACAAGCGCAAAGTTTGACACAGAGGCTTCTTTTGGTAATGCTGACTTTAACAATTATTACTTACACAAGGAATATCCATTTCACTCTGTAAAACAAAGAAGAACTTATGAGATAGGCGTTGTGTTGTCTGATAAATTTGGCAGACAGTCCCCTGTTATAACATCAGCATCTGGTGTTAGTTCTATAAATATTTCAGCTAAAGATCAAAACTTTAATAGTAGCTCTTGGGACAACGATGGTGTTGTTACGCCTGAAGTTTCCCCTGGAGATGAAAACTACTGTGGTGATGCTCTTACAGTAACTTTTAACGAAGAAATACCTAACGCTTATGCTAAAAGCACTATTATAGGTATTAACCAAACCACAACAACTTCGGTTGTAACTCCTTTTCAAACTGTTATTACTAGTGGCGATTTATCTGGTATGTTTAGATTATTTATTGAAAACTTTTCTCAAACAGATTTATTTCAAGTTGGTGATTATTTAAAAGGTCAAGACACTGATTTTGTTAAAATATTAGTCATAGACTCTACTGACGGCAACTTAAGCTTGTACACAGAAGGACCTGCCTCGCTATTATACCAAAACTACACAGGAGACTCAGCTTCACCTGTTTTTAATGATCTTGATACTTACGGGTTTTTCAAATATAACTTAACGCCGCATGGCTGGTATTCTTATAGAGTTGTAGTAAAACAAACAGAGCAAGAGTATTACAATGTGTATGCTCCAGGCGCTATTAGCTTTGACAATGATCAAGACGAAAATAAAACATATATACCAATAACGTCTGATAGTATAAATAAAATTACTAGAGATATAGAGTTTACTAATACACAAGAACAAGGCTTGAGTACTAGTAAAAATAGAGTATATCCAAAAGTTATACCTGCTAAAGAAAATGCTTCTGAAGGTCACTCAGCTACGGATGCTAATGCTTTATCAAAACAAAGCGACGCAGATTTAATAGACGTTATAAGTATAGGTACAGCTAAAGAGCAAGGTCTTAAAAATGACAACGAAAATGTTTTTGATTTTGTTTATGAATCAAATAAAAACACCCTAATGGCTCAGCTGCCTTACGGTGATGATAATAATTTTATTGGTGCTTCTGTAGATTCTGGTTTTGTTGGTACTACTAGAACTATTATTACTACAGATACGACCTCTGATAGTCAACTTACTTTCGGAAATATAAAGTTAAAAAACAGAGGTAAAAGTTTGGTTTTTGAAGATACTTCTTTTGCTTCTAGAACCCCTGTATATGCAACTGCCTTTCCTGTTGGTGATTATTTAAAAGGTGAAAATAAAGATTTAGTTAAAATTATTAAAGTTACAATAGCTAGTAATATTGTAACTATAGAATGTGACGGTGCTATAAAAAAATTAGGAGATGCTGAAGACGGTAAAGATATACCAGTTAGCATGGATATTAAAGTGTTTAGTTATAAATACGGCTCTCAAGATAGAATATCTGTATTTGAAACAAAACCTTTTGAGTCTGTTTTAGATATATATTACGAAACATCAACAGCAGGTCTTGTACACGAGCTAAACGAGGCGCTTTCTTTTCCTAGTACTGTAAAAAGTTTAAACTTAATAGATGTAAACTTTGATGAAAGTGTAAGTTATTTTGACAACAACGGAAGCTGGAATAATGAAAAAGTTGCAACAATACAACTATTAGATCAATTCCAAAACGAATTAACAGCTGGTGCTAGTCCTAGTCAGATAAATCCTGAAGTAGATTCTGATGACATATCTACTTTTTGTAGAATTGTTTCTCAACAAGGACGCATGATTAATGCTAACGGCACGCCAATACAGCCAGTAGAAGTAGACAGATTTGTTATAATATTAGATCCAAACGATAATAAGTTTAAAATAAAACCAAAACTTAACACTGGAAACTTTGTTTATTTTCCTAACAACTATCCTATTGGCTATGACTTTTTAATAGAAGTTACAAATAATGACGGCGAAGTTGAAACATTACAAGCCAGTATATCTCTTGAAAACATAGCGCCAAACACTTCAGCAACGCCAAACAACTTTACAACAATTGGAGCTGAGCCTGGCACGGTTATTTTTGAGTTTGATGCAACAAACGGTAGTTCAGCTGGAAGTTCTTATGACCAGCTAGGTTTACGTTACCAAGATGTAAGTTTAGGTGATAATTTATTTTCTACAGCTACTATAGGTTTTGATACTAATGGTGATTCAGCTATAGATTTTGGAGGTCAAGGTATACAATTTGCTGAAGGTCAAAGTTTTGTGGTAAATGATTTACAACAAGTGCTGTTTGACACTGATGGCAACGTAAGACCTGAAGTGCTTATAGACAATGCTACTGGTGATATATCTTTGACAGAATTACACACTGGTACTTTTGCTGCTAATTTACAAATAGAAGTTATTGATTCTACTGATTTTGGACTCATATCTTCTGATCCAAACGGTGCTCAAGTTGGTGGACTTTCTTTTGTTCACGAGCTATTTTTAGTTGTAAATGACGGGCTTATTGTTTTAGAGCCTGACACTGCTATTGTATCAAATAGTGGCACTTTTACAGATGCAAATGGAACCGTTGTAAATGTTTTTGATAGATCAGGAAGTGATGTAGGGTTAATAAATACTACATACGCAACTGGTGTGTTTAATAACTATTGGTCAAATAATTTAACTCAAGAGCAAATAGATGGTGGCATGACAGTAATAGATGATCCACTGGAAACAACAGGTATATTTTTGTTTTCACATGTTAATGCTGGATTTGACTCAAGTAATGCTAGTGAACAAAGAGTTAAAAAAGCTTTTGGATTAAAAGTTATTGATGACGTACCTAGAATTGTTAGATATCAAGTTACTCTACAAACTGGAGGAGATTTTAATACAAGTTATAATGTGGGCGGAACTAACAGAGTTTATCAAAACCATTGGCTAGCTTCTGAAACCACCGACTTAGATAATGAATATCCCGGAGGATATATATACGCTACAGATACTGAACCAGGTAATAATCTTTTAAGTACAAGTGGCAATAACATTAGTGAGGTTGGTTTAGCCTCAGACATCGATGGTCGACCTGATAATGTTGGTAATCCACAGCGTTATTTACCTAAAATTATTTCAGAAATAGATCCAGATCAAGTGCTATGGAATAGAGACCAAGGCATAGGTTCTTTACCTTTTGGTAATGATACAGGATTAACAGGTTATTTTAGAGTTTATGGAGACGGTGAAAACGAAAGTGCTGGTGTTGCTATTCCTAGTGAAAGACAAGGAGAGTTTAACGAGCCTAAAACTTTCTTGTATAAAGCTTACGATACTGTTCCTTTAGGAGGAATTACATATAATATTTTATATGAAATAAAAGTAAGTACTGCTGTTTTTACATTTAACGCAGAATTAGGAAAGGTGTTTTTATGTAGAGCTCCTAACTCGTAACTAAGAGTAAAAATATAACATAACAAGTAATATATAAGTAAATGCCTTTAACATTAAAAATAAAATATTTTAACACTTTCATACTAAGGGAAGAGCCTACTGTCACTACTGCTGAAGTTGCTTCTGTTCAAGTAAATGGTGATGATATTATAGTTGCTAGTACTACTGTTATAATAACAACGTCTAATAGTGATATAGTAGACGGTATGACTGTTCATGGACCTGGTATAACTGAAAAAATTACTTGCAACGTAAGCGGTACTACTTTAACACTTAGTAAGGCACAAAAGCTAGAAAAAGGCGTAACATTAACTTTTTCAAACCCAACACCTTACTCCACAACACCTTTTGCTGCTAATAAAGAGTGGCATATAGAAGAGTCTAGAGTTAAAGGTGGTTTTAATGAAAAAACAGTAGACTTTGGTGTTAAAGCTTATGCTGTTGATAAAAAATACGATAGAAATCATAGAAAAAATGCTATGATATACTCTGGTATATTTAACTCTAGAACAGGTGTTAATGATACTAACCAGTTCTCTATAGGTGAAAGTATAACTAAGGCAGTAGACTCTGTGTATGGATCAATACAAAAGCTTTACGCGGAAGATACAAACTTACTTATATTTCAAGAAAACAAAGTACACAACGCGCTTATAGACAAAGACGCTATATTTACAGCTGAAGGATCTAGCTTGTCAACCACGGCTAAAATAGTTATAGGCCAAGTGTCACCTTATTTAGGTGAGTATGGTATTGGTAAAAATCCAGAAAGCTTTGCTGTTTATGGATTTAGAAAATACTTTGTAGATAAAGACAGAGCGGCTGTTTTAAGGCTGTCTAGAGACGGTTTAACAGAAATATCGTCTTACGGTATGAAAAGCTTTTTTAGAAAAAACCTACAAATATCTAATAGAATTTATGGCATGTACGATTTACACGCTAAAAGCTTTATATTAAGCTTGGATTTAAATAGATCAGTACAACAAAACAGGCAAACGTTTAATGTAAAAACTACTGCCGTTGTTGATCAAACTTCTAGAACTAAAGAAATAAAGTTAAAATCTTCTAATAGTAAAATATTAGTAGGTATGGCTTTAGAAACAGAAAAAATAAAAAACAAAACTGTTGTAGTTACTGCAGTTAGAAATAATATAGTTACTGTTTCTAGAAATATTGCAGTATTTGCTAACGATGTTTTAACTTTTGTACCAACACAAGAGTTTTTAACAGAACCCATAAATATTTCAACAAAGTTTAAGACTATAGCTTTTGACGATAAAGTTAATGGCTGGACTTCTTTTTTAACATACAACCCTCGTTTTGGCGGAAGTATAGCTAGTAATTTTTACACTTGGAACAATGCTGATTTATACAAGCATTATTCTAATGAAAATAAAAATACTTTTTATGAGCAGTTTCAGCCAAGTACGGTTGCAATTATAAGTAATCAAAATCCTTCACTAGTTAAACACTACAAAACAATAAACTACGAAGGTACAAACAACTGGAAAGTTATAGATATGTTTTCGCCAGCTGATGACAACAATAACTATAACGCATATCCAATACCTGGGAATATTACAGGTAGATACTCAGATCAATTTGGTGTGACTAGTTTTGCTGGTTTTACACCGCTAGAAAAAAAGTATTATGCTAATGTTATTATTAATGACACTAGCACTATAACTGGTATTAGCGCTCTTACAACAACAGGTGTAAAAGGTTTCTTTGCAGAAACAACACTAGAGCATCAACCAGTTAACAACGATAAAACATCAAATAGAAAAAAGCATGCTGAATTATTTTCAGTAGGTTTTAATTACGAACAATCTTTATATTAATAAATTATGGCAATAGGAGTAATAGGAGGTATTGCATCAGGCGTTTTTGGAGCACTATCAGGCGGTAGAGCAAGACGCAGAGCTAGAAGACGGCAAAAAGCTTTAATGAAACAAATTACAAAGCTTGAAGGTGAAAGACAAGAGATTATAAATCCTTTCGCTGGTGTTGAAGGTATGCTTAGTAATCCTTTTGCTAATTTAACTGTCGCTACACAAGCAGCTGAAATGCAAGCACAACAAACAGATCTTTCACTAGCTAGTACGCTAGACACTTTAAGAGCAACAGGTTCTGGTGCCGGCGGTGCAACTGCTCTTGCTCAAGCGGCTTTAAGTAGCAAACAAGGTATATCAGCTAGCATACAACAACAAGAAGCTCAAAACGAAAGATTAAGAGCTCAAGGACAAGCTCAGCTAGAAAGACAATTGGTTGATGCTAAAGTAAAAGGCGAACAGTTTGTTTTTGGAGCTACGGAGCGTAGAGAAATGCAACAGTTAAATAGATTATCTGCATTAGCAGGCGCTGCGTCGCAACAGGCGGCAGCCGCTGAAGGTCAAATGTTAAGTGGCATCGGATCTGCGCTTGGAGCTGTAGGAACTGGCGTTGGTAACTTAGCAGAAGGTTTAACGTTTACAGGTAATGAAAGATAACCTAGTTAAAAATTAAATAATATGTCACAACACACAACAGGAATACGAAGAACCGCAACTCAGCGAGTACCAACTAGAACAGTAGCAGGTAGCTATGAAGCACCTGTAGAAGGTATAGTAGATTATGGTGCTTTTCAAAGAGGTTTTGAAAGTACTTTTCAAATGCCTGAAAAAGAAGAAGACAAGTTTGTAACATTAGAAACACCAGAGTCTAAAATAGAAAGAGAACAAGGTGTTGAATTTAATGTTCCACAGTCAGCTGTTAATACGCTTAATACTAATACAGCAGAACAACTTAAAATATTGCGTAAAAAATACACAGTAAATGTAAATGATCCTAACGCTAAAGATAAAATAAATGAAGGTCAAAAAGTTGTAAATCATTATTTAGAAGCAAGTAAAGGAGCTACTATTATGCTAGAAGAGTTTGCTGATAAATTTAGCATTTCTAACTACAACAGGTTAGGACAACCTATTGAAAGCACTACTATTTCAGGCGATAAAGTAAGCTTACACCCAATACAATTACAAGAAGCTTTAAAAAGCGGTAGAGCAAACGTTGGCATAGGCCAAGACGATCTAGGCAACGAAGTTGGTGGTTTGTTTGTAAAAGTGCCTAATGTTAAAAAACAATATAAAGCTACAAGTGAAGAACTTAAAGAAATAACAAAACAAGGCTTAACTTTAGATCCTTTTAAAACAAGTTTTGAAACTAAAAAGCCTTTAGGTGTTTCGCAAAAGTTTGCTGAAAGTCAAGAAGGTTTAACTTCTGAAATAGAAAAATCACTAATAGGTACTAAGAACTTAAAAGCTAACTTACAGTCTAGTTTAGTTTTTATACCAACAGAAAACTTTAAAGACGTTGCTGATTTTAATTTAAAGTATACTCCTCCAAAAGCTAATATAGGATTAAATCTTGATTCAGCTATAGAAGAAATTAACGGATTAAAACTTAATTTAAGTGCAGATGGTGATTTTTTTGAAGATGATACATCTATAGGCTATTTAAACACTAGTACTAATAAAGTTGTTACAAGTGATACAGACACTAAAATATTAAACGCAAAAGGTTACGCTCAAATTGATGTTAAAGCCGCTGCAGCTGCTAGAGAAATTTTAGGACAAGTAAAGTATGCTGATAACAAAAACGCGGTTGTTTTAGACGCTGTATTCGGCGAAGGTGATAATAAAATAGTAGAAGGTAGTCCTTTAAGTAATCGTCTACTTGCTAAGTATGGTGAAAAAAAAGAAATTAAAAACAAAGAAGGTCAAGTTGTAAGAGTAGAATATAATAATCCAAAAATTACTTTAGGCGGTGTAGATTACGACTTAAACTTATTAAATAAAGTTGGTGAAAACGGAATAATAGGTGGTGACATACCTCAAAGCGTTAGGTCTTTTATATCTAAAGAATATGTTGAAGATCAATACAAGATTTTATATGGTAGTGATGGTTATCATGATGACGGAAATGGAGTTGCTGTTACTACATACGCAAAGGATGTTGATAAGAAGTTAACTACTAGACCAGATTTAACTGCTTTGAAAATAAGTGAAGGTGCTGAACAGTTTTTAACTCAAATGGGTATAAAAGCTACAGATGGTACTTTAAATAGAGCAAACATAATGAATCCAAAACAGTGGTTTGCTTCAACTGACACTCAGAGAGAAGATTATATTAGAAGACTAAACACTATAGCGTCTCCAGATCCTGATTCTAGATTTTTAGATAAAGATCAAGCAAAAAAAGCTTTTTACGAGCAATTCCAAGATACTGAAGGTAATTTCAATCGAAACGATGTAACTAGCGAAGAAGAAGTAGATCTACTTTGGAGAAATAAAATAAATCAATTTTCTGAAAAAGTAGGAGGTAAATTAGTTGAGCCAGTTATATGGAATATAAAAGGCAATGATATAAGAGGTGTTGACTTTAGCTATAATATAGATAGTGCATTTAGCCTAGCTCTTAAGGCGGCTGGCATCTCAGACGACAAAAGACCACAATACTTGATAGAAGTTAAAAAGCAATTAGCAAACAACGATTATAACTAAAAATTAAATTAAATGGCTGTTAAGCAATACGAAATAGAAGGACAACTTTACAACGTTTCTGAAGCACGTGAAGCTGACTTTTTAAACGATTTTAAAGATAAAAAAGTAACTCTTGTAAATGGTGAGCAAGAAGATAATATTGATCCACCAGTAAAGACAACGGACGGTGTAGCGGGTGCGGATGCGCCGTCGG
>Ga0209634_1001941_pt1 | contig 14803 bp, 8 predicted proteins | sample LinPmetageLP40_FD_184043 | JGI IMG/M metagenome (GOLD analysis project Ga0209634, IMG submission 184043) | Marine viral communities from the Pacific Ocean - LP-40 (SPAdes) (version 2) | ecosystem: Environmental > Aquatic > Marine > Oceanic | place: Pacific Ocean | collected 2010-08-26
GACTACTAAAAATTCAGACTTAGTGGCTAACTTTGAAGCTAGCCCTCATGTGTTCAGTGATGCTCAGAATCTGCACGGCGTTGTCCGTATAGCTTCTGGAAACATTGAGCTGGCCGCTGGTGACAGCACTGACGATGATGTTGTCATGCTTGCCCCTATCCCCACTAATGCAAACATAATTAGTTTGCGTGTAGGTGCGGATGCCTTGGGTGGAAGCTGCACATATAATGTTGGTGCTTACACATCTGCCGGTGTTGTTGTTGACGAAGATTGCTTTGCCACGGCTGTTGCCGACGGCGCAGCAATCGCAGAACTACGCTATGAAGCAGCTAACCTAAATACAACAGGTCAGAAGCTACACATCATAGCTGGTGCAGCAGCAAGTGACACGACTGATCCGGGCGGGTACTACTACGTCGCTGCAACATTTGCAGCAACTGGTGGAACCGGCGGTGATATGGCGTTCATCATTGAATATGTTGTGAACTAACAAATCGAGGGCAGCTCAGTGATGGGTTGCCCTCTTTTCTTCTAAGGGGATTTTTATGGCATCAGTGGTTGATATTTGTAACAGCGCATTGAATCAGATAGGTGCGTCTAATATTATTGCGCTTACTGAGGACAGTAAGGCTGCGCGTTTATGCAACCAGCGCTATGAATTTGTGCGCGATGCCACGTTCCGGGCTCACCCCTGGAACAGTCTAACCACTCGCGTTGCTCTAGCGCCAGACACAGCCATCCCTGTTTTTGAATTTACACAGCAATTTACCTTGCCAACAGATCCGTTTTGTCTGCGCGTTCTTGGGCTTAGCGATGCAAATATTCTGTACCGCGTTGAGGGCCGCAAGCTTTTGTGCAACGAAAGCACGATTGAAATGCTTTATATCGGGCGCGTTACTGACGTGAACGAGTATGACACATTGCTTGTTGAAACATTGGCCGCAGCTCTTGCGGCAGATCTGGCTTACCCGTTGGTGGGCTCATCAGCGCTAGGCTCTAATATGTACAGCCTTTATCAGACCAAATTAACCGAGGCGCGCTTTGTTGACGCGACTGAAGATAATGCAATTAACACATCTATCGTTACTGAAAGCCGCACAGTCGCTGCTGATACCTTTATCAATTCGAGGTTTTAATGGCTAAGGCGTCACCAGCTTTTACCAATTTTACTGCCGGCGAGCTAAGCCCACGGCTTGATGGCCGGACAGATCTGGGTAAGTATTTTAACGGTTGCAAGAAATTACAGAACTTTCTGGTTCATCCGCATGGCGGCGCTAGCCGGCGTCCGGGCACTATCTTTGTACGAGAGGTTAAGAACAGCGCCCATAATGTGCGCCTCATACCGTTTGAGTTTAACGTTGAGCAAACCTACATCTTGGAGTTTGGCGACCAATATTTTCGTATACACAAAGATGGCGGCACGGTTGTTGATGGCAGCAGCGACCCGATTGAGGTCACCACGCCATATGCCCATACAGACCTTGCCAAGATAAAATTCACGCAAAGCGCTGACGTTATGTATGTGGCGCACCCTGATTTCGCGCCGAGAAAGATAACCAGAACAAGCCACACAGCCTGGACAATTACCGAGGTCACGTTTCTGCGCGGCCCGTTCCGTGACCAGAACACCAGCGCAACGACATTTTTGGCATCAGGCCGGACTGGAAATGTCAACGTAACGGCAAGCACTAGCACGTTTGTTAGCTCAGATGTTGGCCGGCTTATTAAAGTTCACGATGGTGTAACAAAGATCACCAGCCTAACTAGCGCCACAGTGGTTGCCACAACGGTACAAGAAAATGCCGACGGGCGCACAGAGCTGATGCCAAGCTATGCGGCAACAACCCTGTCAGCGCATGAAGGTGACCCGTCATCAACCGGGCTAGAACATAATGATAGGTATCAGGACACTGCTGGGCAGTTTGTAGCGCAAGGCTTTAAAGTAGGTCAAAAAGTTACAGTCACTGGTTTCACGGACAGTAATAATAACGAATCCAGTGCAATCATTGTCAAAGTTACCGAAGATACTTTGTTACTAGCGCCAAGCTCTGATCTCGTAGATGAAGCAGCCGGCGACAGTGTAACTATAGCGGCAGACCTTACAGCTAGCACAGAATGGTCATTAGGCGCGTTTTCAGCGACCACTGGCTTTCCATCATCAGTTGCTTTTTATGAGCAACGCCTTGTGTTTGCCTCGACCACAGCACAGCCGCAAACTCTGTTTTTCTCAGTTGGTGGCAGCTTTGAGGATTTTGCTGACGGCACTGACGCTGACGATGCACTGACATACACATTAGGATCAAACCAGGTAAACATCATTAGATACCTTCAGGCTGGCCGTGTGCTGCTTGTTGGCACGTCTGGCGGTGAGTTTGTGGTGACAAGCTCCGAGGACGCCCCTCTGAGCCCCACAAACGCCGTTGTGAAGCGTCAGGCCACATATGGCTCGGCAGATATCCAGCCCGTCCAGGTGGCAAACGTGACGCTGTTTGTGCAGCGCGCAAAGCGTAAAGTGCGCGAGCTTGTGTTTGATTTGAACACAGACAGTTACCAGGCGCCTGATTTAACGCTATTGGCCGAGCATATTACCGCTGGGGGCATCAAAGAGATGTCACTGCAACAAGAGCCGGACAATGTGATCTGGTGCGTTCTTGATAATGGTTTGTTTGTTGGTATGACCTACCGGCGCGAAGAAAACGTAATTGCCTGGCATGAGCACGTTATTGGCGGCAGATCTGGCGCTTGCACTGTCACGGTTAGCGACTACGCCAACATAGCTACCGGCACGACACTGACCTTTACTAAGTCTGACGGCACAACGGTTACATTTACAAGTGAGGCAGCTGGCAGCTCTGACCCGTCATCAGCAACAGGCTTTCGGCCAAACACCAATAACAACACCACAGCCGACAATATCTTTACCGCAATCAACGCCCACGCTGATTTTACCGTGGCTAACCCGGCGGCTGCAATCGTTACCATAGAAGAGACAAGCCCAACACCAACAGGCTTTCTGTCTGTTGTTAGCTCTGACACAACAAGGCTTACCACCACAGACCAGACCCATGCGCTGGTTGAGAGCGTCGCAACGATACCCGGTGAGCTTAATGAAGATGATACATATCTTATTGTGCAGCGCACTGTTAATGGTTCAACCAAGCGTTATATTGAGTATTTCAGCGCTTTTGATTTTGGCACAAACGTAGAAGATGCTTTTTTCATTGATAGTGGCCTTACATATAGCGGTACAGCAGCGACAAGTATAAGCGGCCTCAACCACTTAGAGGGCGAGGTTGTATCGATACTTGCAAACGGGGCAACCCATCCAAACAAAACTGTAAGTTCTGGCGCAATTACTTTAGATTTCTCCGCAACAAAAGCTCATATCGGATTGAATTATAACTCAACAATGCAAACAATGCGGCTAGAAGCCGGCGGCACTGAGGGCACAGCTCAAGGTAAAACCAAGCGTATCCATGAAGCTGTCCTGAGATTGTTCCGCACTGTGGGCGTTAAGGTAGGCAGCTCGGAAACAGAGCTGGACCGCATACCATTCAGATCGTCTGCCCAGCGCATGGATGTGGCAATCCCGCTTTTTAGTGGTGATAAGGAGATAGAGTTTAGGGGCGGGTTTGATACTGACGGCTTTATTGTCGTGCAACAGGATCAGCCGCTACCGTTAACCATTATAGGGGTGTTCCCCCGACTGATAACTTACGACCAGTGAGGATTGTAGATTACGACCCAGCCCATCTGTACGAATTGATGGATGATGATTTAAATGATGGGGCAATTAAAAACATTGGCTATATGCGCGAATGGGCAAGCGAGCTGCAACAGCCTGGCTGGTCATACACGCTTATAGAAAACGGTCACATTATCTGTTGTGCCGGCATTGTTAATATGTGGCCTGGCGTGGGCGAGGCGTGGTTTATCGCGTCGAGCAAGATACATCAATATCCAAAACCATTTATCAGGTTTGCCAAAACAGACGTGATGAAAAAAGTTGTGGATGAAAACGACCTATGGCGGGTGCAAGCGGTCTGCAAAGCAGACTGGACGGCGGCAATCAGGTTTGCAAACTTTATGGGTTTTGAAACTGAAGGTCTGATGCGTAAGTACGGACCAGAAGCAATGGATTATTTACGAGTGGCATGGGTGCGATAAATGGGCTTCTTATTTGAATATCAGGCGGGTCAGCAAAAACAGGCTGCTTTTAACTACAATAGCGATATTAATGAGCGCAATGCGCTGGCTTTCGAGCAACAGGCTGAACAAGCAGAGTTTCAAAGTGAATTAGAAATTACCGAGTTTCGTGAGCAATACGCAGATTTGCGCGATGCACAAGCGCAAGCCTTTCGTTACAATGGTTGGCTTGCAGAAGAAGGAACGCCGTTAAAAGTCATGCTGGCGAGCGCGCAAGAGGCTGACGAAGAGGTTGCCACACGCAGATATAACGCAGCTGTCGGCGCGCAAGAAATCAGAGAATCAGGCGTACAAGAAAAAATGCAGGGCCAGCTTAATCGTATGTACGGTAAATCTGCCGCTACTGAGGGCAAAGCGCGCGCGTTTGCTAGCTTGATACAAACCGGATCAGCAATAGCGGGTGCATGATGAGAGTTCCGACCTACACAAAACAAACAGCTCGTACTAGCAAAACCGGGGCAACAGCGTTTTCTGTACGAGCTGACCCCAATGCCTTGTCAGCTGGCCTGAGAGGTCTGTCAACACTGGCTAGCGCTGCTGAAACCTATGTTGTTAATGAGGTCAAGGAACGCCGGAAGAGCGAGCTTACTGCAAAGGAAAATCAATACAAACTTGCCTTGCAAGAGCTGCAAGTCGAAATGTCAACGCAAGACCCCACGCTGGTTATGGAAGGGGGCATAAGGAATGGCAATGCTGTAAAAAGCTATGATGAAAGGGCTAGAGAAATAAGGGACGGGCTTGGATTAGATATTAACAGCTCTGTCGTGCGTAAGCGCTTTATGTCCTCAGCAACGCAAGAAGCTCTGCAAGAGCGCGTGTCCGTCTATCAGGACGCAAGAAACAGAGAAATAGACGCGAATAAAGCAACAGAATTACAAGCCGCCGAGCTTCTTTTTCAAGACGCTGCACAAGGTAGCGGCAACAAAAAAACAAATGCCTTGCTAAAATTATTTGGTGGTGTGGATGCTAGCGGTAATCAAGTTACTGGCATATTCGACAACATGGCTGAGCGTCGTTATTTAACTGATGTGCAAGCATTTCAGTATACCCAGAATTTCAAACAACGTCTTGATAGGTCTGATGTAAGAGGCAGATTAACAGCCGCAGATGCATCTGATGACCCAGGCCAAGCAGATCAGATTGTGCAAGACATTGGTGATCCTAGAAATTTTACAAATTTAAAACAGGAAGATCGTGACACCCATTTAAAACAGGCCGTTGATTTGGCGCAAGCTCTGCGTAAAAGACAAGTAGCTGATGCAGAAAAACGGGAAAAAACAGACAAGCGCGACCAAACTAAGCGCCACAAAACCACTGCCCGTGCATTGCTTGCAAAGATACAAAAATTCAAGGCTGAGCCTGATAACCCCACTTATAAAGCTCAATTACCGAGGCCATTAGAAATAGCTGAGGCATTAGCTTTAGATCAGATAAACGAAACGACAGCAAAGCTACTTACTGGCTTGCTTAATGATGAAGATGCTGAACAACGCGATCCGGCCTTGATACTTGATATTTTTGACAAGATTGGTGATGCGGAAACTCCAGACGAAATAGACGAACAGCTTGACCGCTTAGACGGAAAAATCGGCGCTGGTGGCAAGGTTCCGCTAAACGATGCGATAAACTTACAAAAATATGGCGACAGCAAAAAAGCCAACACAAGAGAGAGCGGCGACATAAAGTTTTACCAGAACCAGTTGAATGATCTGACAGGACAAACCGCTTTTCGTTTATCTGGCATTGGAGTTGGCGCAGATGAAATAAAAAGGCAGCTTGATGCTGAGGATACCTATAGACGCCTGGTGCTTAACCCCGACGGACCTCTAAAACCTAGAGATGCCTATTTGGAAGTTGCAGAACAATTTGTCAGAGCAAGGAAAGCCAATATCAATTTCTTGGCGCCGGCTTCTTTTCTCCAACGTTTCTTTAACGGCGAAACCCCGGAAACATGGACGAGAGAAAGCGTTGCTGCTGCCCGTCAGTCAATACAGAACGAACCAGATATGAGCCAGCTAGAAAAAGCTCTGGAGTTCGAAACATTAGATTTGATTATTGTTGAAATAGAAAAAATACAAGAAGCAGCAGTCGTTGGGGAGCCCCAAGACGGCGACACACCCAGAGGCAGCTGGTTCGGTAACTGGAGCATATTTAACAACAATACATTGCGTGATCAACAGAACGATTTGAGGAACCCAAGGTAATGGACATTATCAAACCATATGTTGACCGCAATATGGGGCGTAAAGCTGAGGCTAGCGCTTACACAAAGTATCTAAAAGAACAATCACCAATAGATATTGATGCCGGTTATATTGTTAAGAACAATGTCCAGAATGTGCCTAAGACTGAAGAGCTGCAAGAAGATGAGCTAATCGATGTGGATTCTGAGCGCGGCCAGGTCTGGGCAGCTGCTAGCAAAGTTATATATGATTCCATGTATGATGGCGTCAACTCTATCACAGTAAAAGCGCCAGAGAATGAACAGGACTATGGTCGGTTTGGCGTCGAGTTTTATGGTCAACTAGAGCATAACTTTAGCCAGATGGGCTACAACATAGCCAAACTGCAAGGGGCTGATGAGCGCACCAAAATGGCTCTCTATCACTTGCAGTCAGAATATGGCAAGCTGCCCATGTTTAGCTGGAACGGCGCAAAGCGCTTTGCCAAAGGCTTATCAACTGACCCCACAACCTATGCTAGCGTTGGCACATTAGGGCTTGGGTTTCTTGGCAGGGCCGGCGTTAAGCAAACTACCAAGCAGGGCTTCAAGGAATTATTAAAAAAAGGCATTACTAATCCATACGCCATAGCTTCTATAGAGGGCGGTGGATATACGGGGCTCTATGACTATTTCACGCAAGAAATCGCAGTTGAAGCCGGTATGCAAGATGAAATTGACGCGGGGCAAGTCGCATTATCAACGGGCATAGGCGCTGTTGCCGGACCAGCCGTAGTTGCTGCCGGTGAGGGCATTGTCAAAGGCGCGCAAAAAGCAGCGCCGGCAATACGCGATTTATTTGATAAGGCCGGCCAAGCAGCTGATGCTCGTATTGCAGAAGATACCGGCGTAAAACTTATGTCTGGCAGCGATCCAACAGACGCCATAAATGCAGCTTTATCCTACGCCGGCCGGAAAGCCCGCAAATCAGGCCAGCTGGTGGGTGCGCCGCCAGAAATTAAATCGCAACAAGCATTGAACAAACTACGTCGTAATCTTGAGGCAGCAACAGCAGAAGGTGAGCCTGGTCGTTTCTGGTACGAGCGTAGCGGGAAAGCCATATTAGATGCGCTTGGCGGGAACAAGGATGATGCTGATAAACTAGCCCAAGCAATCGCCATCACGTCATCTGCGACTGGCGTCAAAACAAATTTTGATTTTGCGTTGCAAGCCTTTCTTCAACACAAGGCCGGCAAACCCATAAAAACTGGCCGTTTCCCAAAACCTATGAGTAGCCGCATACAAAAAGTTTTTGACGGAGAGGATTGGGACGGGCGCAAAACAAATAACTTTTATGTAAATTTAATGCGCGAGATAGACCCTAGTAAAGTGCAGGGCGTCACAACAGATATGTGGATGATGCGAGCATTTGGTTTTAAAAATCCAGATGGAACCGATTATTCTGGCACACCAACGGACGCCCAATATACCTTTGTTGAAGAAGAAACAAAACGCATTGCCGGCCAACTGGGATGGGAACCGCAACAAGTGCAAGCGGCTATCTGGGTCGCAGACAAGGCTAGAAAAGAGGGTATAGACGTTAATGCAGCAGCCTTTGACTATTCTGACGCGCTGCTTAACAACAAGGCCCAAATAAGTTGGGAAAGCATACCAGGGCGCACTGGCAACCATATGCCGGAAATGTTTGATGCGCCATATGAAGTGCAGCAAGAATATCACGTTGCGGTGTCAAAAGCGTTTCTTGATAAAAACGGCAATGACTTTGTTGCCAAAGAGCTCGGCATACCAACGCCGGGTGATTTCGAAGCGCCTGGATATTTTGAGGGCAAGGTTAGTCCTGGCACACAAACTGAGCTCGCCATTCCAAGGGAATATGGCGGCCCTAAATATGGATCTGTTGAGCCAGCTGCACTAGAGCTCATGGAAGCCTATGCTGCAATTCGCGGTGTTGCTATGAAACAGGACGGTGTTGGGTTTCACCGACCATTCTACAACCCTAAGAAAGCAGATGCCAACGGCGTTGAGTTACGCATAGGCCGTAAGTTTTCAGAGGGTGAAACACAGCGATTGGCTAAAATTTTAGCAGACGCATCAGGTCATGGTGAATACAATCCAATAGCCACACGCGATGGCGTCAGAATATTAAACTTTGATTTTCTAGAGTTTGATAACAAAGAATTTACAAAATTAGTACAAAATGCTATTGATTCTTTAGACTTAGATGACGATCTATCTATTGATCCCGTTCTTTTTAACAGTCAGAACGGATATGTCGGCAACGATTGGAGCGCAAACAAAAATGGCGAAGAGTACCTCAATGCGTTACGCGGAACAGGACGACCCGATTTACAGCGGAAAGTTCGTTCTATCCTCTCAAGGCTCCAAACCCGCATCGATGAAATCGACACCGATTTCTCAGAGCGATATGGATTTACCAGAAACACCGAGCTCAACGAAGAGTTCCGAGGTGGACAAGTAGACGCATCAAATCCGTCTGAGGGTGTAGCCAACGCCTCAGAAATGTAGTAAATATAAATAAAGTGGGCGTCCTGTTGGGCGCCCTTTTGTGTGGGATCATGCCAGTAAATTCAAATATAGCAAACACGCTAGCGCAAGAAGCACTAGCGAGCGGCGGCTTGCGCCAACCTCTTAGAGGGCAAGATGTCCTTGAGACTGACGCAAGCCAGCTGGATCTGAACGCGTTGCCGGACAGCGAGATAGATGCGCTTGACCCTTTAACGCAACCCGACAACGACCTGTTACAACTGGCTAGCGCTGGGCCTATCAGCAAATTTGTAGTGCAGCCTATTGTTAAAGGCGCGTCTGCCGTAGCTGATAAGGTGGGCGAGGTAGTAGCACCGAGGGCCGGCAAGCTATTATCGCCTGGTGAGGACACTTTTAATAAATCGCAACAAAGACTGGAAGAGTTGCAAGCAGAATCAGGGGCAACTAATAATCTTCTTGGCCGGCTTGACGATGAGAGCCCAGAGCCAGCGCTATCAATGCCGGCAGATAGAGTTGACGAAGAAGGGTTTGGCGAAGGTTTCGATGAAGCGCAAGCGCAAGGCTATGAGGTTTACAACAAAGGATCAATAATTAAAGCCGATGATGAATCAACTGAGGCTGTTTTGCAGGGGATTCAGCAACCAGCTGAGGTGTCTCCGAAAGGCTTACTAGATGATTTTAGAGCAGTCGGATCAGCGGGTGATGCAAAGATACCAGACGAGGCGGGGGTGCTTGCTGGCATCCAAGCAGTCAGCAAAACCTATGCGGGGCAAATAGACGAAGCAAAACGGGGCGAAATCACCTTAGATGCCACACGCCAGATGGCTGATATATTAGGCACATCTCCGCAAAGATTGGCAAAAACCATACTTGGCCGGCAGCGCGGCGGGGTCATTATTGATCAGAATAGCGGCATGGGCTTGGCTGAAACAATGCTCGCCTCTCGCGACTTGCTAGTTACCGAAATGAAAAAGCTTGATGGTTTAGCAAAAGCAGCTGAAACCGGCGGTGATACCGACGCCCTGCAATTTAGGGCGCAGCTTGAGCTAGTTGCTCAGCTGCAAGCCCAAATAAAAGGCGCTCAAACAGAAATAGCCAGAGCCCTTAGTTCTTTCCGCGTTCCGGCTCGTAGTGGTGAGGCCGCTAAAGGTATGCAGTCAAAAGACCTTACAACGCTTCTAACGGACTTTGGCGGCACTGATGATATACGAGAAATGGCTAAAATGTATAATCAGCAGGGCGACAGCGTAGCGGCCAAAGCTGCAATCGCTAGAGCCGGAAGCAAGTTTAGAAGAGCTAACGACGCGTTTTACGAGGCATGGATAAATATTCTTTTATCTAACCCGGTCACACACACAAAAAACATTGTTGGTGCTTTTTTAACCACATTTGCCCACATACCAGAAACCTACATAGGCGCAACTGTGGGTGCAGCGCGGCGCGCTCGCGGCGGTGAGGGCGGTGTTTATTTTGGTGAAGCAAACGCGATGATGTTTGGCGCTATGATGTCTTTGCGTGAAGCATTTGGTGCATCTGGAAAAGCGTTTAGAACAGGCGAGCGCGTTATGCCAGGCTCAAAAATTGAGGGGTCAAGTGGTAGGCGCCACGCTCAGGCGTTCTCGGCTGAGGGTATGCAAGCACAAAATTTTGGAACGGCTATAGACATTTTGGGCAATGTTATGACTATGGGCCGTGTTCCTACACGGTTGCTAGAGTTTGAAGATACGCTTTTCAAAGTTGTGGCGCACCGGATGAGCCTTTATCAAGAAGCCTACAGATCTGGCGTAAGCAAAGGTAAGCGCGGTGATGTACTAGCAAATCACATTGCCGAGTTTGTTTTTGACCCGCCAGAAGCAGCGCTAACTCAAGCTGATGCCCATGCAAAATATGTCACATTACAGACAGACCTGGACAAGGCTGGCAAAACATTGAAGGGCTTCCGAGATATGCCGGGACTGCGGTATTTCATACCGTTCCTTAAAACGCCCTATAATGCATTTAAATATGCGTTTATTGACCGTGGCCCAGTGGGTATTTTTTATGGTGAAACCAAGCGCGCAATAGAGCGTGGCAAAATGCCGGGTGCATCTATGGCAGACAAGGCAGCCGGTGACATGGCTATGGGTAGGCTGGTAATGGGCAACGCTACAGCTGCAATGATGTTCGGGCTTACGGCTCAGGGGTCAATAACAGGCAGCGGCCCAGCTGATCCCGGTGTACGAGCTGCTCTAAAGCAAACAGGATGGCAGCCCTACAGCATCAAAATAGGGGACGGGTATGTCTCTTACATGGGGCTTGAGCCATTCACGTCAACCATAATGCTGGGCGCTGATGCGGCTGAGGCTATGATGTCTGGCGTTGTGAATGACGACGATGGAGAACAGATAGCGGCCTCTATAGCGGCGGCGTTTGCCCATCAGGTCACAGATAAAACATTTATGTCTGGGTTCTCCAACCTTGTCTCAACTTTGAATGACCCAACGCGGAACGCTGGCCGTACTGCTGAGAGTTTTGTTGCATCTCTTGTTCCGCGAGTTGTTTCGCAGGGCGAGCGATTGATTGACCCAACGGTGAGGGCAACGCGCACCTATGTTGATGCCATCCGCGCCCAGATACCTGGATGGAGTTCTACGCTGCCACCACGGCGAAACCTTGCCGGCCAAGCCCAAACATTAGGCGGTGCTGCTGGACCTGATGTTTTAAGCCCGTTTTACAGCACTACAGTCGGGCCTAACCCGTCTGATCCTGACACTAAGCGCGCTAAAAAAGCATATGCAATGTTCCAAGAGTTTGTTGATGTGCGGTTTGGGCCGAGCAATCACCCGGACACGTTTAACAGCAATGTTGGTTTGACCGCAATCGAGACAGACAAGTTTCACCAGCTGGCTGGAAAGCACACTATTGATCAATATGAAATTATGTCGAAAAGGCCGGAGTATAAGAGATTTAGAGCAAGGGCGGTGCAGGGCGATTTGCTGGCAAGAGAGCAAGTTCACTTAATGCTGCGGGGCGCCATACAGACTGCAAGAGCACTGGCAAAACGAGATTTGTTGCAAGACAAAGAGGTGGGCTCAACTATTAGGCAACGGCTAGAGGCATCAGCTGAGCTTCAAATGAAAGAAGCACAAATGATGATGGGTAATTAAATGACAGTATCAACCACGACCAACCGTGCCAGCTATAGCGGGAACGGCAGCACAACTGCGTTTGCTTACGGGTTTAAGATCTTTGCAGATGCGGATCTTACGGTGATTATCAGGGCAAGCACTGGGGTAGAAACCACAAAAACATTGAGCACCCACTATAATGTCAGCGGGGCCGGTAGTGCATCTGGTGGCAATGTAACCTTTACATCAGGCAATACCCCGGCATCAGGCGAAACAGTCGTTATATTGCGGAGCCTTACCCTAACGCAAGGCACTGACTATGTTGCCAACGATCCTTTCCCAGCTGAATCCCATGAAGATGCGCTGGACCGGCTGACCATGATCACGCAGCAGCTTAACGAAGCTCAGGGCAGATCTTTAAAAGTGTCACAAACTAATGTAATTGCCACATCCGAGTTTACGGCTGACGCAACAGCAAGGGCCAACAAGATACTGGGCTTTGATGGCTCTGGTGACCTTATTGTTACTGAAGGTAAGGTTGACACTGTAACATCGTCTGTATCAGCCGTGAGCGCTGGTGGAACGCCTACAGCTGCGGCGACCTACACCGCAAGCTCTGGCGCCTTAGCGCTCGCCTTTGGGCTTGTAACAGGCAACACGGGCGCAACAGGAAACACCGGGTCAACTGGTGCCGCTGGCTCTAACGCTGGCTTGGCTTTGACCTTTAGTAACTCAACATCTGATGCTGACCCAGGCGGGGGCAAGTTAGCCTTTAACAACGGCACGGTTAGCTCTGCAAGCGTGATCTTTGTAGATGACAATGATGACAATGGCGTGGACATCAGCACGTTTGTTCAGTCTTTTGATGATGTATCTAATGTCACAGCGCGGGGCATACTTCTTATAACCAAGGAAGGCACTGCTAGCACATATGCTATGTTTAAGGTAAGCGGTGCGGTCACTAATGCATCTGGCTATAGCAAAATTGCTGTAACTCACGTTGTCTCAAACGGCACGTTTAGCAATAACGATGGAATTACAGTGCAGTTTAGTTACAGCGGCAATGACGGTGCTGGGTCATTGACCAATGTTGTGGGGGATACTTCTCCAGAGCTTGGAGGAGACCTTGATGTTTTAAATAGAGATATCGTATCCACCTCAAATCGCAGCATTGACCTTGCCCCACATGGTACAGGCACTGTGGTTGTTCGAGGCAATACAAACTCTGGAACTTTAACTTTAAATTGCTCAGATAATTCACACGGTCAAACGCTTAAAGCGCAACTTCATTCTTCTGCCATAACAAACACTATGTTACTACCGATTGGTGCTGACTCAACGCTGGTATCTCTTATCTCAGCCGACACACTTACTAATAAAACATTGAGTACTGGCGGCAGCATCACATCTGGTTTTGGCAATATTAATAATGGTGCAAGTAGCATTACTACAACTGGCACAATTAGCGGCGGTGACGTTGTTGTGGGTGATGATGTTACTGTAGCTGGCAGAGCTAGCGGTCACGTTACAACAGCAAATAGCGGCAGCTTTGACTTGGCTGTTGGCAATGATTTTAAATGCACTACGGCTAGCGGTCTAACACTGACCTTTACTAATCCAGTCGCAGGGCAGTCGGGCAACATCATGTTTATCAATGGCGGCAACCACACGATTGCAGCCCATGCCTCAGTAGCCATCAACGCTGATGTACTAACAGCCATCTCAGCCACTGGCACATATCACTTGGCTTATTATTGCAGCGCAGCCAGCGGTAACAACACTATCCTAGTCAGCGGTTCAGCCATCTTAACGTAGGGATATTCTATGTCTTTAATTAAAGCAGCGGGTGCAGGTGACCAGTCAACGGGCTTTTACAAGCATCTGCTTGACCAGTCGTTAAAGTTCAGTACTCCTGATAGCCAGTATTTAACCAGAACAATTACAAGTGCGGGGGACAGAAAAAAGGCTACATTTTCGTTTTGGATTAAACAAGCGTCACTTGACGCTAGTACGATTTCTCATGTTCTTTACGATCAAGGTGATAATAATGGAACTAATCATTTTTATATTTTGTTGTACCAAGATACTCTTTACATAAACGATTATGATTATGGTTCAAGTGGGAGTCCCGGATCAGATATACTTCTGCAAACAACTAGAAAATTTCGGGATGTATCTGCTTGGTACAATATTGTTGTAAGAATTGATACTACTCAAAGCACTGCGGCAGATAGAGTTAGAGTCTATGTTAACGGTACTCAAGAAACAAGTTTTTCAACTGCAACGTATCCCTCTGTTAACGCTAATTTACACACACTGAATCAGACTACTCAAAGCACTGGTGTAAACACGGCAAATGTTCGCATTGGACATCATAACAGTCACTATTCTGACTGTTATATGGCAGAATATAATTACTGCGATGGTCAAACTCTTGGTCCTGATAGCTTTGGCGAGACTAAAAACAACATCTGGATACCAAAAGATACCAGCGGCCTGACATTTGGAACCAATGGCTTTCACCTGACATTCAAGGATGATGTTGTTTCTGAGGGGTTCAATACTGTTACCTATACTGGAACAGGCGCAGCGCAAAGCATCAGTGGGTTGGGCTTTGACCCAGATTTTGTCTGGGTTAAAGAACGAAGCAGTACAAGTGGGCATATTTTGTCAAATTCTGTAGCAGGTGCAACTAAATTGTTGACATCAAACACTACAGATAGCGAACAAACCGATGCTAACAAGTTTTCCAGTTTTGATGGTGACGGTTTTAGCGTTGGCACATCTGGCGCAGTTAACGCTG
>Ga0209634_1001943_pt1 | contig 14792 bp, 29 predicted proteins | sample LinPmetageLP40_FD_184043 | JGI IMG/M metagenome (GOLD analysis project Ga0209634, IMG submission 184043) | Marine viral communities from the Pacific Ocean - LP-40 (SPAdes) (version 2) | ecosystem: Environmental > Aquatic > Marine > Oceanic | place: Pacific Ocean | collected 2010-08-26
CACCATTATCTGCATTATCCATACTTTCTTGGTTTATATTCCAGTAATTCACAACCTTTTTCTTTCTTATTCTTTTACCCATATAAACCTCCTTAGTACCAACATGAATAAAAGACAGTCTTACCATCTCTTATAGTTTTTATAGCCCAGTTACAGAACTCTAAATCTTGTTCTTTGTAATGGTTTTCTTGTTCGTCTTGGAACTGATGTCCATAGAAGAAACCACCCTCTGACTCTTCCATCTTGTTATGTGTGATTAATAGTTTTAGATACTTCACCATGTCTTCGGTCAATTCTAACTCTTGAAGGTTGAAATCCTCTTTATTCTTTGAATACCAGAGGTCTTCCATAAACTGTTGTAGTTTTGCGTGTTTTCTCCAAACGAACTTTGCATCTATATTATCAGTCTTGTTTTTTCTAATATATGCATATTGGTCTAATCCCATATTTTTATATCCTTTATAATGTTAATGAATGTCTTTTTTGTCTTCTTACTAATCCTTGAACATACCTGAGTTCATTGAACTCACACTTAGGTGAAGAAGAAACTGTGATTGATTTTTGTATTAGATGATTTCTAAAAACTAAATGTCTCTTTTTCCTTACTATTTGGTAACCTTCTGTATTCAAATATTTCCTTATTTTTTTCATATTCACTTTCTTGTTATTTTAATTTTCCCTATACTATTAATATGGTGATTTTTTAGGTTATTCTGAGACAACGGAAGCTGTGATTATGGTGATGTATTACAAAGATAAGTTGAGATACAACAAGGAATGGAAGAGATGGATTCCTCACAGATGGAGACTATATGTCTATTGGTATAAGTTCTTAGTCATTGCAGAAAAATCACAGGACTATTCTGTTGATTGGAAACAATATCAAGGTTGGGGAGGTGCGAACTATATTCTTGGTGTAGATTTTAATACCTTTTGGAAAGATAAAGGAAAACAATTATTTTCTACCAAAGAAAGAAACCAAGAACCAAAGTTTAATCTAACTACTAATCAACCAAAGACTGAAGGTATAAGGTTGTCTCTTTTGTGCCTTGAGAAAAATGCAAAGGATAAACCATACCTAAAGATTGCAAAAGAAGTGTATGAGTATGAGTTAGGAATATCTAAGGAGAAAAGACCACGACACCCAGAGGGAGAGTTTGGTGCAGATAAACTTCACAGAGATTCAGAGTGGTACACCAAAGATGGTGATGTGAAGAATCCAAGTAATGTTGATATTCAAAAGGCTGTCGGTAGATACTTGAAAAGAAGTAGAAAGATTTTGCAATGTGTTAGTAAAGGAATGTTCCCTCAAGAGAGAAAATAAGGTTTTTCAGGAAGCCTATATAATAGTAGGAACAATAAAGTTCCTAATATTAATAGGGAGTTTGGACAATGGAAAACATATTCCAACAAATCACAGAAGAACAATATAACTTTTTATCAACTCTGGTTGATAAACATTACAACAAAAATACAATAGATTTCTTAAAGAACGCAAAGACATCATTTCTATCAAGTGATGTTGCAGAAGTATTTGGAACAGATGCAACTGATAGAGTTTTAGAGTTAGGAACTTTTATAGACGATATACTCTGTAAGGAAAAATACTATGAGTGTGAGATTATCAGTTCTGACCATAAAAGTTATGATGATAATGCAACTGATGAAGATATAAGAACCTTCTACAGAAAAGATGATAACTATAAGTTGAGCCCAGATGAAATCCAATCATATTTTGACGAACAACTGACTTATACAGATTGGAATGCAATAGATAGTAATCATCACGAAGTAGATACGAGTAGTTATTATGAGAGAACCAAATACTTTCTATTTGGTTGGGACTATTTCGCAGACAAGTATTCTCTACGAGAAGTTGCATAATCTATGAATGTTAAATATTACCCCCCTTCCAGTTTTGGGGGGTGGGGTGTATTTAATTTTAGGGAAGGTAAATAAAGTTTCGTCAGGATTAGGGGGTGGGGGTCTAATATAAATCTAAAAATAATAGAGACTGTTTATAGATTATTTTTTACTTTGTAGATTTTGGGGGTAGGGGTGTTTTTTATAAACTAATACTTTCATTATTCATAAAAAAATATATAATTTTTTTTAGTGTCCTCGTAGCTCAGCTGGATAGAGCATCTGCCTTCTAAGCAGAGGGTCATTGGTTCGAATCCAATCGAGGACACCATAAACACCAGAAAACCAACACTTTAATACTTGAAAATAAAGTAGGTATGAACCATACTTACTTTATGAAAATGAAGTTAAGTGAAATATCTGCACACCCAGAGAATGAGAGAATATACACTCCAAATGATTTAAGTGATTTAGAAAAATCAATTTCATCTAACGGACAGTTAGAACCTATTGCGATTACAAAGGACAACAGGATTATATCTGGTCATAGAAGATATATGAGTATGCGTAATCTTGGTTTAGAAGAATGTGAAGTTAGAATAGTCAAACCAAAGAATGAAGTTATATCTATTATCGAACACAATAGATACAGAATAAAAACTGCAAGTGATATATTAAATGAGGCTCGGTATTTAGAAAAGGAACTGAAGGACTATGTTGGAATGGGTAGAAATGCAAGTACAGAAAGACTTGGTAAGAAACAGGGTGAAAGAATAACTTTAGTCATGGAGGTTGCGAGTAGATTAGGTGTAGGGACAACTAAACTAAAACAGTTAATGTCTATATCAAATTATGCACCTGAACTAATCACAGATATAGATAGTGGTAAAATATCTGTATCATCTGCGTATCAAAGAGTAAGAGAACAACATATCAAACCTAAACAAGCCCCTGGAAAATCAACTAATGATTTTGAGACTGCATTTAGGAAGTTCCTCAAAGAGAGAAAACCTACAATAGAACAAATAAACGATACACTCAAAAAGACATACCCATATAGTTTAGAACTCACAGGTAGTGATGAAGATAAAAGAAGTAGATTGATAGAACATTTAGAAAAACTTCGTAAGATGGATTCAAGAGAACTTATGATTGTTCAAAAACAAGATGAGTTAGATTATAGTGAATTTGATAAGAAGATTATTTCTCAGTCTAAGTCATTACTTCCAACACAAAAAGAACTCCAAGAATACTTTATAGAAAGAAAAGGTTATATGATGAATGTGGAAACACATATACCTGAAGGTAAAGAAACCAGAATATGGAGTTGTCTTAGAGTACACATTTCAAGTTTTGAATATAACTCACCATTAGGTAGAAGTATGTCTGCAATGGTTTATTTGAGAGTTAAAAATAAAAAAAAGTTATTAGGAATAATACAGTTTGCAAGTGACTCACATACACTTACTTCGAGGGACGAACACATAGGTTGGACGACAGAACAAAGAGCTAGTAAGAGGGAACACATTGTTAATATGAATGTGTGTGTTCCAACACAACCATTTGGACATAACTATCTTGGAGGTAAGTTTATCGCAATGACTTCCATAAGTTTAATCAAAGAATGGGAAAAGAGATATAAGACTAAAATAGTTGGTATCACTACTACCAGTCTTCATGGTTCTTTTTCACAATATAGTAATATGAAGTGGTGGAAGGACATAGGAAAGACAGCAGGTGCAATGGTAATAAAACCATTAAGAGAAGAATGGGGATACTGGGTAGAATGGTTAAAAACTTCTCAACCAGATTTGTATATGGATTTAAGAAAAAGAACTTCACCAACTCAGGCTATATTATCTAACATACTTAGAATACTGAATATTCCTTCAAAGGATTACACACACTCACATAAAAGAGGTGTTTTGATATGTCCTCTTTACCATAACTATCGTGAGTTTCTTACAAACAAGATAAAACAAAAAGATTTAGAACCAATAGATTTTATATGGAAAGAATGGTTTTATAAGAAGTCTATAGATAGATTTACAAAATTAAAGAAAGACAGTAAGTTATTAGAAGAAAATCTATTTTATGACGGAATAGATAATCAGGTTATGAATGATTGGTTAAGTAGTAGAGGAGTTTAATATGGTAGAAAAGAAACCAAGTTATATAATACAGAATAAACTATTGTCTCATGAAGAGGAAACTCTGAAATACAGAGATGGTTTGTTTCTTAAGAATAGAAAAAGAGAATATCTCTTTTGGTTCAAGTTTCTTCAGGAGGCTGAGAAATCTACTACAAGAAAAGTTCAATGGAAACTCTACACAGGTTGGGGTGGTTCAAATGTAATACTTGGAACTAAGTTTGATGACTGGTGGGAAGATAGTTGGAAGAAGTTATTTGGTATCAAGAAAAAAGACGGAACTCCAAAGTTTGTATTGAATAAGAGAAGAAAACCATACGAGACTATTAGATTATCTTTTCTTGCACACGAACTAAGAGAGTCTGCAATAGAGAAACTTATAAAACCTCATGTTCGTTTTCATGGAAAGATGCCTAAAGGGAAAACAACTATGACTTATAAAAGACCACAAACTAACCATCTTACTATTGCAGATAAAATCTTCCAGAAGGAATCCAAGAAGGTTAGATATACACCAATCGCAAATTTAGATATAAAAGATAAGACAACTGACCAGCTACAGATTAAAAATACTGTAAAAGGTTTATTGAAAAATGCAGATACAATCATGGATAATGTGTCCAAAGGAATGTATCCATAGGTGTTCGTAAAGTCTCTCTTTGAGAGACACCAAAAAACCACTGTTTCTCTGGGTTTTATTTTAAGGATTTTGGGTGTTCGTCAGTATGTACATACCGAACACTATCCAACCCAACATCTCAATATGGTGAGTGATGTTGCACCGACTTCACCGTATTCACTATCGTAGATTGATTGAGGGACTTTGAATAGTTTCTCTGCACCTTCAGTCTTATGAAGGTTCTTTACATATGCGACTGCGTCAGGCTCAGAGTTTACGGTGCAGTTCATTCCTAACTCACTATTAAAATATCGAGTTCCTCTCACAACAGAAATCTTATCTTCTTCCGTCTTATTGTATGTGTGAAGGTGTAGTTGATACTTTACAATGTAATCAGTCATATTATTAATATAGTGTGAAAACTAAAAAACCCAGTTGGTATTAACAACTGGGTTTCAATCTACAATGTGAGTAAGTGTTTCTAACAAAACAACTTGGGAGTTTGGATTAAGAGAATTTTGCACCACTCATGTTTTATTTATATGTTTTTTTATAATCCTCTTTACACATTATATCAAACTCATCTTCTTCCATTATCAACTTACCTAATCTTTCTATTATCTCTTGTTCTGTATCGTAGGTAATATATCTAATACCATTTATCTTCTTTACTCTCTTATAGGTAACTACTCCAGCTTGTCTTGTATTCAAGTATATTTTTCTTTTACCCACTAACGAGAACTCTCTTACCATTCTCATCTATCTCATATACCTTTAATGAAACTAACTGGTCAGACATTGTTGATACTAAAACATCTTTATTATTTTCTTTAGTCCAGTATCCAATCTTCTCACCAGTATCTTTAGAAAATATCTCTCTTATATCTTTTACTTCTTTACTCATAATGTTTCCTCTACTTTTAGTGAGTTGAATAACTCTTTACCTTTTTTATTTAAATAACCGTCTTTTTCTAATCTACTGATTACATAAATGACTTTTTTTGTTCCAATACTTTTTCTTTCCAGATACCTTCCCAAACAATATGCAAAGAAAAGTGAGAGGACTGATATGAATGTGTGTAGGTTAGTATCCATTTTTCCTAGCCTCCACGAACTCTAAATATTTTTTATCAAAATCATTTTTCTCATCTAAGATATATTTGAAAAGAACATTTATTAACTGTTCTGTTTCCTTTTTAATTTTTAGTGAATATAAATCTTTGTTGTCTCTTGTTTTCATATACTGAACCCAAGTAGTTCCTAATGTCGCAAGACATATTTTATATCTTACCATTTCATTCTTATAGTCATTAATAGTAACAGTCATATTTACTCTCTTTTGTTTATGTTAAAAATTGATTGAAGTAGTAGGGGAAAGGAACAAAGAAACCTCTAAGGTTTTTGTTATATGAGAAAAGTTTTTCCCCTACATATATAATATGGTTATTTTTTAAGTTATTATGAGACATCACAAGCTGTGAAGAATAGTTTGAAGTTCTTGAAGATACTCTATCAGGAATGGTAATCCACCAAGTTCACATATTACCACTCCAACTATAATCCCAAATATAAAACTCATTTGATACTCATTAATAAGTTCTGTAATACTTGGTCTAAAATAAGATTCATAGAAGACAACATCTTATGTTTAAACACCTTCTCTTGTTCTTCTAAACTCATCTCACCTTCAACCTCATACTCGCAGACTGGTATGTCTATCCCACCACAGTGATTAAGTGTGTGAGTGTTTTTAGTACACCCACACATAATCAGTATTGTAATGATTACAAATACTCTCACTACATTTCACCTAATGGAAAGATAGGACTCCACGAGCCATCAAGTTCGTTGCGACAAACAGTTGTCTCACCAAATGAACTCTCACCATTCTTTGAGATTTTCCAATCCACTTTTCTGCACCAGTTCTCACTTGATGTATTGAACTGTGGAACTTCACTTTGAAAAGTTTGAGTAGGTTCAATCTCTACTTGGGATTGTGTGTTTGGGTCTATCCACGCAACCTTCTTGTTATCAGGAATAGTGTTCATTGCAGTATTAAGTTTGACGAAATTTACATCATCTATTGCACCTCCCACTTTCTTACCTAACATCAAACCACCCACCAGTGCGATAAAAGTTAATGGTGCAGTGTATTTGTTTTTACTCTTAGTTGCGAGGTATGTCGCACCTCCAAGAACTGTTCCAGTACCAATACCGAATGCAGTTTCGTTTGGTCGATTTCCACACCCTTGTAAAACAATACAAAGACATAGAACGATTGATATGATTTTCATCATAGTCATTCTCCTTTTTAAAGGTTAATAAAGAGAACTATTCTGTATCTGTTTTTGATGAGTAAAGTTCATCTACTAAAGAAGTCGGAATAGTTCTTTGAGATGATGTTTTTGTGATTTGTTGGGCTACAAGTTTTCCTCTTGTCTGTCCGTAATGTTCTTCTAACATTTTTACGGAAGTTCCCATTTGTCTTGCGAGTAGATGAGGATTAACTTCGTCCTCTAATCTAAAAGTTGCGTATGTGTGTCTTAGTGAATAGATAGTCCTCTTATTTCCTCTATTATCAAATTGAAGATTTAGGTTTTTTAATAATCTATCATAACTTTTTCTAAATGACTGAATAGGTGACCCATCTGTTTTACAGAAGATATGTTCCTGTGGAGGAACTGATTTTCCAAGTTCATCTATTCTAAATGTTTTGAGCCTGTCGAAATAGGTTTCACATACTGGTTGAAATACCATTTCTCTTTCACCAGTCTTACCTAACACAGTTGCATATAATACTTTTCTTTTGTTAATGACTTCTTTTCTTATGTCTCTCCATTTCAGTTCTCTAATCTCACCAACTCTTGCACCACAGTTTGAAGAGATAAGAATATAATGTTGAAGGTAATACCTGTCTCTATAATGGTTAGCCTGTCTGGAATCCTCTACATACTTTCCCATACCATTTGTAAGAACTCTCCATTCATTTCTTTGGAATACAGGTCGTCTTTCATCTTTGAAGGTTGGAGTTTCTATAATAGGTTCAGTAGTAATAAACTTTTCCTGAACTGCAAACTTGAATATAGTTCTTAACGCAACACCATATTTGTGGATTGTATTAAGAGAAGGTTCAACCTTCATTCCATTTCTGTAAGAGTTTTTCATTTGGTAGGAAAAGTAATCTTGTATGTGTTTAGTTGTAATCTTTTCAATACCAATATTATTTAATTCTTTTACAAAGAAATCATAAGGGTATCGTCCAAGTTGTTTCATAAAACCGTCAACATACTTTTTATTTCTTTTAATATTCTTCGGAGCTTGTGGAAACTTATCACAGAACTTCTCATACAGTTTCTTATAAGTAATATTTTCTAATGTTCCACCTGATTGTATTTTTGAATATAGTTCATCAAACTTATTATATGCGATTTGAGTTGCACGATTGAAATCTGTAGTATTAGTTGATTGACGAATGTAGCCCCTGGAATCTGGTAAGGGTATTCTTATTCTCATATACCAAGTTGGTAGAATAGTCCCATCTCGTCTTTCTCTCTTATGAAGGATTATTGTTCCATCACCTTTGATGTCTTTTTTGTCGTGAATATCACTAACCATTAACTGTGTCCATCACCTTGTATATTGTTGATACACCTACACCAAGTTCTTTTGATATTTTTCTTATACCCATATTCTTTTGTCTCATAAACTTTATCGAGTTTATCAAACCTTCAGTAAGATTGGAAGGTCTTCCCATTTTACCACCATTCCTAACATATCTTTCTTGACCAGCTAGAACTCTTTCTCTAATCATACTTCTTTCAAATTCTGCGAATACAGATAATAAACCAAACTGAAGTTTTCCATGACTGGTTGAACTATCTAATCCAGATTGGTGAATGTAAATATTACAACCGACAGATTGCATTTCAGTAAGGAAGGAAACTAAATCGGAAAGACTTCTACCAAGCCTGCAAACACTCCATGATAGGATAATATCAAACTCTTTTCTGGTCGCACCTTTGATAAGTGCATCAAACTCAGGTCTTTCAGTTCTACCCTTTGCACCAGATATACCCTCATCTGCGTATTCTTTAACAATAGTGTATCCCTTGTTTTTTGCGTATTCCCTCAAAGAGAGAAACTGGTTCTCCACAGTCTGGTTATTTGTGGAGGCTCTCGTATATATTGCACATCTCATAATAAAAACCTCTCTTGTGTGTATCGTGTGTAAGAAAGACACCACACCAATAGAAAAGGGGACAAAGGTAGAAAATCAAGGTAATCCTTACTTTCCCCTTGCACTCCCAGTTTCTATTGATATAGTATTCACATAACATCATCTGTGTGTATTATGTGTGTATATGAAAATAGAGTCAAGTGGTAGATATAAATGATGTTAAAGTGTTGGTTTTCTGGGGTTTTAGAGATTAGTGCGAACACAGACCTTTCTTCTTCTAATTAAATAGTCTCTGTTCGATTCGTTCGTGAGTAAGGGTTTGAGTATAGTGTTTTTTTTGTGTGTATTATTTGTGTATTAGAACACAACAAGGGTATCTTTATTTTAACCTTTTTATAATGTTTCCGATTTTACTCAAAGTATTGTATTAGTTGGGGTTTCTTGCGTAACCCAGTTGTTCTTTGCGTATGTCTGCGTAGTTCTGAATATAATATTCGACAGCCCTCGCACATAAGTTTGATTTGGATATATATTCTTCACTCGCAAGTGTCTTCAACTTGTCTTTTAAAGGTTTAGGTGCGTAAAAGTTAATGGTTTCTTTAATCATAATGACTCCTGTTGCGTGTCTTTTATAGTATTTATATACATTCGTTTTTTATTCTGCGTACAATATGTCTTGCAACTCCAAATGGTTGAGATTGTGTCGGACAATGTCTCTCTTTTACATTTGCGATAAGTGTCTTCTCTTCAACTATACTTTTTAGTTTTGGTGTATTTTGTATTGAACCTTTATGTCTTTTAAGTATTTTGTATATCTCACTTCTCAAATCGTCTGGTATTATGTTTGGATACTTAGGTGAAACTTTCTTAAAGATGTAATCAACTATTAATCCTTGTTGTTTTATGTTCATATTAGGTGTTCCTATTCTTGTTCGGTAAGTTTAGTGTCCAGACATTCATAAGAGGTATTTTCATCTCTTAGGAAGTCTTATATGGACTACTTAATTTTAGTTCGTGAGCTAGTTGCGTTCACCATATTAAGGTTTAGAGTTCTCTTGTTTGTTCTAACTTTTAGAAGTGCATCATTCATATTTGGTATTTTCTTATACTTGTTATCTGCACTCTCTTTCTTTTCAACTAACTTTTTATTATATGCAAGTGAGTTCATCTTGGTAGAAACCGTATTAGGATTCTGTTGATTTCTTTTTTGCATATAGTCATTCCATAATCGTCTATCAAAATCATTCATCTTATTATCCTTCTCTCATGAGGGAATGGTAAGTTTCATAGCTTGTAGAATATTGAATTTTCTTCATACATAGTTCTCTTTCCAGTTCCCATTGTTTTATTACATCTCTGCATAGATTTTTTAGATACATATTATTCTTAATAGATGGTTGGTCTAATACATTATCTATAGTCTCTATCCTCTGTATTAAGTATTTAGTTATACTCATTATTATTACCTCTCTATGTTTGTCTTATCCTCTATAATAGTGTGTATAATGTATTTGGAGTATAGGACACCAGACAAGTAATAAAACTCGTCAAAAAGAACAGTCAATCTCCAAACGACCACTTGGGTCAAGAATCTCAACGATTAATATTGTTCTCACTTATCTCTAAGTTTTTAATGGTTGTCGCACCTACTACAATACTATCCATTCCATCTTTGACTTGGTAGTCTGCGTAAGCCTCCTTGTTTTTAATCAATTCAATCTTATTAACTTTATTACCCCACATAGTATTCACCCAAGTGTCGTAGATGAGTTCTCTAAACTCTTGGAATGTATAATGTGAAGGTTGTTCTAACGCAATATGTGTATGTAATCGCACACCACTTGAACTGTTTCTCAAATCTGTTTTACCTCCCTCAATAGTGCAAACCATATCTAACTTTTTTCCAAATCGTTTGTATGCGTTCTTGAACACAGTTGAGTTTAATATATTAGAAAACTGTATGCAGTTTGTTTCTGCGTATCCCTCGTTTAGTATTTCCCATTGTTCTGTATTAGTTAAAGGACACCAAGTCTTTCTTGATGTTCTAAAGGTTAGTGTACAGGCTATGGAAACACTTGAACGAGTAGATACATATTCTTTCCATTCTCTAATCAGTTTGAACTTAATGGACAAAGGAGAAACTAAACTACTAAAAGAGTCCAGTAAGTTCTTTGACTGATTATCCAACTTCTTTCTTAGGTCGTCTTTCATAAAAATCCTTTATTCATTTTTATTCACTTTTATTTAGTATTTTGAGTTTTTTAACAATCGTCTGCAAGTTCTTGGAACTCCAACATTGTTATGTAATCAATAAGGTCGGTTTGTTTTGAGGTGGTAGTTTTCTTTTCCTTTATTGTCTTTACTACATCAACTCTATTTTCATTTGTTAAGTCGATAGCTTGTGAATATTTTGCATCACTTTCCTTTTCATCATAGTTTCTTTTATCTTTATACTTTCCTCTACCATAAAGTTTATCTGTCGCATTCTTAGTAAAGTATTTGGAAACAACTTTCCCAAGACCTACTGATAACTGATATTTCAAATAAGTTTTTTCTGTTAAAAAATCCAATGTATTAAGGTCATCAATAAAATCACTTATATCTAAAACAAACTTATCCCACTTTTCTTTACTAAAATTATTTTGGTTTTTCTTTTTAGTCATTAACCCACGACCATATTCATATCGGACTTCTTTTTTAAGACCAGATAGAATTCTGTCTTTGTTAAGAATTAAAAGTTGTTCATCTGTTATTTGTTCTCCCTTAACTCCCACAGTCTTTCTCCATTTTATTAAACAAATATTCACTAGCCCTGGAGTTTAGGTTCTCTATTACATTCCATTCCAACTGTCCTAACAGTTCGTTGAATCTCATAAACCCTTGTTGTGTATATAAATCACATTCGTTTAGTTTCCCAACAGTCTCTCTTAGAGAGACTATTGAGTTTTCAATATTGATAAGTGAGTTAGACATTTAATGAACTGACCTCTCTTGTGATTCAAAAAATCTCCCATTAACTTCTGAAGTCCATTTTTTAACACTCAAGACACGAGAACTAAAATGTAATCTACATTCTTTATTAGTGCAGTATTCGTTTATAGTTTGTATTTTAGTACTTATTATCCTAACTGTATCTGCATCACATCTCACACATTTCCCACTATCTACATGAGTTCCCATAATATATTCCTTTTAGTTATTGTTTGTTTATTAAAAATCTTTTTCTTCAATAATCTCATGTATTTTAACAGTATCGTGAGATGTCCAGTTTTCATCTATTAGTTCATTAATGGACATTTGCATTACTATCTTTACAGCCTCATCTTTGTTAAGTGCAGATACTTCTTTAGCCCCCATACTTAATATTGAATAATTGACTTCGTATTTTTTACTCATAGGTATTCCTTTTAGTTATTGATTAGAAGAGGGGGGACTGAGTGTCCCCCAATCTAAAAAGTGTTATGCAACTTCTTTATTTTTTGCACCGAACCTTTGTGAAAAGTTCTGTTTATACTTCAATGCATTCTTTACTTCATTCTCTAATGATTTCTCAAAGTCTTTTTCTTCTATAGCTATACCAAACTCAAACTTTTTATCTTTTAATAAGTTTTTAATATAACTTTTTACTCTATCAATATCCTCAAGTGAAAAGAAAGAGTTTGAGTCCACTCTAATAGATGCGACTACTTTGTTATAAGTGTCGGTATCAATACCTTTATCGTTTGAGTTGTCTGTTGCACCAGAAGTGATTTTATTTACTACATCTCTGGTAATCTTTTCTTTACCATCAACAAGTTTCTGCACTTCTAACCTTCTTGATTTAGATGCGTCATCTTGACCTAACATATTATCTTTACTTAATATTTCTAAAATATTATAGTCATTTACTTTTGATAATAAATTATCTCCATAGTTTCCTCTCAAGTCTGACTTACCAATTTTCACAAACTTATAAAAGGTAGATTTACCCATAGTTAAACCTTCTATTAAACTTGTAATATTGTATTTGTTTTTATCTGCAATACTATGTGCGTCTGAACACTTTCTTGCGATTTCTAAATAATTTTCAACATTACTTTTGTACTCAGTATTGATTTCGTTGAACTTAGATTTTAGTATGTTTGATACATTCGTCATATATTAATCTCCATTTTGGATTTCCATTTAACGGGCTATGGAGAACACCTCACACAACCCTAAATGGGAACAGACATGATGTCTGTTGTTTGTGTTTTACTCATCTTTTTCCCACCTCTTCTTATTCCAATCGTGAAAATTTTCACCAAATAAAGTCTCATGATAATGTTCGAAACACATAACATGTTGACCCATATTAACTTGGTCGTTCATACACTTATCATAGAAGGAACTAAGAAACCTTTCTAAATCAAATTGAGTTTCGTCCTTACTATTTTCGTCTATCGCATCAAGATAGGTATGTGTGTTTGCATAAAAATCAAACATGAAATCTACTACCTCTGCGATATATTGTTTCACTACAGTTACATCTACCACTTGTTCATTTTCACTCATACATTCCCTCTTATTTTATTAGTTCCATACCTGTAATCTCCAAAAGAGTTTTTACTAATACTTGCGAACTCTTCATCTTGTAAGTCTTTCACTTTATAGTAAAAGTCTTTTGTTTCACTTAGACCTCTGTCTCCAAAGATTTTATTAAACTGGTCATTCATCATTTCATAAGTCATATATTTTTCCTTTATTGTTAAGTTAAGTTTTTTAGTTATTTGTATTCATGGAGGTTGCATATTTTTATTCCTTTTTTAATTTTCCCTATACTATTAATATGGTGATTTTTTGAGATAAACTTAGACCACGCAAGCTGTGGTTTGTTGTTTATCAATACCATTAACTATCTTGAAAACACCAATCAAATACTTCATATCAATAGACAACTTCTCTATCTGAAACTTTAAGTTCATGTTGTCTTTTTGAAGTTGTTGGACAGTATCTTTTATTGATTCAACATCAACTGCAACTTCATCAACATTTTGGTTTATATCGTCATTATTGTAAAAACAGTCAGTCATATATGTTCTCCTTTATTATTGTGTTTATTAAATATTCTCTCGTTACATTATTAGACCATCTGTGTTCATTAAATAGATGTCTAACATCTCTAAACTTTATTACTGCATATACTTTGGTTTCTTCAATCCCTTCTAATATAGAAACTATTTTAGTATGTTTTTTTATTTGATAATGTTTGGTGTATTCTAAGTATTTGTTAAATACATCTTCACTCCAAATAATCTTTCCCAACTTCTTTTCATCATAAACTCCTTCTTCAACAGTTTTATTAACTCTTTTCCAGAAATAATATGTGTACTCTAATACCTTTTCCCAATCCTGAATCTCTTCAATATTGAGAGTATTGATTTTGTTTAATTCGAATGAACCATCAACTTGATGTGCATGTTTTAGAGTCTGTTCATTTAGATTATTATAAGTAATCTGTTCTTGTATTTTCTTTTTCATTTTAATTTTCCCTATACTATTAATATGGTGATTTTTTGAGTTTTATTGAGACTACGCAAGCTGTGATAACTTACTCATCTTCCTTCTCTTTACACTTTTTTTGAAAGACATACTCAAGGTAATCCATATACATTCCTTCACTCCAGATAAGTCTTCCCAATCTATCCTCGTTTTCAATCGTCATTTCTATATTATGTGTTTTCCAGAAATCCTTAGTGAGTCCTAATATTGTTTCCATTGTCTTATTAACATAAATCTCTTTCTTACAATCATTACAATACTTCATAGAACCCTTAGAAAGTAGTGTGTTAATTAAGTTGAAGTAATACATATCAGTTCCAAATGCACCATTCGACACACCACCATTATCTGCATTATCCATACTTTCTTGGTTTATATTCCAGTAATTCACAACCTTTTTCTTTCTTATTCTTTTACCCATATAAACCTCCTTAGTACCAACATGAATAAAAGACAGTCTTAC
>Ga0209634_1001944_pt1 | contig 14791 bp, 13 predicted proteins | sample LinPmetageLP40_FD_184043 | JGI IMG/M metagenome (GOLD analysis project Ga0209634, IMG submission 184043) | Marine viral communities from the Pacific Ocean - LP-40 (SPAdes) (version 2) | ecosystem: Environmental > Aquatic > Marine > Oceanic | place: Pacific Ocean | collected 2010-08-26
CGACCGGATTTCGCGCGATATCCGCACCCCGAATATTGAGCAGCCAGCAAACACTGTCGGGCAAGGTGATGACCGCCGCCGCCGCACCACTGTCGCGCAGCGATTGTCCCAAACGGGCTGCCTTGTCGATATGACTTTCGCCTGCGAACTCCAGTGGATGTACCTTGGCGATCTTCACCGGTGGGGGCGGCTGGTCTTCCCATATACGGTCGACAAGGTTGTCACACCGTCGCATCTCGATGCCACTGCCCTCCAGTGCTCCGTTCAACTGTTCGATCTGGGCGGCGGCATGCAGCCATGGGTCAAAGCCGACGATCCCTCCACGGGGCAACTGCCCGCGCAGCCAATCGGCTAATGAAACTTCCGGCCAGGCCACCGGCGTGTAGACATCGGCGATCTGCGTCTTGACCTGGGTTCGATAGCGCCCGTCAATAAACACACCGGCTGCCCCGATCAATGCAGCACAAAAGCCCGCCGAGCCGGTGAAGCCGGTCAACCATTGCAGCCGCTCATCATGCGGTGCGACGTACTCGCCCTGATGCGCGTCCGCACGAGGGACAAGAAACCCGTCCAGCCCTTCCGCCTTGATCTCGCTGCGCAATGCCGCCAGCCGCGGGGGCCCTTGCTCAGGCCGGGAGGTCACCTCGAACGATTGAAACAAAACACGACTCCCATTTTCATTTTGCCAAAAAAACTCCCCGCGGAGCGTCCCTCAACCCTCAGCTCGCGCGACGTATCCCCATGACCCTGGCCCGTGCCCGGGGATCGGTATCAAACAGCGCGGCAAGCTGTTCGGTCATTGCGCCAGCCAACTGTTCGACGTCGGTGATTGTCACGGCGCGCTCGTAATACCGGGTCACGTCATGTCCGATACCAATCGCCAACAACTCTACCGCCTTGCGTTTTTCGACCATGGCGATGACGTCGCGAAGGTGCTTTTCCAGATAGTTCGCGGGGTTGACCGACAGGGTGCTGTCATCCACCGGTGCGCCATCGCTGATCACCATCAGGATCTTGCGCGACTCATGCCGCGCCATCATGCGACGGTGCGCCCATTCCAGTGCCTCACCGTCGATGTTTTCCTTCAACAGACCTTCCTTCATCATCAAACCCAGGTTGGGCCGGGTCCGGCGCCAGGGCGCGTCGGCGGATTTATAGATGATGTGGCGCAGGTCGTTCAGGCGGCCCGGTTGCACGGGACGGCCCTGGTTCAGCCAGGCTTCGCGGGCCTGACCCCCTTTCCAGGCGCGGGTGGTAAAGCCAAGGATTTCCACCTTGACGTTGCAACGCTCAAGCGTGCGTGCCAGAACATCGGCGCAAATAGCCGCAATGGAAATCGGCCGGCCGCGCATGGAACCCGAATTATCCAACAACAATGTGACGCATGTATCGCGAAACTCGGTGTCCTTTTCGACCTTGAACGACAGCGGCGTTGTGGGGTTCGCCACGATGCGCGCCAACCGGCCCGCGTCAAGCGTCCCTTCCTCTAGGTCGAATTCCCAAGATCGGTTTTGTTGCGCCTGCAAACGGCGCTGCAACTTATTGGCCAAACGGCTCACCGCCCCCTTTAAAGGTTCAAGCTGCTGGTCAAGATAGGCACGCAGGCGTTCAAGCTCGGCCGGTTCGGCCAGATCTTCGGCACCGATCACCTCGTCATGTTCGGTCTGATAGACCAGATAGTTTGGGTCGGCATCCGACGCCGGCGGCGGGGCAGGTGGCTCCATCGGGGCGTCGCCATCAGGCATCTCGGCTTCTTCGCCAAGCTCCTGGTCGGCCATGTCATCCATTGACACCTGCGCCTGGGATTCGTCCTGCTGCTGTTCTTGCGACTGCTCGGGGGATGCCTCTGCCTGATCGTCGTCTTGTTCATCGTCGCCGGTGCTGTCGGGGTCCTGCTCCTCTTCGGTGCCTTCTTCCTGAGCCTCGTCCTGTTCTTCGTCCGATTGATCGGGGTCATCGCCCAACTGATCGCCATAGCCCAGGTCCACGATCATCTTGCGGGCGAACCGCGCAAAGGCCGCCTGATCATCCAGGGTGTCGTTCAGGGTATCCAGCGTCGCCCCGGCCTGATCCTCGATATACCCGCGCCACAGTTCCATCGCGTTGGCAGCGCCCGCCGGCAGATCGCGACCTGTGGCCAAATGGCGCACCAGATAACCCGCCGCGGTTGCCAGCGGCACGTCGCTGGGTTGTTTGGCCTGATCATATCCCTTTCGCAGGGAATCGTGTTTGATTTTGACGTCGATATTGCCAGCGGTACCCGGCATGTCCCGCGCGCCTACAGCTTCGCAACGCGCGGTTTCCATTGCTTCATACAGTTCCCGGGCCATTTCACCAGCGGGCAGGTATTTCGAATGTGTCTGACCATTGTGATACCGCCGGTTCAACGCCAGCGCGTCCGCCGTCCCCCGTGCCAACAGCACTTCGTCACGGGTCATGCGGCGACTTACCTGCGGCAGGCGCATCGCGTCTCCCGACAGGCCTGACGGATCCACCGAATAGCTTACCGTCAGGTCGGGATCGTGCGACATGACTTTTGTCGCTTCAGCCAAGGCCTTTTTGAAAGCGTCGGCGGGATTGTCGGAGGGTTTGCTCATTTCAGGTCTCGCGTCGCCAATGGGTCATGGGTAAAACTTTCGCAGGTTTGGACCAGTCTTTCAAACACCTTCCCATGGTGCAGACGATCGACATCGCGAACCTTCCCACCGGATCCTGACCGGTGCCCGGCCGCTCCCGCAAAAAGCAGCCTCGGTTCGTCACCAGCCCGGAGCGACAGGTCGCGCCCATAACCCGGCGACGGGCGATCGGCACATAGGTGACCCCAGCGCTGGACTTCGCAAGATACCGAAGTTGCGCAGGGGCCTATGGAATTCAGGGCTTCAGCCAAGGCTCACGCTTGCAGCGCTTTCGGGAAGTTCCTCGTCGAACAGGCGCTGATAGAATTCGGCGACGGTCTGACGCTCAAGCTCGTCACATTTGTTGAGGAAGGACAGGCGGAAAGCATAGCCGACATTCCGAAAGATTTCAGCGTTTTGCGCCCATGCAATGACGGTCCGCGGCGACATTACCGTCGAAAGATCGCCGTTCATGAAGGCCGTCCGCGTCAGATCGGCCACGGTGACCATCTGTTTGATGGTCTTGCGGCCCTTGTCGGTATTGTAATGCGGATTTTTCGACAGAACGATCTGGGTCTCGGCGTCGATGCTCAGGTAGTTCAAGGTCGCGACCAGCGACCAGCGGTCCATCTGACCCTGGTTGATCTGTTGCGTACCATGATACAGCCCCGTCGTATCGCCCAGGCCCACGGTGTTGGCGGTGGCAAAGATACGGAAATAGGGGTGGGGTTCGATCACCTGGTTCTGGTCCAGCAAGGTCAGTTTGCCGTCGACCTCCAACACGCGCTGGATCACGAACATCACATCGGCGCGGCCGGCATCGTATTCATCGAATACGATCGCGGTCGGGTTGCGCAACGCCCACGGCAGGATACCTTCCTGGAAATCGGTGACTTGCTTGCCATCTTTGAGCTTGATCGCATCCTTGCCGATCAGGTCGATCCGGCTGATATGGCTGTCAAGGTTGACGCGCACGCAAGGCCAGTTGAGCAAGCTTGCAACCTGTTCGATATGGGTGGACTTGCCGGTGCCGTGATACCCTTGGATCATGACACGGCGATTGTGGTTGAAACCGGCCAGTATGGCCAGGGTTGTATCAGGATCGAACTTATAGGTGCTGTCCAACGTGGGTACACGGCTGGTGCGGTCCTCGAACCCATGCACGATCATATCGGTGTCGATGCCAAAGACTTCGCGAACCGAGATCTCTTTGGTGGGCTTTGCGTTGAGTTCCAATGAGGTCTCGGCCATATTCTATGCGTCCTTCATGCTTTATTCTTTGTCTTGCGGCACAGGAGCGCCACAGCTTTGGTTGGCAACATATCTTTCCTGAGCGCGAGGGAAAGAGCCAAATCGCCCCATGGCAAAGTCTCGGATCAGAGGCGGGGATCAAGGGGCGATGCGAAATCCGACAGCGCCCCCGACGTGATAATCTCTCAGGCCGATGCCCTCGGCCTGATGCGCATGTGCAAATCAGTCCTTGAAGTTACGGCTTCCTTTAAGTTGGTCCCACGCCCACACAACTTCCTGAAGCTGTTCTTCCTGGCTGCGGTCACCACCGTTCATGTCAGGGTGCAAAACCTTGATAAGCGCCTTATAGGCTTTGCGAACTTGGGTTTTGGTCCATGTGTCTTTCGCCTCCAGAATCTCGATGGCGCGGCGTTCTGTCGGGGGCAGGCGGCGCCCTGCGGCGGGACCTTTTCCAGGATTTTGCGTGGCATTTTTACCAAGCACCTGGTGCGGATCCTCGATGCCCAGTCTGGCCCACGCGCGGGCCTCTGGATCGCCCAGCGGTTTCGTGGTGCGTTCCCAGACTTTATCCTTGGACATCTGCGCGTTTAATTCGGCTTCGGTAGTGCCATCGAAGAAATTCCATTTTAGGTTGTACTCGCGGACGTGCTGCTGGCAAAACCAGAAATAGTCATCCAGTACGTCTGGCGCTTTGGGGGCTCTGTATTTGCCGGGCTCTTGGCAGCCCTCGTGGGAGCATAGGCGCTGTGATGTCTCGGATGCACCGGACATCCCCCGGCGACCGCGGGGGTTCTTCTTTTTGGAGGACGACACAGACATGTCGAATCCAAAGGGATCAGGCTTGGGCATGATATGGACCTTTCCGACTCAGGCCGGTCAGTTTAGACCTTGCAGCGTGAGATTGAAGGGGGCTGGATTAAAAAATGTCAGTGACACAAGAAATTGCCGATCGACTTGAAGACGCATTTAGCCCGACTGAACTGAATGTCATCGATGACAGCGAAAGCCATCGCGGCCACGCAGGACATCGCGAAGGCGGCGAGAGCCATTTCAACGTGAAGATTCGTTCGGCCCATTTCAAGGGCTTGAACCGGTTAGCACGACACCGTGCGGTGCACGATGCCCTGGGGCCCGACTTGATTGGCCGTATTCACGCATTGTCGCTTGATTTAAGCACATAAACCGCGTGATCCGGGCCAGTAGCCGGATCAACGATGGGTATCGGGGTCTTCGGAAGTATCGGGCTTTTCCGCTGGGGTCGGGGACGCCGACGCGCCGCTATCATCTTGGGAAAGCGTACGGCCGGGTTTGCGCCGGGAGGCCAAGGCATTCAGCATCTGTGGTGGTGTATCCACATCATCGGCATTGTCATCGTCATGCTCATCATCAAATAGCCCGTCAAAAGGGGCAACGGCCTTCGCAGGCATGCGAACAGGGGCCGGAGGCTCACGCCGTGTCACCGCCGGCTCAGGGGGGATATCAGAGGGTGCAGGAAGCAATTCAGGCTGGAATGCTGCCGCTTCGGTTTCTCTAAGGCGGCGGAACACCAGAATATTTCGCCACTCTTTGGTGGTGCCGGTCAGTCCAGCACGCTCGATCGACGGTAAGGTTTCCGCCCGAAGATATTCCCATCCATAACCTGAAAGTCCGTTCATCAGCTCTTGGATCGCATGGGAAAATCTGGCCTCTGCCCCCTTCACGTTCTTGCCTTTGAGGCCTTTGGTCGGGGCAGGTACGACTTTATATTCGTAACGGGGCATCTAAGCGCTTTCGGATTAGTCGGGTCAAGTTAGCAATCTATGGTAACCGGGGAAAGCTTTACAGCCCAAAAACCGGTATCGCCGATCCGACTTAGCGGTTTAACCCGATTTTACGGCCGGCACGATCCGGAAATGGCAGGCTGGCGTGGGCTGATTTCATCGCTTCAAGCTGATCAAGAATTGAAGCGGGCATCGGTGCGACGCGGGGACCCGATTGGTCGACATGCAGTGTCAGGGCCTCGCCCGTGGCAGCCAGCCACCCATCTTCGTGCCAAAGCTCTACAAAGCTGTGAAAGCGCTTCTCGTCAAAGTCGAGTAACTGAAAAGTACAGTAGGTTGATGCCCCTTCGTGAAGCTCGCGAACATAGCATATATGAAACTCTGCCACGTAGGTGGTGCAGCCCTGTTTCTGATACTCCGGCCCAAATCCGATTTGGGCATAGGCGTCATCGACGGCATTATCCATCAGCACAGAATAATACGCCATGTTCAGGTGACCGTTGAAATCGATCCATTCGGGTTTCACGACACGGGGGGAAGACCGAAAAGGGGTGTTCATATCGGGTGAACCTTTACCAGAGGGGCTGCGTAGGAAAAACGGGTCGGGCGCGTGCAGCGTCCCGCCCCAACAGGTCAGCTGTTCAGCTTTTTCGCGACGATTTCGTTAACGGCCTTGGGATTCGCCTTGCCGCCAGTGGCTTTCATGGTCTGCCCGACGAACCAGCCCGCCAGTTTTGGATTCTCGCGCGCTTTTGCGACCTGATCGGGGTTCGCGGCGATGATCTCGTCCACGGCGGCCTCGATCGCGCTGGTGTCTGTGACCTGCTTCATCCCGCGTTCTTCAACGATCACGGCAGGATCACCACCTTCGGTATAGACGATCTCAAACAGGTCCTTGGCGATCTTGCCCGAGATCGCATCCGAGGCGATCAGGTCAATCACCCCGCCCAGTTGCGCCGGGGTCACGGGGCTGTCGGTGATGGCTTTCTCGTCTTTCTTGAGGCGGCCAAACAGTTCGTTGATGACCCAGTTCGCCGCCATCTTGCCATCACGACCCTGCGCGGTTGCTTCAAAATACCCTGCGCTGTCGAGATCCGAGGTCAGCACCGAGGCGTCATAATCGCTCAGGCCGAAGTCCTTGATAAAGCGCGCTTTCTTGGCATCGGGCAGTTCGGGCAGGGTGGCTTCTATCTGGTCGACCCACGCCTGTTCAATAACCAGCGGCAGCAGATCGGGGTCCGGAAAATAGCGGTAGTCGTGCGCCTCTTCCTTGGACCGCATCGACCGGGTTTCCTGCTTGTCCGGGTCGAACAGCCGGGTTTCCTGCACGACCTCTCCTCCGCTTTCGACAATTGCAATCTGGCGTTTGGCCTCAACTTCGATCGCTTGCTGGATGAACCGCATCGAGTTCATGTTCTTGATCTCGCAGCGGGTCCCCAGATGGCTGAAATCCTGGGTGGCTTGATATTTTTCGTACTGGCCGGGCAGACAGATCGACACGTTCACATCGGCGCGCATGGCACCGGACTGCATGTCCCCGTTGCAGGTGCCCAGATAGCGCAGAATCTGGCGCAGTTTCGTTAGGTAAGCAGCGGCCTCTTCGGGGCCGCGGATGTCGGGGCGGCTCACGATCTCCATCAGGGCGACGCCGGTGCGGTTAAGATCCACGAAAGACATGTTCGGGTCCATATCGTGGATCGATTTGCCCGCGTCCTGTTCAAGGTGGATACGTTCAACACGCACCAGCCGTGCCGTACCGTCGCCCAGTTCGACCAACACTTCGCCTTCGCCGACAATTGGGTGATAAAGCTGCGAAATCTGATAGCCTTGCGGCAAATCCGGATAAAAGTAATTCTTGCGGTCAAACGCGCTTTCAAGGTTGATCTCGGCCTTGAGACCCAGCCCGGTGCGCACGGCTTGTTCAACACAAAATTCGTTTATCGTCGGCAACATGCCGGGCATGGCCGCGTCGACAAAGGACACGTTGCTGTTGGGTTCGGCACCGAACTTGGTCGACGCGGCTGAGAAAAGCTTGGCGTTCGACAGAACCTGCGCATGGACTTCCATACCGATGACCAGTTCCCAGTCATGTTTGGCACCGGCAATGGTGCGCACTTTCGGGGTATCATAGGTCAGGTCAAGCATCGGGGCACCTTTGGCGTCTGGAATGTAACGCCTTGGTCATAAGACAGGGGGCGAGGTGCTGCAAGAGGGGGCAGACCGGCATCCGGGTGCCAATCTGGTACAGCGGCAGGGGCGGCGCGCGCGGGCCTAGCAGGTGTCGTCGTTGCCCGAAGACAAAGGCCGGGGCCGGGTCTCACGTCGCGATGGCGCGGGGGCCTTCTGGGGTAAAGACAATGCTGTTTCCGGCGGCGATTTCGGATTTGAACAGGTTCGCCATGATCCGCAGCGCATCATCGCGCCCCGACGCGGCGAATTTTTGCGGTGACCGGATGTGCAGATTGTTATCAAATCCATGTGCCGCATGGGCCCATATCATCGGATGTAATTCGGTGATATGTTCTCGGACGATCCATTCGGTGCAATCAGCAATCTGGCGACGAATGTGATCGGCCTGTTCGTTTTCCGATACACCCTGACCCATGGTATTCGCGCAGTATGCAGCCAACAGGTTTGCCGTGTGCGGGGTCGGGCAGCGTGTCAGGATATCACGCAGACCATCGATAAAGAATGGCAGGTCAAGATTGGCACACGCCACATCGTCGTTCGAGATGGCGTCGAACTGGACCCATGTATATCCACCCGCCCCCCAGATGTGTTCGGTACGGGCCGCAGTGCGGCGGGCTTCGAGTTCGAGCTGATCATAACTGCCGAACCAACGCGGCAAAAGATGACTGCCCATGGCCCGCATGGGGCGCGGATTATGTTGGTTGAGATCAATCAGCCGTTCGTACTGGTCTGCGATCTTGTGCGTCTTGCCACCGGCTCCGGTAACCTGCGCACAATGGGTCGCGACGACCAGAGGGCTGGTCGGGAAACGGTCTATGAAAGGGGCGATGATGTCATACGCGCGCTCGAAATGAGCGTTGAAGGCTTCGAGGTTGCGCAGGGGAATTTCATCGTCGCAAGCTGTGCCGCGCCAAGCCCAGCCGATGTCGATGTGGGTTTGGGCGACGATGCAGGCGATGACATGATTGTCAGGGTTTTCGGCAAGAACGTGCTCAAAATCTTCGATACCGTTCAACAGTTCCTTGGCGACACCTGTTTCAATTTCCGAGATCACGTGTTCCGCCGCAAGCACGACATCGGCCCGGACACCAAAGGCGATGAGTTCGGCCACAGACATGAACCCCGGCGTCAATGTATTGGCGGCGTCCGCGTTTTCGATGGCGCGTGTCAGACCCTGCCAGTTCTCTTGCCGTACAAGACGCTGGCCCAATTGCTGATTGTCATCGCGCAGCTTTTCTTCGGCTGTGGGGTCGGGGCATTCGATGCGCAGGCTGGCATGCAGGTGTGACGGGACTGCGCCACGGGTTATGCGGTTCTGGCGTTTTGTCTTGGCGATCTTTTCGGCGAGCGCCAATATTGACGGCGGCGGCGGGGTTGCGTCGTGCACAGTCGTCGGGGAATCTTTGCGTTTGAAAAGCTTTTTGATTTGCAGCATTGTTTGTCCAGTTAATCAGTAACTCGCCATCTGCTGTCAAACTGGCCCGCCATTTGGGCACCAAGATGGCGCTGCTGCGGTGGGTGTAGGATAATTTTAGCTCGGGGCAGAGCGTTTGAGGCCAAAATCAGTCGTATTGTTCAATAAAGAGCAACTGTGGCGATCAAGATGCCGTTTTGTTGTTGGCCAACCAGGGTGAAATGATCGTTATGGATTTAACAGACTGGGGCAGCGCCGTTTCGCGCACGGCCAGAATCGCGATGGTTGTAAGTGGATTGATCGCAGCAACCCAGGGGGTGGCCGAGCAGGCCGGCCCGTTGCCGCCCACGCTTGGCATGGATGGCGTCAGGCCCCCGACAGGGCGGACCCTTGCTGCGCCGATGGTGCCTGATCTGGTGCCACCGGGGGCACCCAAGATCCCCCCGGTACCAGCTATATCGCTGGCATTGCCACCCTCGATTCAGGTTGTATCGCCTCCTGCGCGGTCACCAAATTTGCCCCGGACCCGGTGGCAACACCGGCGGGGAAACGCAATGTGGACACGCACGGCCTTGTCCGCTCTCAAAACCCATGGCAAGCCCCTGGTCGATATCGTACCTGCCGACATCACGGATTGGTGTCCGGCTTATCCGACGGCCAGCGAAGCAGATCGCCGCGCGTTCTGGGTCGGATTTCTGTCAGCGTTGGCCAAACACGAAAGCACCTATAAAGCACGCGCTGTCGGCGGCGGTGGGTTGTGGTACGGATTGCTGCAAATTCTGCCCGCGACGGCACGGGGGTACAAGTGTAACGCGGGAACGGGCGAAGATTTGCAAAACGGATCCGCGAACCTGAGCTGTGCGGTGCGCATCATGGCGACCACGGTTCCCCGGGATGGCGTGATCTATGGCAAGGGCGGGCGCGGCGTCGCAGCCGACTGGGGACCGATGCGCAGCCCTGCAAAACGTATGGACATGTCACGTTGGCTAAAGCGGCAATCTTACTGCAAGCCTCTGGATGCAACACGACCCAAGGCACGGCCCTAGGGTTTCCGGCGCTGGCTGGCAAGGCGCAAAGACCCCCAGGCAATCACTGTCTGAGGCTGAAATGATGCCGTTCGGTTTTGATGTCGTTCGCGTTCAACTGCGCTTCAAGCGCTTGATGGGGCGGTGTCGCTTCGTATGGAATGCGAAGCTGACGACCGGATCGCAATACCACGGTTGCGCGAACAGAAAAATCCAGTCGTGTATCCAGCCGCACCCGGCTGATCTCAGTAACCGCCACCCGCGCCGTCCGGATACCGCTGTGCCAGCCCAGCGTCGTGGGTGTCAGCGTCAGGCCCGCGGTCGGTGCCTTGATCTGATCCCACAGCGCGGGCACGGTGAACAGCGCCAGCACCCCAAGCAACAGCGGCGCAGCATCGAGCCAGAAATACGTCCCGATCAGCACCGCCCAGATTGCTGCCACAACGATCATCGTGCCGGGGTTGCGTCCTTGGCGCGAGTAACGAAATTCGTCGGTCACTAACGCCCGCCGCTGACGTCCAAGGTGGTGCCGGTGATATAGCTGGCGGCATCGGACAACAGAAAGAGCGTCGCCTTCGCGACCTCTTCGGCCGAACCGACCCGTTGCATCGGAATGTTTTTCGACAGTTTTTGCGCCCGATCCGGCACACCGGCCTTGGCGTGGATTTCAGTGTCAATCAGGCCGGGGCGGATGGCGTTGACCCGAACGCCGGTTGCGGCAATTTCATTTGCAAGCCCCTTGGTAAAAGCGTCAATCGCCGCTTTGGAGGCCGCGTAATCGACAAATTCATTGGCTGACCCCAGCCGCGCCGCAATCGACCCCATGTTGACGATGCTCCCGCTGCCTTGCCTGGTCATCCGTGCCGCCGCCGCCTGCGCCACCATCATCGCGCCGATGACGTTGACGTCGAACATGCGTTTCAGCCGGGCGTGATCCATGTCCGCGACGGTCGCGACGGCGTCAACGATACCTGCATTGTTGATCAGCGCGTCGAGCCTTTTGAAATGGTGATCAACTTTGGCAAATATCCGGGCGACGTCATCGGGGACGGCGACATCGCCTTGGCAGATCAATGTACGCGCGCCCTTGGTTTCGGCCTCGCGCGCGACAGCTTCGGCCCCGGCCTTGTCCGAGCGGTAATTCAGCGCAAGGTCATAGTCGGCTGCAGCCAGTTTGGCGCACGCGGCACCAATACCTGCCGAAGCGCCGGTGATAAGGAGGATAGGTCGCATAGGTCAGGCTCTCTGTATACGGGTTAACATTTCTGTAGTGTCGCGCGACAGATCCGGCTGCGCAAGAATACGATCGATTTCTGCCTTCATCAGCGCCTGACGATCAGCATCGTAACGCCGCCATGTCTGAAAAGCCGCGCACATCCGCGCGGTCGTCTGCGGGTTCAGTGGATCAAGCTTGATCAGCCAATCCGCCAGCAGTTGATAACCGACGCCACTGGCGTGATGAAACCCTGCATGATGTGCCGCAAAACTGCCGAAAACCGCGCGGAACCGGTTTGGGTTCTTCCAATTGAAGTCGGGGTGCTTGGTCAATGTCTGCACCACCTCGTGGGCGTCTTCCGGATCGGCTTCCATCACTTGCAGGCCAAACCATTTGTCCATCACCAGACGGTCGTTCTTCCATTGGTTTTCAAACCCCTGCACAGCCTTGCTACCCCGACCCGCACGTATGAGGTTGGCCAGAGCGCTAAGTTGCTGGGTCATATTGTCAGCGTTGTCATATTGTTTCTGCGCGGCCTTTGCGTCGTCATTGCGGGTCAGCAACGACAAGGCCGCATTGGCAAGGGACCTCTTGCCCGACTGCTCCGCATCGGGTTCATAGCCTGCATTCACCGTGTGCCGACGGTAAAGCGTTGGAACAAGGTCTTCGTAGGATTTCGCCATTGCGCTGCGGGTCGCTTCGACGGCGGCATAGATGATGTCGGGGTCGGGCGTGTCGCCAGCGTCGGCCAATTCACGTGCCAGATCAGACTGCGACGGCAAGCCGAGCACCAAGGCGCGGAATGCAGGATCAAGGCTTTCGTCGCTGATCACGGATCGGACACCGGCCAACCAGTCGGGGTTGGGCGACGTGCCCTCGCGGATCATCGCCAACAGCGACCCGAACGCCAGCATGCGTCCTTGTTCCCACCGGTTAAACGGGTCGGTGTCATAGGCCAACAGATGCGCGCGGTCAGCGTCGGATAGTTGCTGTTTCAGCACCACCGGTGCGGAGAAGCCGCGAAGAACAGAAGCTATGGGCCGGGTACCCAGATCGTCGAAAACAAAGCTCTGTTCGGCTTCTGTCATCTCAAGTATTCTGGTTTCCTCGACCTCGTCGCCGTCTTGGCCGATCAGGCCCACCGCGATGGGCAGAACCTGGGGTTGAGGCGCGGGAGTAGCGGCGCTGGCGGGAGTGTGCTGCCTGAACTTCAAGGTCAGCGTGCCATGCTGCCAATCTTCTGTCACCGACAGATGTGGCGTGCCCGCTTGACTGTACCAGCGTTTGAACTGCGTCAGATCGCGACCTGTGGTATCTTCGAACACCCGCAGCCAATCTTCTATCGTGCAGGCTTGACCGTCGTGGCGGTCAAAATAGAGATCAAGCGCGTCCGAATAGGCCTTGTCGCCAACCAACAGCTTGAGCATGCCAATGACCTCGGCACCTTTTTCATAGACAGTTGCGGTGTAGAAGTTATTGATTTCCTGAAAGCTTTCGGGCCGCACCGGGTGGGCCAGCGGGCCTTGATCCTCGGCAAATTGCCGGGCGCGCAGGTCGATGACATCGCTGATACGTTTTACCGGTGCTGACCGCATGTCAGACGTGAACTGACTGTCGCGAAACACCGTCAGACCTTCTTTCAGGCATAGTTGAAACCAGTCGCGGCAGGTGATCCGGTTCCCTGTCCAGTTGTGAAAGTATTCGTGCGCAATAATCGCCTCGATCCGTTCAAAGTTCATGTCGGTGCTGGTTTCAGGGCTGGCAAGAACGGCGGAGGAGTTGAAGATGTTCAGCCCCTTGTTTTCCATCGCACCCATGTTGAAGTCATCCACGGCGACGATGTTGAACAGATCAAGGTCGTATTCGCGCCCGTACTCGTCCTCGTCCCATTTCATACTGCGCTTGAGCGCCTCCATGCCGAACGCACACTTGCCTTCATCGCCGGGACGGACATAGAGATTCAGCGCGACCTTGCGTCCGGACATGGTGGTAAAGCTGTCAGAATGGGCAACGAGGTCACCAGCAACCAGCGCGAACAGATAGGAAGGCTTGGGCCACGGGTCGTGCCAGATGGCTTGGTTGCTTTCGACCGAGGTGGGATTGCCATTCGACAGCAAAACTGGATGAGAGCCATTGATCGTGACGGTAAACACGGCCATGACATCGGGGCGATCGGGGTAATAGGTGATCTTGCGAAAGCCTTCGGCCTCACACTGCGTGCAATACATGCCGTTGGACATGTAAAGCCCTTCCAGTGCGGTATTGCCTTTGGGGTCGATCTCGACCTCCGCTTCCCAGACGAAAGGTGCGTCGGGCACATCGCAAGTCAGCCCTTGCGGGGTGACGTCGGGAGAAACAACCGCACCGTCGATGGTGGCCCCGATCAGGGTCAGATTTTCACCATGCAGAAAGAAAGTGCGGTCAATTGCTTGCGGATTGGGGCGAAACGCGATGCGGCTTTTGACGCGCGTCTGGTGCGGTTTCAGGTCAAAGTGAAGGTCTACACTGTCGATAGTAAAGCCGTAGGGCGTGTAGTCGGCCAAGTATATCGTTTGCGGTGCTGCTTCACTCATATTTTTTTCCTTTATTGTGGAACCAGATGTCCAGTGCTCAAGTTAACCCTCCAATAGCAGCCACGCAAGGTGAGCCGTCGGAACAAGGCGTGCCCATCTAAAAAAGGAGAAAGCTTATGTCGGCACCCGACACAAACACACATAAGCAGGAAAAAGAGCATAAACCCTCGCTTTTGGGCATAAAGGGCGCAATGCTTTTTGCGGTTCTGGCGATTTTGGTTGTTATACTTTTCATGTGGGGTAACGGTCGCGAGGCAGATATCGGGTCATCTGCCATTCAGGATACATCGGGGACTTCCGAAGCCTATCCGCCAGCATCGCGACCAGAAACTCCTATTGCGCCTGATGACACTGTCACTCCCGGCGCAAATGAGAACAACAAGAAATTTTAAACAACTTTTTTCCAAGAAATATCTAATCAAGTTATATTTTTCCAGGCAGGCTCTCTTAATCGGGAGCCTGCTTTTTTTATGCAACCCGCACGTAAATCATTGATCGGGGATATTTAGACACCTGTGAAGCGGCTATTTGGTAATATTACTTTACCAAAATAGCTTGCTCATTCTCGGCTTACCCACTAAGCGTAAGTTGATTACGTGCCAGCGCAGCAAGGATGCTTTAGATGACCAACAGAACGGATAAGAATGGCCTTCAGGTCGCAGACGAACTTGTTACCTTTATAGAAGAACAGGCTCTGCCAGGGACGGGCGTTGATCCGGCAGCATTCTGGGCTGGTTTTTCCGATCT
>Ga0209634_1001945_pt1 | contig 14784 bp, 11 predicted proteins | sample LinPmetageLP40_FD_184043 | JGI IMG/M metagenome (GOLD analysis project Ga0209634, IMG submission 184043) | Marine viral communities from the Pacific Ocean - LP-40 (SPAdes) (version 2) | ecosystem: Environmental > Aquatic > Marine > Oceanic | place: Pacific Ocean | collected 2010-08-26
TGATCTTTTTGCCCTATACTTCTTTGAAAAACACTCCCTTAGCTACGGCTAGGCTCATGTTTTTCGCATTGTCTAGAACAAAAATATCGGCAACTTATACGACACAGTACACTTAACTTAACACTAGTTGATGATTCAACTAGCTGCTTATCTTATGGTGCATATTGAATAAATAATACTTACAAACTATGTTTTCAGATTTTCCAGGCTGGTGGGATGCATTGCAGTCTCTAGAAAAGATATATTGGGGAATAGCACTGCCTTTCACCATTTTCTTTCTGTTACAGATGCTATTGACATTTTTTGGTGGAGATATCCATCATGATGGAAGTGCAGATATGGATGTGGAAACTGATGACGGCATTGGCTTTCAATTTTTCACGGTCAAGAATCTCGTAGCATTTTTCACCATCTTCTCATGGGCTGGGATAGCTTGTTTAGACTCTGGGCTAAGCAATAGCACCTCGATCATTATATCGTTTTTTTCTGGCCTAGCGATGATGCTTGTCATGGGAGGCATCTTCTATTTTCTTGGCAAAGCCAATGAAAGCGGCACCTTGCAAATGAAACATGCAATCGGAACGATGGAGAGGTGTATATGGAAATCAAATCAAATAGAGCTAATATTGGAAAAGTCCAAGTCCAAGTGCAAGGAACTTTGAGAACACTCGAAGCACTCACCGATGAATCTGAAGATTTAAAACAAGGTGAGGTGATTGATGTAGTGGACATTGCCAATAATAATATCTTAATCGTTTCAAAAAGCAAATCATAATGAGTGTATTAGCATTACCAGTTTTTGCCTTTGCGGCATTGTTTGTATTTATAGTTTTGGTCACTTTTTTCCGTAGGTATAAGCGATGTCCTTCGGATAGAATATTGGTGGTATATGGTAAAGTGGGAGGTGGCTCAGCCAAGTGTATTCATGGTGGAGCTTCATTTATTTGGCCTGTATTTCAAGATTATGAATTTCTTGATTTGACACCTAGTTCGATCGAAGTGATGCTGACAAATGCATTAAGTAAGCAAAACATACGGGTGGATGTACCCTCGAGATTTACTGTAGGTATTTCTACAGAGCCTGGCATCATGAACAATGCTGCCGAGCGTCTTTTGGGTCTCACCCAAGAGCACATTCATGACCTCGCAAAGGATATCATTTTTGGCCAATTGAGATTGGTGGTAGCGACTATGGATATCGAAGAGATCAATAGCAACCGAGATAAGTTTTTGGCTAATGTAGCTTCAAATGTAGAAGCAGAACTGAAGAAAATTGGTTTGAAGTTGATCAACGTCAATGTCACGGATATCAAAGACGAATCAGGCTATATCGAAGCACTCGGTAAGGAGGCTGCGGCTAAAGCGATCAATGATGCAAAAAAATCAGTCGCAGAAAAGGACAGAGATGGAGCAATTGGTGAAGCCAATGCACACCAGGATCAACGTGTACAGGTAGCTGATGCGAACGCCAGAGCGGTAGAAGGAGAGAACACAGCAAAAATAAAAGTGGCACAATCTGATGCTTCCAGAAATGAGAAGGAGGCAGAAGCAGAACGTATATCAACAGCAGCGGAAAAAGTACAGCTAGCAAAAGCACTTGAGGAAGCATATGCTTCTGAGCAGCTTGCGGAAAATGCACGTGCCACAAGAGACAAGGCAGCGCAGACTGCAGATATTGTGGTGCCAGCGGAGATTGACAAACAGCGGGTAGAAATAGCGGCTGAGGCAGAAGCGGAAATGATCCGTAGGCGTGCAAAAGGTGAAGCTGACGCAATTTTATTTAAGAAACAGGCAGAAGCGCAAGGTATGTTAGAAGTACTTACCAAACAGGCTGAAGGATTGAGACAGATCGTCAACGCAGCGGGAAACAATTCTAAAGATGCAGTTTTACTTCTTGTTGCTGATAAGCTTCCCGAGTTGGTGAAGCTACAAACCGAAGCTATCAAAAACATCAAAATTGATAAAGTCACTGTCTGGGATGGGGGCAATGCAGCTGGAGATAAAACCTCTACTGCCAATTTTATTTCAGGTCTATATAAATCAGTTCCACCACTTCAAGAGATGTTTAATATGGCAGGAATGGAGCTACCGGACTACCTCAAAGGTAAATCTACAGAAGAGGTCAAACAACTGGCTGAAGAAGTGAAAAAGAAACCTGCTCCTAAAGAAGCGACCACTAAAGAAGTGAAAAAACCTAAAACTGACGGAGATCAAGAATCGGGAGATGTATCATAGGTAAAAGGGATTTATACAATAGATTATAAAAAAGCCCAACGAATCTCGTTGGGCTTTTGTATTATGCGAAAAATAACTATTGCGTGATCATGGTTCTGATTGCATTGACCTTAATAGTAATACTTTCTAGCGTAGCATCAGTCAATACTAGGTTAGATTGATTGTTTTTGATTTGCTCCTCAATATTCAAAGCAACATATAATTCTTGAAGTTCGATCAGTTGCCCTTTGATGTCACCTACTGGCTCGGCTTGCTCAACTGTTTCCAGTACTTTAAGTAAATCTGTCAACGATTTTTCTTGCTCTAGGATTACTCTAATGAGAGGAGTCAATACCAGATTTCTACTATCTTCAGGAAGTATGTCTTTTGGATAAGTATTTATCAATTGAGTAGAGATGTACAATCCTTCAAGAAAACTACCTGTAATCAATAATGCAGCCATTCTAGATCTATTGTCATCTTTCAAAAATTGATCGGTTTCTCCTATTGCTTCATTTAAAATAAAAGCAAGAGAATCTTTGTTAGCCAAGTTGCCTTCAAATCTCTCAAGGAGACTTATATTGATCGCAGCAGATACGCCAAGATGATCAGCCAATGTCTTAGTAGATGACATGTAGTTAAGTGCTTCCTGAACTTTTTCATATGAAACCAAATACCCTATATCAGTCGCATATACTCCTAAGTTCAGAGCGGCTTTGTCATTGCTCAACTCATAAGTTTCTATTTTACTTATGTCATTGATGAGGCCTTCGTTGAATTCAGCTCCAGTTGCTTCCAGTAAAAATGGAATTTCTGATGGAGAAGGAATATCATAAACAACAGATTCTATTTGCTCTTTTACTTCATCCCCAGCTTGTTCAAAGTCTTTGGAATTATCAGTTGCTTCGTCTTTCGAAGATTGCTGTCCACATGATACTATTCCTATCATTATGATTAGCGTAAGTAATTTTCCTGTCATTGATCGGTATTTCATGGTTGTATATTGTTAAAAAAATAATGAATGGTTTAGGTACTAAAAACAACGTGTAAGCTATTTAATTTTACTTAAAATTCTAAACATAATGGGTATTTATTATCTTTTGAAACATTACACCTGCTCATATACTTTCTATTGCCTCTGAGAATTTTTTCGACATAAGGCCAAACACCTCTTTCACATCGCTGGCGATTAAATGAGTAACCAAATTCTTGATATCATCCTCACTTGTCAAATCCCACTCGCTAATTTTATAAGTTTGTTCGAGCTGGTTATTTTCAAATTTGATAATATATTTATTGTTCCAAGAGAATATACTTATCTTATATTCTTCATGTGGGATTTCCTGAATGAGTCTCATATGTTGATGTCTATTTCAAATTGATGTAATAATAAAATATAAACTAGAAAGTAAACTTATAGATATTATATATATTTGATAGCATGGTTTTTGCTGCGGCTAGTTAAATCAATCAGAGCTTTTCATAACTATTTGTGGCATATTATTGTTTGTAAAGAAATAAAATTAAGTGAGCTTAGCTAATCTATCAACCCGTAAAATCCTACCTATTAGGCAATATCTGACAATATTCATTGTGATGCTTGCTATCGGTGTCAGCCAACAATTATATGCAACGCATATCCGTGCTGGTGAAATCACCATTAAAAGAACCAATTGCAATAGTCTTACTTTCGAAATTACTTTCACTGGGTATCGAGACACGAGCTCTCCCATCATATTCGGGGAGGGGTTTATGGATTTTGGTGATGGTAGTGACCCACTCCTAATTGATAGTAACTCATTTACAGCAACAGATGTTGGCAATGGGATTGAGAAAAATGTTGTAACCATCACACATACTTTTTCTGCAAATGGTCTATATATTATCGGGTATAGAGAGTTGAATAGAAATGCTGGTACACTCAATATCGACAATTCTGTTGACACACCATTCTATACAGAGTCTCAAATAGTCATTGATCCTTTTGTTGGTTGCAACCAATCACCAGAATTGCTTATTCCACCAGTGGATGAAGGTTGTACGCAATCTGCTTTTTATCACAATGCGGGAGCATTTGATCCTGACGGAGACAGTTTGTCATATGAGTTCACGATTCCTAAGCAAGATCGAGGTGTTGATGTGATAAATTATAGAGACCCAAATACAAATGAGCCAAGACTCTATCCCAATGGTTATGCATTGGCAAATGAAGATGGTACTGATGTACCAACATTTGACATTGATGCGATTACTGGAGATGTAGTGTGGGATGCTCCTGGCGCAGAAGGTCAATATAATATTGCTTTCAGAATAATTGAGTGGAGAAATATCGGGGGAACAATGGAACCCATTGGTTTTGTAACTAGAGATATGCAAATCCTCATAGAAGATTGCGACAATGAGCGTCCAGAATTGGATATTCCAGAAGACCTGTGTGTCGAGGCAGGAACGCTTATTGATGAGACAATCATTGGTACAGATCCAGATGATGATGCCGTGAAAATTGAAGTGTTTTCGCAATTGTTCACTGGAGCATCCAATGAACCAATCTTCACACCCAATCCAGGCGTCAACGATTTTAGACCTGTACCAGCTCAGTCACAATTCACATGGCAAACATCTTGTTCCAACGTGAGAGAGCAAGCTTATCAAGTGATTTTTAAAATAACAGATAATCCAGAATCAGGGCCAAACTTGGTGACATTTGCAACATGGAATATAACTGTAGTCGGTGCCAAGCCAGAGTTGCTATCAGCAACTAGGGATGGACGAGCAGCTGATTTGACTTTTACACCTTATGATTGTGCCATTGCAGGAGACCCAGTCAAAGTGCAGATTTGGAGAAGAGTAGCTAGCTTTGACTATACGCCTGATGAATGTGAAACTGGATTACCTGAAAATAGCGGATATCAGTTGATTGATACAGTAGGCACGAGTGCTTCAAGCTATCGAGACACTAATAATGGAGTCGGCTTGGCGTATGGAGCTCAATATTGCTACAGACTTATTGCAGTATTCCCAGAGCCTCAGGGAGGAGAGAGCATTGTTTCTGATGAATTTTGCATAGACCCGATTGAAGTGAGTGCCCCCACGATTACACATGTCACTGTAGTGACAACAGACGAAAATGCAGGAAGTATAAGGGTGAGCTGGAGATCACCATTTGAGCTTGACCTAACAACCTTTGATTTACCCTTAAGCTACCAGATAAATCGGGCGGAAGGATTAACTGGTGGGACATTCGAGATTGTTGACAACACCTCCGATACGACTATTCTCGATACTGGATTGAATACAACTGATCAGCCCTATCAATACAAGGTAACAGTTTTCGATAACTCTGGAACAGAAATAGAAACTTCGGTAGCAGCGTCAAGTGTGCGATTGGAACCAACACCTCAGTTTGAGAGCATAGAGCTGAACTGGAGCGCAGAAGTGCCTTGGTCGAATGCAATTCAGGGACAACTCCACGAATTATTTAGAGACAATGTGGATTCGGATCCGGCAATGTTTGTGAAGATAGCAGATATAGAAGTGACCGAAGATGGTCTTCGCTATTTGGATACAGGTGAGTTCAACAACACGCCATTAGAAAATACGCAGTTGTATTGTTACTATGTGGCGGCCAAGGGTTCCTATGGAAACCCTTTGATTGATACTCCGCAAGTGAATGCCTCACAAATCGCCTGTAGTCAGCCAAGTGATGATATCCCACCTTGTGCCATTGCCCTGACGATAGATACCATCAATTGTCGCCCCATAGGCGATTTGGCTGAAGCTGCAGATGGACAATATCCCTTTGATGTGCTGAACTGTGGGTTTTCAAACTTTTTCAACACATTGACTTGGAACGAACCCGGACTGTGCGGAGAGGATATAGTTCGCTACGATATTTATTACAAGCGAGAATTGGACGATGAGTATGTGAAGATTGCAAGTGCAGAAGGCACTGAGTTTATACATGACAACCTACCATCCTATGCTGGGTGCTATGTCGTCAAGTCAGTAGATAGATCGGGCAATGAAAGTGAATTTAGCAATGAAGTGTGCAAGGACAACTGTCCTAACTATGTCCTTCCAAATGTATTTACTCCTAATAATGACGAAATGAATGATACATTTCGCGCATATGGAAATGTCTTTTCTGGAAGTGGAAGCAATGTGACTGACTTAAAAACCTGCCCAAGATTTGTAAAATCGGTGGTGTTCAATGTGTATAACCGATGGGGGGCCGAAGTATTTACCTATGATTCACAGGCGATTCGCATCAATGAGGAAACACAAATAATCGAAGAGGCTATATTGATCAATTGGAACGGCAAGGACAACAGCGGTGGCGACTTGTCAACAGGCGTGTATTTCTACAGTGCCGAAGTCACGTTTGATGCGCTCAATCCAGGCAATAAATCACGCATTATTAAGGGATGGGTACACTTATTGAAATAGGTAGCAAACCTTTGCTATTGTTTGATGGGGTTTGCAACTTGTGCAATGGTGCGGTGAATTTTATCATCGACAGAGACCACAATCAAAAATTTGTATTTGCCTCACTACAGTCCGAGCTTGGTCAGCAAATTGCCGAACAACATCAGCTTCCCAAAGAAGATTTCAACTCGATGGTTTTGCTGAAAAATAACAAAGTATATCTTCGAAGCAATGCTGCATTAGAAATCACGAGAGATTTATCAGGAGGCTGGCCTTTGTTACACGGTTTCAAGATTGTCCCCCGATCTTTTAGAGATTGGATCTACACCGTCATATCAGCCAATCGCTACAAGTGGTTTGGAAGACAAGATCAATGCCGGATACCTACAGCCGATATTCAAAATAGATTTATCTCTTTATAACATTTCTTTTAAAAAGCCAGATTCGGCATTTATTGAAAATCCCTTACTTTTGCTGACCAACATTTAAATTATCTAATATGAAAGCATATGTATTTCCCGGACAAGGAGCTCAGTTTACTGGAATGGGAAAAGATCTTTATGACGCCAACAGTAAGGCAAAAATACTCTTTGAATCTGCGAACAATATCTTGGGGTTTGAGATTACCAAAACGATGTTTGAAGGAACGCCAGAAGAACTCAAGCAGACCAATGTGACGCAACCAGCCGTGTTTTTGCATTCGGTGATTTTGGCACTGGTCAATGATCACTTCAAACCGGATATGGTCGCTGGACACTCATTGGGAGAGTTTTCTGCTTTGGTTGCCAATCAAGTCTTGACATTTGAAGATGGATTGAGATTGGTTGCTCAAAGAGCAGCGGCCATGCAAAAGGCTTGTGAGATAAATCCTTCAACAATGGCAGCAATTTTGGGATTGGAAGATGCCAAGGTAAAAGAAATATGTGCAAGTATAGATGAAGTGGTTGTTCCGGCTAACTATAACTGTCCGGGACAATTGGTGATCTCTGGATCGAACAAAGGAATTGAAATAGCTTGTGAACTAATGAAGGAAGCAGGTGCTAAAAGAGCACTGCCGCTACCAGTAGGAGGAGCATTTCACTCTCCTCTGATGGAGCCAGCAAGACAGGAACTTGCAGAAGCGATCGCCAATACTAACTTCGGAACCCCTGTATGTCCTATCTATCAAAATGTAAATGCTAAAGCGTCCACTGATGTTTCAGTGATCAAAGAAAACTTGATTGCCCAGTTGACTGCACCAGTGCGATGGACTCAGTCCGTACAGAATATGGTAGCCAGTGGAGCAACGCTATTTGTAGAAAGCGGGCCAGGAAAAGTCTTGCAAGGACTGGTAAAGAAAATATCTAGAGAAACTGAAGTAATGAGTATCTAGTGTTAAAGTGTACTGTGTCGTATAAGTTGCCGATATTTTTGTTCTAGACGATGCGGAAAACATGAGCCTATCCGTAGCTAAGGGAGTGTTTTTCAAAGAAGTATAGGGCAAAAAGACCAAAGCTTGGTTCGGCTAAAGTATACTTAACTTAACACTAGCACCAACCACAATTAAGAAAATAAGAGCCTTCAAATTACGTAATTTGAAGGCTTTTTCATGAGCATTAGTTTCCAGCCACTTCCACCCCCAGCAAGTCTTTACAAATCATCAATAGCTCTTCTTGAGTTTTATTAATTATTGGATGGCTGAACTGCGAAGCAAGCTCAACCATTGGAATCAATGTAAACCTTCTGTTCTGGATTTCTGGATGTGGGATCGTGAGACTGTCCGTATTGATCACTACATCATGGTAGTACAAGATATCGATATCTATATGGCGTGCTCCCCATTTTCCATTTCTTGTTCTTCCCATTTCTTGCTCTATAGCCAATAGGTGATCGAGCAGGTCATGGGGCTCAAGAGATGTGTGAATCGAAATGACCTGGTTGTAAAAAGAGGGCTGATCTGAATTGCCCCAAGCTGCGGTTTCGTATATTTCAGATTGAAATATAACGACATTTTCACGAGCAATTTTACCGATTGCTGAGGATAGTTGCATTCGCTTATCACCCAAATTGCTGCCAAGTAAGAGATATATTCCTTCTGTCATGATTTGATGGCGAAAATACCAAAACTATAGTATTATTTAATACAAAGATTAATAGTTTTGCGCACCGACATATAATCTCTCTTGAATAAATACAAGAGAGGTATAGTCATTTAAATTTAAGAATCATATGAAATTTTTAAGAAATTTTTTAGCCTCATTGACAGCATTGGTTGTATTCTCTGTGATAGGATTTGTGATGTTTTTGGGTGTGATAGCTGTGATGAGTGCGGATAGTGAAATAACAGTCAAAGAAAACTCCATACTCCATCTCAAACTAAATAAACCACTGGTAGAAATAGAAGGAGAGGATGATCCGTTGGCAGAGCTACCTATTTTTGGTGCGGATAAGAACAATATTGGGGTGATACAACTCAAAAAAGTAATTGCAAGTGCTGCTGAAGACGACAAAATAGAGGGGATATATCTGGATGTTCCATATCTGATGGCTGGCTTTGGCAATGTAGAGGAGATAAGAAATGCCTTGTTGGCATTTAAAGAATCAGGAAAATTCATTGTAGCATATGCCGACTTCTATACCGAGGGAGCTTACTATCTGGCATCAGTTGCAGACAAAATTTACTTGAATCCAGAAGGTGATTTAGAATTTAATGGATTGAGCATCAACACTACTTTTTTTAAAGGAACATTTGAAAAACTTGGAATAGAACCTCAAATTTTTCGTGTTGGTGACTTCAAAAGTGCTGTAGAACCCTTCATGCGAGAAGACATGAGTGATGCGAATAGATTGCAATTATCTTCAGTTTTGGAATCCCTCAATGGGAATATGCTAAGAAATATAGCAAAAAGCAGATCCATCGATGTTACAGCGTTGACAGAGATATCTAATCAAATGAAAATCAGGAAAGCTCAGGATGCTACAGAATTGAACCTTATAGATGGTGAGCTGTACTACGATGAAGTACTGGGTGAGTTGATGTCTAGAGTGGATGTAGAAAAGGAGAAAAACTTAGAATTCATCTCATATGCCAAATACAAGAAAAGTGTAAGTAGCTATCAAAAATCTAGTAATGAAGTAGCGGTAATAGTGGCAACAGGTCAGATCGTACGAGGGGAGGGACAACAAAATGAGAGTATTGGAGGAAAGAAATTTGCCAACGGCATAAGAAAAGCACGACTCAATGATAAAGTAAAAGCAATAGTACTAAGGATCAACTCACCTGGTGGAGACTTTGTAGCATCTGATATGATGTGGAGAGAAATAAAACTGGCTGCTGCGGTCAAGCCAGTCATTGCTTCTATGTCCGACTATGCTGCTTCTGGAGGATATTACATGGCAATGGCTTGTGATACCATCGTAGCACAACCAACCACTATCACGGGATCTATCGGGATTTTTGGAATGCTTTTTAATATGGAGGGCTTTTTGAAAGAGAAACTAGGTATCACACATGATGTAGTAAGAACTGGAGAATATTCGGATATTATGACCATGACAAGATCCTTGTCCGAAGGAGAAAAAGCAATTATTCAACAGGGAACGAATGAGGGGTACGAGACTTTTACTACAAAAGCTGCCGAAGGAAGAGGTATGGCCAAAGAAGACCTTTTGAAAATCGCTTCTGGCAGAGTTTGGACAGGAGAGCAGGCTTTGGACAATGGATTGGTGGACATGCTGGGAGGCTTGGAAAAAGCAATTGAGATAGCTGTGAATAAAGCCAATATATCAGAAGACTACAAGTTGAGGTACTATCCAAAATACGAGCCTCTGATTGAACGACTATTTAATAAAGGGGATGATGTAAAAGCGCAGATGGTAAAAGAAGAGCTAGGCGAGATGTATATTTACCTCAAGGAAATTAAAAAACTGAAAAACTATCAAGGAATACAGGCAAGGATGCCATATGATATTTCTTTACAATAGTGTCTGTAAGAAAATAGGCATCTTTTACAAAATGAATTATTTTTGATAAGTTTTGGGTTTACTTTTTATGAGGTGATGCCTGAGCATCAGGCGATTAAAAATAAATTCAAAAATTGCAAAAAGAAACATTTTTAATTTTGAAGTGTTTTCTTACAGACACTAAATAGTATAAAATCATACAAATGACAGTTGAGATCAGACACAATTGGACTAAAGAAGACATTCTTGCCATATACAATAAGCCATTAATGGAATTGTTGTATGAGGCAGCCACAGTTCATCGGGTACATCATGATCCTAACACCGTCCAGGTCTCGACTCTTCTTTCGATAAAAACAGGAGGATGTCCTGAAGACTGTGGATATTGTCCACAGGCAGCTAGGTATCATACAGATATTGAAGGCAATGATTTGATGGGAGTGGCACAAGTTAAAGCACAGGCATTAAGGGCTAAAGCCTCAGGTAGCTCCAGAGTATGTATGGGTGCAGCTTGGAGAAATGTGAAGGACGGTGCTGAATTTGATGAAGTGCTGGAAATGGTTCGAACGATTAACAAACTGGATATGGAAGTTTGTTGTACGCTCGGGATGATTACTGAGAATCAAGCCCAGCGTTTGGCAGAGGCGGGTTTGTACGCATACAATCACAACTTAGATAGCTCAGAAGAATATTATAAAGAAGTCATCTCAACAAGAGGTTACGATGATCGACTGAAGACTATTGAGAATGTCCGCAAAACAAACGTCACCGTTTGTTCAGGTGGAATTATTGGTATGGGAGAGAAAGTAGAAGATCGCGCTGGAATGCTAGTAGCACTATCTACACTCAATCCTCAACCCGAATCCGTGCCTATCAATGCGCTGGTAGCTGTTGAAGGCACACCCCTAGAGGAGGAAAAACCTGTTGAAATATGGGATATGATCAGAATGGTAGCAACTACCAGAATAGCCATGCCTGAAACACAAGTGAGGTTGTCAGCAGGACGAACTGAAATGAGCAGAGAAGGACAAGCCATGTGTTTCTTTGCTGGTGCCAACTCTATTTTTGCAGGGGATAAGCTCTTGACTACGCCCAATCCAGATGTCGATGAAGATATGGAGATGTTCAAAATGTTAGGTTTGAATTCTCAAAAACCCTTTATTAAAAAAATGCAACCAGATACTGTGGAGGCACAAGATTCTGCCTATCAAGCCATGGGCGAAAAACCAAAATGGTCAAGACCTGATCATAAAATTGCCCGAAATGAAGAAGCAAGGACGAGTACGAAGTAAGCTTCCCTAATATTTCCTATTCTAAAACAACGACCTTGTATGAATGGCAATCGGAAGGCTAGCTTCTTGAAATAGTACATAATAAACATTTGTATTGTACCACGAATCTGGGTTAGATTAAACAATTTTACATATTCATCAGTATCTGATGTGGGAATTGGTAAATAATATGCCTATATTATTTACCAATGAATTTAATCGGTTGAGTACTTAACTAAGTAGAAACACCTTGTAAACATGGTGCTTTCACTGGATTGATTAAAATTATTGATAGTCATAACTTCGCTAAGATCATGTACCAATCATTATTTTAAATTACTGTCGTCCGAGTAAAAAACGTACTATTATGTGTTTCTGTGAGAACAACACCCCTATAATCCCCTCAAGGGGATACTTGCGATTCTCCCCTTGAGGGGAGACACAGAGGGGTGTTTTTCATTGTGAAGTAAAAAGCTTGAAATTTGATCATAATCGAATTTTTTTGTTCCTTTTAAAATTTACTCGGATGACAGTACTTTCAAGTAGAAATGAGAATTCAATAACCAGAATGTTCTTGAAGAGGAAATTATTAATTCTAATGCTTTTATTGTCTTCACAGGTGACGATTGGCCAATCTGTAGATAGCCTGATTTTGCAAATTGAATCAGCGAATGAAAGAGATAAGATAGACTTGCTTCATCAGTTGATTGTTAAAAGGTGGCTGAACTACCCTGATCAAGCCATGTTCTACGCGCATGATGCTTTGAGTGTTTCCAAGAGGATCAAAGACCAAAGGCAGATATCAAAATCGCTAAGATTGCTCGCAGGTGTTCACTACTACAAAGGTGACTATGCCACATCTCTTAACTATAATACGCAGGCGCTGGATATTGCGCTGAATATTGAAGATTCTGTATTGATCAATAATTGTTACAATAATATTGGTTTGATTTATTTTGAATTGGGAAGTCATCAAAATTCATTGGAGAACCTGCTAAGATCTAAAATCATTAAAGATAAAATTGGTGAAATCTATGGAATGGCTACAACACTCAACAATATTGGATTGGTTTATAATAGCGTGGGTGATTTTACCAAGGCGAGGGAATATTTCTTTGAGGCATTGAATTTGTCTCGGGATAATGACAACAATGATCAATTGATATACTCATTGAACAATGTGGGATTTACCTATATCAAAGAACGTGAGCTAATTCTTGCGCGCGAATATTTTGATCAGGCATTGGGTGTGGCGAAAATCATAGACAACAAAAATAGAGAAGCTGCAGCATGGCGTGGTGTCGGAGAGATATTGTTTCACCAAGGGAATCTTGACTCTGCAAAACAATACTACAAACATTCACTTGATCTCAGGAACGAGATTGGTGAGCAAAAGGGTATTTCTGAGATATATTATCTCCAGGCAAAAATTGAGTACCAGCAAGGAAATCAAAAACAGGCACTCGAACTACTTTATAAAAGTCAAGAGGTCGCACATCGAATTGGAGCACGTGATCGATTATTGGAAATTCTTCAACTTTTCATGACCATTTATTTAGAAACCGATCAAAAAAATGAATTGGCACTTGCACAGAAAGCCTACATCAATTTGCGTGATTCATTGTACTATGATGGAGTGTATAGAAACATCTCATTGATCCCTGTTAAACTCAAGGAAGAAACCGACAAAGTCAAATTACTGAATCAACAACGACAAATTGAGAGTGATCAGCTTAGAAATAAAGTGTATATAGGAATTATATTACTTGCCACACCATTGACTATATTTCTTTGGGTGCTCTACCGAAGAAACAAGCTCGTAAAAGACCAATTGGTCATTAGTAATATGGACGTCTTGGCCAAAAACGAAGAAATTCAAACACAGAAGGAGGTGTTAGTTGCCAATAATGTAGCACTTGAATCAGCTAAAGATTTGATTAACAATCAGAAGGACAAACTTCAAGAATTAAATGAGGAACTTGAAATGAAAGTTGATCAGAGAACGGTAGAATTAAAGGCTGTCAACAAAGAATTGCGAACAACCAGTTTGGAGTTGGATAACCTGATATACAAGTCGTCACATGATATCAGAGGGCCTTTGGTGAGGATTATAGGAGTATGTAATCTTGCTTTGATGGAGGTCAAAGATCCTAAGTCCTTGGAGTATTTCAGAATGGCTGACAAGGCTTCTAAAAGATTGAGCAATATAGTAGATAAGCTGAAAATAGTCAGTGAGATAAACAGTAGAGATTTTCTAAATGAGAAAATTGACTTTATGTCATTGATTAATGAAAGCCTAAAGAAGAATAAATATATAGAAGGGCTCGAAGAGCTAAAGTTAGAGACAAGCTTGATCGAGGATTTGGCATTTTATTCAGATCCATCGCTTATTGACTTGATTATTTTCAATATGATTCAAAATGCTGTTCAACTTCTGAAGGGGTCACAAAGTGAGTCGAAAAAAATGAAGATCACTGTTACGAAGGATGTTGAGCACTTGATATTGATGTTTGATGTTGAAAATGTTGACCTCGTGATCAATAAAAAAGATGACTTCTACAAAGTACTTACCAAAGATGACGATGACCAACAGAGCTTAGGCATTGGCTTGTACACCGTTAAACAATGTGTCCAAAAATTAGAAGGAGAGCTTTTATTACTAGGCGATACGGACAATGTTACTCGGTTCACAATCAATTTGCCATTGCGTGTGAAACTTTGATTTATAATTACTGTCGTCCGTTTAAAGTTAAAGGTTCAAAATTCAAAGTGATCTGTATGGCGTATTCGAGCATTTATCCGTACTTCCCTACGGAAACTGAAAGACAAACCCTAAAAGAGGGGTGCTTTTTCAAATCACAGGAAAAGCATCAATTCTGATCAATAAGGACATTTATTACATAGATTAAGAATTTAGTCGGATGTCAGTAAT
>Ga0209634_1001946_pt1 | contig 14782 bp, 16 predicted proteins | sample LinPmetageLP40_FD_184043 | JGI IMG/M metagenome (GOLD analysis project Ga0209634, IMG submission 184043) | Marine viral communities from the Pacific Ocean - LP-40 (SPAdes) (version 2) | ecosystem: Environmental > Aquatic > Marine > Oceanic | place: Pacific Ocean | collected 2010-08-26
ATTGAACCTGATCCACTAGCACCCGCAAAGTCTAAATCTTGAGCAGTAACTTCTGCATCTACATAAGCCTTAACTGATTGTTGTGAAGGAGGAAGGATAGCTGAGTTACTAGCCATGTTATCTTCATCTATAACCGGAATAGAAGGTCCTATAAATGTAGATCCTAAATAAACATCTACAGTTGAGTCACTAGAGTTGATATTTGAACTATCAAAAGCAAAGGTTAGTGTTGTGTTAGGTGAGCTAAATGCTGAAGCTGATATTTTTCCAAAGATAGTACCTGTGTTAGAACCTATAATTTTAACTCTACGACCAACATGGTGTGTTGATGTAATGTCTGCACCGACTGTTATAGTAGTACTACTTGCTCTTGTAAATGTTGTTGGGCCATCACCATCACCAACAATAAAAAATTCTTTTGTGTTCCAGGCAGTTCTGGTGTCAGCCATTACCTGTCTCTGTGCATCATTCACATTTCGTGGTGGCATTCCATCAGCGATACTGATCCCACTGATTGATGTGTTTGAATTAGCTGTTGTGCTATAATCTTTAATACCCATTAATTATTCTCCTAGTAATCCTTGAAATTTGTTTTTAGTTGTGTTGTACATTCTGCTTAAATTTTCGTTCGTAAATCCTTGATTGTTTCTCATTAGGTTACCTCTATATTTGGCTTCTCCACTTAAAGGCCTAACGGATGAATTGCCATAAGCTCCAGCAAAAGGTAGTACAGTTTTTGTCATAACTTTATTAGTTAGAGGTGTGGAATAAGAGAAAAATGGTAATGAACCCATTGCTGCTCCACCCAAAGTAACACCACCATCAGCTCCAGCTCCAGCAGCAGCTCCACCTAACATTATTCCTCCTACTAAATTTCTTGATTGTGTACCAGAGTCACCAACAGGTTGGCCCAATACTCTAGCAGCTGCTCTTGAAATATCTTGATATGGAGCTTTACCACTAGCATAGTTTTTTGCTGAACTTGTAGTTTTTGTAGCTTGTAAAACATTACTTGGTGTAAATAATCCTTCTGTATTTTTTGCAGTAGCTTTTGTTAGAGCTAACATAAAAGGGTATGATTGTGCTACTTTTTCATAATTTATAAATGCATCTTTGGTACTATTATTTTTAATATTTGTTTTAAATACAGTGTCAGTAATACTTTTAAAATAATCTCTCATGGTCACGTCTAGAGACATATCAGAACTTAATTTTCTTAATAGTTGTTCTGTTTCTTGTAAAGATGCTCCTGAAATTAAATTATTTTTTTCATTTACTATTTTTGCTGTAGCTCTTCTAACAAGATCATCAATTTGGTTTTTTGTAAGACCATTTTGTGATCCAAAATCTTTTATACCATCAATGTATTGGTTTTTACTAAGACGCAATTTACTAACAACATCATCATATTTTTTTGAAAATTCATTGCTTACATCATCAAATAAACTAGGACCATCTAATAATTCAAAATCTTTAGGAAGTTTAATACCAGCTTTATCTGCAAAGTCTTTGTAGATTTTTAATTGAAAATCTTTCGTGCCTCTATTAAATGCTGATGCAACCATATCGCCTAGAATAGGAAGAGACGTTACTCTTTTCTCTAAAAAATCTAAAACATTACCAATTACTGTTCCTTTATTAGCTTGTCCTGGTGTAACTTCAATACCAGCGTCCATTAATTTTTTTGCATCTACATTAGTTGTAGGTAAGATTTTTTGTAAAATAGTTCCAAATGTTCCGGTAATTGGAGCAGTGATTGCAGCGTTTTTAGCTCTATTCTCAAGACCATCTTCACCTGTGTTGAATCCATATAAACCACCTAATGCTGCATTTCTTGCAAAAGTTGATTTTAAAGTTCTGCCGATACCGGCTGAACCAAAAGGAAGAGATCCAGCAATTTCAGCACCAAAAGATTTTATAGGGTTTTCTTTTCTATAACTTTCAAATTGATTTCTTTCGATCTCAAGGGCATCAGAAAATTTAGTATCTGCATCTACAGCAGACCGAATCAAGGCATCGATTTCATCTTGTAATCCGAAAGAAAATCCTTGTTTTGCCGCTTGAATTAAATTTCCGGCCTCGCTTCTGGTATTTTGAAATTCATTATTTTCTTTAGGTATATCTACAGGTTTTAAATTATTGTCGATATCTTTAACATCATTACCTAAATCTAAAATACTAGCCATTATGCATTATCCTCTTGTGGTTTATTTGCTTCATTTAGTAGTTCTTGAGTTACAATTTGGTAAGTTCCGTATTTTACGCTTTCTGTGTCATTGTTATAATAAACATCACCTACATTTAGTTGTCCACTAGATGCAAATGATATAAGAGCTTCACCATTATCAAAAATATTTTTAGTTCCCATAATTCTTTCAAATCTATCTCTGTCAGCAAAAAGTTCTGCATCATAGGCAGCATTCAATTTTGCAAGACTAAAGTTTTCTGGATCTCTTCTTAAAAATTCATCAGAAAAAGCTGCAAAGTCTTCGTTCATTCTTGAATAAGAAGATCTTGCTTTTACAATTAATAAGTTAGCATCACGAGAATTACCAAGCTGTACACCAGCTTGTCCATAAAGTTTTTGTTCAAAATCAGATGAAGCACCAGAACCAACAGGACGCATTCTTGGAGTTACATAACTTGTAAATGCTTGAAGCAAAGTAAGTTGATCAACATTTTTTGCTTCCTCTTCACTTAAAAGTCCTAACTGTACAGCTACTTTTAGTACAGGTAAAAAAGCTTCTGAAAGTGGTCCTGTTTGAAAATCAGGATTTGACTCTAAAATAGCTTCCATATTTTCATAGGCATTTGTTAAGTCTCTATTCGTATTTCCTATTTCAAAGAAACTTTCAACTTTTGCTAAATCTTTCTCGTATTGTTTTGTAAATATTATGTCGTTTTTGGTTTGACCAAATTTTGTACTACCAGCGTTCATAATCTTCATAGCTTCTTGTAAATATTCAGGTGATCCTTTTATTAAATTGGGATGTAATAAGTCCATTTGTTTTGCTAAGTTTGTTCTACCATCTGTATTTAAAGCTTTTATTCTATTGGTGTATGCATCACCTAAAGCAAGATTATAAGTTCTGTTGTCATTGAATTTTTGTTGTTCTAATGCAGCTTGTGATGCTTCCGCTTTATTTTTTGCTGCCATACCTTGAGATAAAACTTCAGTAAAACTAACAGGTCTATCTGAATATCCTGAAGCTTGTCCTATTGCTGTTGCAAAAGCTCTACCAGGATTACTACTTGCAAAACCTTTTTGTTGATTTAATAAATTTGATCCTGTTGTAGCTGTAGGAAGCTCTGCATTTAGTAATCCATTTTGTGAAAGTCCTGTTTTACTATTTTGAGTATTTGTTAATAATTGGAAAGGATCTGGTGGTAATTGACCTGAGTTTAAAACACTTCTATTTTTATTTTTAAATATTTGTACCATTAACCTAATAACCCTAAAAGGGCTCCTCCAGCTGCTCCCATTCCTGGTGATATAGAATTAAAATTACCAGCTAAATCTGCACCCTGTAATGCACCTGAAAGTAAAGATCCACCTACATTTCTAAAGACAGGCTTATTTTCTATAGTAGTTTGTGGAACAGGCGCTCCAAGCGCTCCTAAATATTGGTTGAGTTTCATATATGGTTTCTGTTGCTCATAATTGAAACGTCCTAAACTATCTTCTAACATTGCAGTTGATAAATTTTCACGTTCAGCACCTACGCCAGCTAAAGCTTGAATATCTGTGTAATCTGCATCAGCTAATCCTGGTGCAAGTTGCGTAGAGTTTACCATGTTAGCTCTTTCAGTATTGTAATTGTTTGCATAAACTTCATTTGCTAATTGCCCTAAAGAGTCTGCTAAGATTTCTTGATTAGCACCGCTTCCAAATCTACCAGCATTTGTAAATTGAGAATTAACTGCTGAAGTCACATCACCAGCCATATCAGAATAAAGATTTTGTAAATAAGGATTTGATCCTGGATTTAAATATTGACCTGTTAAAATATTATTAACTTCTGTTTGTGCAGATCCTAATAATGGATTTCCTTGAATAGCTCTTGCTTGTGCAAGTTTTAAAGCTTGTTCAGTTTCTGGAGCAAAGCCAACATATGTAGCATCAGGATAAAAATTAGGAGCTGATGATTCATATAAATTTTGAGCATCATCTAGAGCTGGAGTTAAATATGGTTGTATATATTCACTAGGCTCATTTGTGCTTGTTGTAGTTACATTACTTGGATTACTGCCTTTACTCATTTTATTTCCTTACTTAATATTATTACTTTCATTTTAAATCCTTTTAATTTTCTTACCCAACCTTTACGTCCAGCGACTTCAAGGTGAGTACAATTATTTCTTTTAGCAAATTCTTCTATGACTTCTTGTATTCTTGATAGCCAATTATTTAAATTCGTTCCACCAGCTAAAAAATATCTTAGTGTTTTAGTTCTTGGGTATTCGCAAATTTCAGTGACAACAGCACTTTCAACTTTATTGTCATTCCAACTTATAAAAAGCTGCATTTTCTTATTAATTAAACCATACAAAATATCTTTAATTTCATATGTTTCGTCTAATGCTTTTTCTAGTAATGGAGCTACTTGAGCCCAGATTAAATAGATATCTTTAACGGGTACTCGTGTACAAACATTATCCAATAATGCAGTAGGCGAGGTTTTGGTCTGAGTTGCTTGAACTTGCATGTGTTAATGTTGCGCTCCCGGACGCTCTAGCAGAAATATGCATTCCATTTAAAGCTGTTCTGCCATTAGCAGTTATGGGCATAAATAGAATTATAGAATTACCACCAAGTCTTGCGTCTGTTAATGTTGTCGATGTTGCAGATGCACTTAAAGTAATAGAGCCGGTTGAATTTAATTTACCATCAATCGTGCTGTTTAGAGCCTGGGCAACAAGTCTTAAATGTTGTGTATTATCACCCATTTGTAAGGGCACATTTAAAAACTGATTAGACATTATCTTTTACCTTCTGGTCTAGCCTCTACGTCAATTCCAAGAAGTGTAGAAAAGTTTCCAACAACTTTAACTCTTAGTCTATGGTACCTACTAGTTTGTCTTAGTGGGCAATCGCCACTTTCTGTTAATGCAACTGCTGTTCCTACATTTAAAGAAGCAGCTTGAGAATCTCTAGATATTGGAGTTACTGTAATTACTGATGTTTCACCATCAAGATCTACAATAGGCCTACAATTAATTAATGTTGATCTTTTATTTTCTATGCCTTCAAACTCGCTTGAATCTATTGTAGCTGATAGAGAAGCACCTAAAAATTTACCAAATTTATTATTTTCATCAAAGCCTGATAACCCTACGATACCACTGCCATAAAAATAACTATCTAAACTTTTTGGTAGTGTGTCTAGACTTCCTAAAACATCTAAAGACTCCAAAGTTGCAAAACCTTGTTGTGAAGCTGTGCTAATAAACTGTAAAGATAATCCTGATCCGGTAGACCATTTATCAATAGCATAATTATAAATTAGTAATTTATTATTAATTGATCCAGCACTTGTAGCACCAGAACCTCTATAGCTCCATAAGACTATAGAATTATTAGGGTCAGTAGCGCTTGTAATACCTTCAAAATTAGAAGTTACATCATTGTAAAAAAATTCATTTATACGTCCTGAGCCAATTGGCTTAATATCAGAACCATTTGTTAAAGAGTAAAATCCATCTTGTGCTAAAAAGTAAATTGTATTACCAAAAGATACAATGGACTTTGGTGAAAAAGCACCTATGTCAGCTATTTTACTAAACGTAAAAATTAATGGAGTACCTACATAATCACATCTGTAAATCGCTCTTTCAAAAAATATTATTCCAAAACTTTCATTTCCAACAATTCCGGTTATAGCACCATGACTACCAGGTATATCTTGAAAACCACTTTGTGTACTTTGTGATGGAGTCCACTGTGAAGAGTTATTAAGACCACTCCATTTAACTCTTTGATAGTAAGAAGTTCCAGATTCAACTGTATAAGCTGTAAAAACAAATTCTCTAATAATTGCTAAGTATTTTGCTTTTATGGAAACTAAGTCAGCAAAAGCACTACTACTTGCTTCATTAAATACTTGAATGTTATCAGCAAAATTACTTGCAATAACATTGTCACCAAATTTTACAAATGACCAAAAATCTTTACTGCCTTCAGTGGTACTGTTGTTGTAACCGCCTGATTTCGATTTATCTATAAAATTACCAGATGTATTCATCTGATATAATTTTGTTTGATCACCAGAATAATTAACAGTTCCAGCTGCACCAAAAGATGTAAACAATCCAACCGGCTGACTAGCCAAAGCTGTATCACTTAGTTTTACGAAACTTGGAAAACTTTTATAGCCTTTTGCTAAAGGTATAACATTATCTATAGCAACTGATCCTTGGTTTTTATAACTAGGAAGATCTGCTTGTAAATCCCCGAAATCAATCATTAGATCACCGATCTAGAAGAAATTTGAAGAGCATGTGAAGCTGTTCTTCCATTCACAGAAGTTTCATTTGCTCTTTGTATTGACTCTTTATATAAAGTTGACCAAATCGTTAATCTTTCGTCTTGATGTATAAACGGAGCACTTTCAGCTAAAGCTGCATATAAGTATAAATTTGGATAGTTTTGTAAAATATCATTTGTTGTATTAGTTTCAGATAAGGTTGCAATTTTTTTGTAAAAAGCTATTTCTAAATTTGTTGCTGTATCTGGTTTTGGTCCTAAATAAATCTTTGATCCTACTATTGAAAAGAAATTAGGAACACCTGAAGATACGCTTGCATTTAATTGACTAAAGAAATCAAAATTCGATTTATATCTAAGGGTAATATACGGATCGCTTTTATATAAAACATAAATAGCTTCTATAAAACCTGTAGGTAGAGAATAATCTTGAGTTCCACTTACTGTGTTTGTTGTGTCATCAATCGTTTCCATTTCACGTACACGAAGCTCATTATTTAAACGTGTTTCTGCTAAGCTAATAAAATCTGGAATGTATGAAGTTAAGTCACTTCTATTTAGATAGTTAGCAATTGTTGTTTTTAAATTCGTGTAAGTGTCTATAGACATTTAGGATAGTCTACCTTTCCAAATTCTAAGTTTTTCATTATTGGAGTCATCCAAGTATTTAAATAATCTTGCTCTGTCTAATACTTTTCCGGAGTAACACATAATTCCCATCTTAGCTAACCTTTCAAATTCAATCATTGGAATGCTAGCAAGTCTTCGCATTTTCATATCTTCAAAACCATTAAGTCTAAAATTTTGATTATTTTGATCCTTAACGTTTTGTTCAAGAACTTTTTCTACATCTTGAGTATTTTCAACATGCAGTTTTTTTTCAACTTCATCATAATGTATGATTGATTTTACAGCGGCATTTGCATTACCATCTACGTTAAACTTTGTAGTCATATTAACCTTTAATCGCTGCGTCTATTTGTTGATCTAAAAAGTCTCTTGTTTCTAGTCCTTGTGATCCCATAGCTTTTTGCATTGGGTTAAAAACTTTCATACCACTAGCAATTTTTTTATTTTTGTTTTTATTGCTACCTACTGATTTTACAAGATTACTTTTACCTGGTTTATAATTTTTTTTTCCTGGTTTGAATAACATTTTTTTCTCCTTTTAATTAGTATTGTATAGTTATGTGCCCAACAGCGCCCGCAGAAGCTGCACCATTTTCTGCCCAAATTTTTAAAGTTACATCTGTACTAATCGGATCAGTTTTTAGTGAAAACTTTTCTGATTGTCCTGTCGCTACTCCTGATTTAGTATGATCAGAACCACCTGAAGTTTTTACTTCTATTTTCCAAGTTGTTCCGTCAGGATCAGTAATTGTTCCGGTAACATCTACATCCCATCCACCTGATTTACAACTTTTAGAAACCTTTGCATATCCACTTTCATCTAATGTAAATTTCATAGTTGAAGTGCTGCCTAATAGATTATCAGGTAATTCATTTTCTAGTATTGACATAATTTATACTCCTTTGTTAATGAAAAAAGGGAGGGCATGAAAACCCTCCCAATCCTTTTGCTGCAAGTAAATTATGCAGTTAAGTTAAATATTCCGTAGTTTGCGTTAGGTGATTGAGCAATTAAACACCACTCAGTTGTAAGTAGCTTTTTCTCGTTATCACCAGCGCTTGCTAGATCTTTAGTCGCAAAAGGGCGCAATTGGCCAAGCGAAAATGTGTCCATCTGTAATATGTCCACACGATTTGCGTTTTGATATCTATCTGGCACGAAGCTTAAAGTTCCGAAATCTGAGATATACAAATCTACAGCACCGGTTGTAGTCATTTCAGATGCTGGCTGATACTTAGAGGCAACACCGGTAAAACCACTAGCAATCTGCTTATGTGATGGTGACATTAATACTGCTTCAGGATTTCCGCCCAAAGTGTATGCTTTTAGAACACCAGCTTTTAGTAATGCTTCAGTAAAAGTACGATTATTACCTCCCGCGAATGCGACACCACCAGCTCCATTCGGATTAGCTGAGTTTGAGTTTGCAGAAAAGTTTGCAGCAGCAGTACTTGTGCCTGGAATGTTTCCGCCATACCACGAAGATAGGGAGGCGGTATTCCTGGCTGTTCCTGATGAACCATTAGCTACAGCTGTATTAAGACCAACAAGCATATGCTCCATGTCTCTTTTTAGCTCACGACCAGCTTTAGAAAGTTGGTAGGCCATTTCTGTGCCGCTTTTTCCAGCTTGGTCCACTGCGTCTACAGTTCCAGAAACAGTGATTGCTTTTGCAGAAATAACTGTTCTGTTTGAAAGTTTAACAGTTGCAGATCTGTCTAGAGCTGCATAGTCATCACCTTCTTTTTGTGCGTTTGAAGCAGCATCAGCAAGTGAGTCTGTGCTCCATTCGTGTAATGTTTGGCTTACAGAGGTCTTACCAATTCCTGAAAGGAATGGAACTTCTGTAGGCGCGATATTGTAAATAATGTCTTCAAAACTTTCTTTCATTGAGTTGGAATCAAAAGTCTCAAAGGTATTTGATGGCACTGCCATATTTATCTCCTTTTTTTATAGATAGATTTATCTAAAGTTTATTGTTATTTAAAAGATCTTCTAAAACCGATGTAGCATCTTTTACACTGCCCGATTTCTTCAATCTGTCCATTTTTGATTTCATACGTTTAGAACCTTCAGCGATGTCTTCCACTTGATTAGTACTACTCATGGTTTTTGGAACTGCATTAACTTTTTTACTTTTGATTTTGCTATCACGAAGTCTTTGATACTTCATAGCATTAGCAAGTAATAAGACTGAACGATGGTCAACTAACATGCCAATCTCTTCGGTAGTGAAACCTTGAGATTTTGCAAATTCAACCAATTCAGTTCTAAATGCTGGTCCTTTATTTACGTCTGCATAAATAGGTAAAGCGTTTTCCAATTTAGTTCTTTCAGAACTAATGTACTGATCGTAGATACGATCTTGCTCACTTTTTTTTTCTTGATAGACGCGAGCTTGTTCTTTTTGTGCTTCTACAAGAGCTTCTTTCTTTTTATCAGATTCAGCTTTTGCACGAATATATTCATTCGGATTAGTTTGTAGAAGTTTATCAAGTTCAGCTTCTTGAGTTTGGGTACTATTTAAAAAGTTTATAACATCATTAAGATTTGCTTCGTATAAATCTCTTTTTTGCTTAGCCTCTTGATACTCTTTTGTAAGATTATTTTTAATTGAATCTATCTCTTTTTTTTCTTCCGAAAGTTTCTGAGTTTTTTGAGTATAATCCTTTTGCATAAGTCTTTGCTTTTTAAGATCTTCTAAAGGTACTTGCTCACCATCAATGTTGATAAAGTCTTCAGTTTTCTCAATTGGCACTTCCTCATCCAATAGGTCAATAAGCTCAGCATCTTCACCTAATTCATCATTGTTCTTTTCAGAAGTGACTTCTTCAGATTTGGACACATCGCTTTCGGTTTCTTGATTTCTTGAGGCATTAGGATCTAATCCTAACAGATTTTTCAAGTCACCTACTGCATCACTTGGGTTATTGTATATTTTACGCTCAACTGTTTCCTGTGTAACGGGATTATCAGTTGCAGAGTCCACTTGGGATTGTTCTGACATCTTAACTCCTTATTTATGATTTGTTGTTTTTTGTTGCAAGTTTTCCTGTTTCTAAAACAGTTTGCAATTCGTTCACAACAACTTCTAACATTTTTCTCATTTTCCAAATGTCTTCTCGTTGTTCTGAATTTTGTGTATCTGAATTTATCCATTCGTTCATAAGTTCAGATCTAATTTTGTTTATTGATTCTACAAAAATATCATTTTGTAAAATTTCTTTTGCTATTAATCCTCTTTGGATTTCATTATCTGACATTATTTTTATCTTTCACCTGGATTACTTGCTTTTAATTTTTTTTCAGCTTGTTTTCTGTCAAAAGTTTTTTCACTTTCGCTTTTTTGTCTATTTGGATCTGGTGGAGAATAAGAAACTATTTCACTAGCTCCATAATTTGATTGAAATGGACTGACAGTAACATTGTTATTTTTACCAATTATATCTCTATAAACATTATTGTTCATGTTATCGGCTTTATCACCTCTGCTTTGTTGCAGATAATAAGGAACATTATTTCCATCATTATCTTTATAAGTACCGATCATGTTTTGAGATTGAGCATCTAAATTTAATCCTTGCTGTCTTGCTAAGTCTTGTTCGAATGCTTGGTTAGCTTGTACTAAGTTTAGATTACCACCTTTAGCAAAAGTTAATTTTCCATTAGAGTCTTTATTAATTACACCACTATTAATTAGCGTATTGATGTCTTGCATTCTTCCAAGTTTTAAAGGAAGTCCAAAAGGTGGAATCATGCCTAAAACACTTTTCAATCCTTGACCAAAACTGTCAAAACCAAATCCACTAGGAATCTCTTTACCACCTGTTAAACTCCCTAATCCTAAATTCATAAATGCGTTTTGTGTTGGACTATAGACACTACCCACACCTTGATAAGGTTCTTCTTCTACTTCACGACTGTTATCTAAATCAGGTACTATAGGAACACATTTTTGTAAATAAGGATCATATGTTTCACCTAGTCCACATGCATAGGGATCTGGTTCTGGTTCGTTAGGATAAATAGTATCTGTAATAGGATTAGGATATAAAGCGGTTGGATCTAATTCTCCAGCTAGCTCTTGTTGTGTTCTGATATCATACATAGGATTACGGAACATACCGGCAGAGTTAGTGTTATAAGCATAATCGGCTTTATTGTTTGCTATAATATCTTTAGCTGTTGAGCTTTGCATAAAAGGAACCATTATTTACCTCTTAAAATTTCTGATGCTAGTTTTTCATTAGCATATTGTTCATTATTTTTTTTTCTAATAATTTCGTTAGCGAGTTTTTCTTGTTTCAATTCTAATTCTTCCTCTTTAAATCTATTATCAGATTGTAATTTTTGTTGTTTAAATTGTATGTCAGCTTGATCTTTTGCTTGTTTCATTTGTAGTTCTTGTTGTGCTAGAACCATAGCTGGATCAGGTTGTCTTTGTTTTGGTTGTTTTGGAGGTTCATTTTCAGGATTATTAAAAAATTGTGTAGCATCAGCATAGCCAGCATTTTCTAAATACTTGGCAAGTGTGTTGTAAACATTTTGATTTTTAACAATACCCATTCCACCTTTACTTAGAATTTTTTCTTGTACATTTAAAACTCTTGTTAAAACTTCTAAACGTTGATCTTGTGATCCTGTTCCTAGTCCTACTTGCACTGTTGCATTATATCTGTCGTGCCATTCTCTAGGATTCATAGTAATAAATTTTCCTCTTAGACGAATAATTCTTTCTTTTTCTTGATGTGTACACGTTAACTGTAGAAGGCCCTGGAACATTCTTCTAATACCTTCAGCAAAATTTCTAGCAATCAATTCTAGTCTTTGAGTACTAGCATTCATCATAATGTTAGCACTAGAAGCAGTTGTATGAGATTTGTTAATTTGATCAGCATTTAAACCCATGGTGGCTTTTGAAATACCACTTCTTGCTTCTCTAATATCATCAAGCTTTGCAAGCATTTGTAATGCGTCTGGAATAAAGTTAGGAGTTACTAAAGGCTTGATTGCGTCTGGACTTTTAACTCTAATAATACCACCTGGTCTTGAAACCATTACGTCATCAAGATTTGCCATAGAGTCTTGAACGATAAGTCTACCGGAATTTAGCTTATACATATTGTCAAGGCATTGTCTTATCACAGTAGTCTTTATGGCCTGTATATCACCTATTTGATCGTACATTGATAAACCAAAAAATCTGTGTGGCATAGGATTGGCTACACACATTGCGAAAGGAATAATTTCTATTTCTTCATTAGATAAAATTTTTATATTACTAGATCCATTACCGCCAACTGTAATTTTTCTTAATTCACCAATACCATCACCATCCATATCTACTTTCATGTAGCATTCAGTAACTATGACTACTGTCTGGGATGGATCTACATTAGAGTAATTAAAATCTGTTGTGTCATCATCATAAGAACGTCTTTCTTGCGATTCTGTATTATAAACATCTTCATCAGCAGCTGCTAAATCTTCGACATCATCTCTTTTAAAACCCATGTCAATGAGTTCACTTCTTGTTTTATAACATCTTTGTGCAATAAAATTACAATCATCTAAGCTAGTAGCTTTTTTAGAAACTAAAATATTTTCTGGAGCAACATTTTCAATTGCAATTCTTCCATACTCTTTTACACGCTTCACTTCTACATCATAGAGTAGCTCTTCACCTTCATTATTTTCTTCAACCTTTACAACATCTACTTCATCATCAACAAGTAACGATTGATATTCTATTTCTGTTAAATTTTTATATCTTTCTTTTTTTTGTTCTTTAGAAGTTTTCCAATAGTATTTAACAAAACCATTTTTACTAATTAAAGCATCTTTAAACATAGTATGTAGAATGCTATGGCCAGAGTTATCTTTTAAGAAAATATGATTGATAAAATCACTAGCTTGTTCAGCATATTCTACATCTTCAGGTCCTGTAGGTTGAAATCTTACAATGCTTTCACCTTGTGTAAAAACTCTCATAAGACTTGGCATAGTAGAGTCTACGAGCTCTTGTAAATCTTGCGAGACTACAGCGCTTGATCCTTCGACTTCATTACCAAGAGGTTGGCCTAAGTAATATCTTAGAGCATCTTTTCTATGTTTACTTAATTCACCAGAATAAAAGCCAAATGAATTAGCTATTTCTTGTCCTATTAAAGTTGTAAGTGTGTGTTTATTAATTTTTTTTGCCATTTTATATTATTGCCATTTTTGGATACTGAATTTTTGCTTCCCAGCTAGTAGACGATGATATTGCTGTGCACATATATCTAAAACTATCGGCTGCGTGACTTGCCCAGGAATGTTCTGGTCTATCTTTTGCTTGTCCTTTATCATTTGTTGCCCATCGATATTGTCTAAGAGCATTGAGTCCTTCTTTTGTTTTTTCATAATCAAACCAACATTTTGACATAGTCATTCTTACGGAATTTATGCCATCTAATATTGGTAATTTAGGTACAATCTGTGCCGGCATTCCCAAAGACAATGCAGTTTCATATCTAGAGACACCTGTTCCCAGCTCTCGTACCTTAGCGTCATGCGGAAGCCAGATAGTGTTATACATGTAGCCTTTTTCTTCTAAAATATTTGCGTAGTAACGAAGAGACTCACCAGAGTCTTCAAAATAATCGATAATGTGTAGAGCTGTACCTTTTTTCTGTACAAACCACATAGCTGTTTTGTCAGCCATTCCAAGATCAAGAAATACTTCTGTTTTTAATTGATCGTCATGAGGAACTTTTGTTACACGTCCTTCTTCATCAGCTTTATTTAATGAAGTTGAGTAAATAGATCCAATAGCATTGGCTTCAAAGCTTACTTCATACTCAGCTGCGAATACTTCTGGAGGCATAATCTTTCTTGCCTCTTCAAGTTCTTCAGGATCTATAATTCCTGTTTCGCTAGCTTTATAGATTTTAGCAAACCAATTTTCATTTTGTAAAGCTTGTTGGTATATGTCGTATAAAGGGCCTCCAAATCCGTTTGGAGTACCTGTAAAGATTGCGTTAGAGTTTGGCCTATCCGATAATGCTGGTCTAATGACTTCAGCAAACATGTTAGGCGGAAAATTTTGATATTCATCTAATACGATACTATCAATGTAAATTCCTCTTAATGAATTTGGACGTTCAGCACCTAGTAATTGTATTCTAGCTCCATTAGGAAAGTCTGCACGAAGTTCTGTTTCGTGATATTGCATTTCCGGTATTACGGAAGTGTAATGCTTTAAAAAATCCCAGGCTATACGCTTAGCACTGCTATAGGTTGTGCAAATAAGATAGTTTCTGGGCCTTGGTAATGGGTTTGTTAATGCACTTCTTATAAGGTGATTAACAGCTAATGTAGACTTACCAAATCTTCTATGACAACAAAGAACGTTAAATCTTTTTAAACTATTATGAACATCTAATTGATGCTGTCGTGGCTTGTAAGGTATAGTAACTTTCATTGATAGCTTTTAATAATCGCTTGACCAATGTAATAGGGTATGTGAGGTACTACTGCGTTTCCGAGTGATTTAAGTCTGTCCACCCTCTTGGGAATCCCATGAGCCACTCTACCCACTCTGGGTTCAAACTCCCACCATTCTCTACCCAACCCTTCTTGTCGCTTTTTGCTACTCTTTGTGGAAGTAGATTTCTGTGAGAATTGAT
>Ga0209634_1001947_pt1 | contig 14778 bp, 12 predicted proteins | sample LinPmetageLP40_FD_184043 | JGI IMG/M metagenome (GOLD analysis project Ga0209634, IMG submission 184043) | Marine viral communities from the Pacific Ocean - LP-40 (SPAdes) (version 2) | ecosystem: Environmental > Aquatic > Marine > Oceanic | place: Pacific Ocean | collected 2010-08-26
TGACCTGTATATCGTACTTGCGGCTGTATTCCGCGCGTCGCCCTGTGAGCAGGTATTTAAGCGGGGAGTAGGCGCTTAGGTTGAGCTTGCGGATAGCGCGGTTGATGTCTTTTAGCGGCGGGAATTGCTCCCGGGTGTCGATGTCTTCCTTGATGTTGACGGGCTTGAGGCGGTCAGGGAATTCGCCGATTTCGGCCAGATCGTAGTATTTCTCGATGTGTTTGCGGGAGCGGGCGATGGTGAGAATATCCAGCAGCTTGAAATAGTCGAAGTTCATGCTGGTTAGCAGGCCCTCGACCGTGCGTGCGTCCTGATCCTCCCGGAGCCATTGGTTGAATCGAGTCTGGGCTTTTTTCAGCGTTTGTTCGATGCTAACGATGCCGGACCCACGGTAGGCGTCGTCCAAACCCTCGGTAATGAATGCGACCTGGTTTTTCAAATCGTTCATGCGGTTGTTGACCGGCGTGGCCGAGAGCATGAGCACCTTGGTTTTGACGCCGGAACGGATGATCTCATCCATGAGCCGCGAATAGCGGGTAAGACCGTCCTTCGATGAAGCACTGTTGCGAAAGTTGTGGGATTCGTCGATGACTACCAGATCGTAGTTGCCCCAGTTCAGCGTTTTCAGGTTGATCTCGCCGGAATGGCCCTGAAGGCGCGTCAAATCGGTGTGGTTGAGCACGTCGAAGTTGAAGCGGTCGCCAGCGAACAGGTTGCGTTTGTCGTTAATCGTGTAGACCGTCCAGTTGTCTCGCAGCTTCTTGGGGCACAAGACCAGCACGCGGTCATTACGCAGCTCGTAGTATTTGACTACCGCGAGGGCTTCGAAAGTCTTGCCCAGGCCGACACTGTCCGCGATGATGCAGCCGTTGTATTTTTCCAGCTTATCGATTGCGCCGAGCACACCATCGCGCTGGAAACGGTAGAGTTTTTTCCATACCAAGGTTTCCTTGAACCCGGTTTTGGTCTTGATGATGTTCTCTTCGTCAATGTCTTCCAGGAAGTCCTTGAACAGGTGATACAGGGTCAGGAAGTAGATGAACTCCGGGGTCTGATCCTGGACAAGATCGTTTAACTGATCCAGAAGCGCTTGTTTGGCGTCTTCGACGGCGGCGGGGTCGTTCCAGATCGATTCGAACCATTCCAGCATCGCGGCGGCGCTGGGGGCGTCCGTAATCCTCATGTTCATGTGGTAGCGGTCCGACTCCGCGTAGCCCAGGCCCGTGCTCGTGAAGCTAGAGCTGCCCTGTATGGCCACCGCCTTCGTGTCGCCATTGGCTATGTGAAAGAGATTTTGAGCCAGGGAGGCCGGATTGATCGCGGCCCGTACCTCTGCCCGTTCGGTAATCCACAGGGCGCATTCGCGTGCGATTTGCACCTGGTTCAACTGATTTTTGAATCGCAGCTCGAACGGGTCGCCGGCCAGAGATTCAAACTCTGCGCCATTTTCGTGCTGGCTGCGATTGAGTATCAGCCGGGTATTCCGGACAGTGCGTAGCTCTTTTTTCAGAGCGTCGAAACCGTAGATAGAAAAAAAGCCGGCTATGACGGAGAAATTGGAGCCATTAACAAGCTGCTTGCGTAACTCATCCCCGACTTTGCCGTGTTTTTTGTTATCAAGAAGCATTGGCTACTTATTCTTCAGACAAGAATTCACGTGTCGTCCCCAGCTTCAAATAAAGCTGTTTGCTCTGGCACCGTGATGCCGTTATCGGCGCAATAGCTGCGGATCATTACCTCGATCATATTGGCGAGGCTCCGGTGTTCCTGTTCGGCAACGAGACGCAGGCCCTGTTTAACGCCGGGGTCAATACGCAGCGTGAGCGTAGCCGTCTTATGGGCAGCCATAGGATTTTCTCGGCAGTTGTTGGATAATGCGAATGTACTGCAGATGCACCGATAACGCCACAGGTTTTCATCGCGATGGCAAGAACGATAACCGGTAATAGCGACCCGCTGCCCGACGAGGTTGAGCGTCTGATAGAGGGCAAGCTGCGCCTGATGCGTCGGCAGTCTGAGATGCGCCTTGGCGGCATCAAGGTCGAGATGGATCAATCCGTGAAGACGCTTATCGTCGAAGGGCTTGACGCTCGTCAGAGCAAAGCCGCTATTCATGTGGGCACACTGCATCCGTATCGCGAAATGGTGCAGCAGGTCTTGGAGATCACCAGTGAGTGGCCTGGCGCCGTTTGGGCAGCGATCGAGCCGATCCTCGACCGTGTTTCGATCAATCCGAATCACCGCGGCGCTATCGCCGAAATCCTGTATAGCCATGCATGGCGAGCTGATGAACTGCCGTGGACAGCACGCTGGGCGGATGCCCAAGACTTCGCAAAAACCGTTCACCGAGCTATGGACCGCTACGGGATGGCTGGCGATTCATCGAATACCGATTTTGAACGGCACTTGTCGATTGAGTCGAGCAAAGTGCAGGCCGCACTGGCGAACCACGGCCGGATTGGCCTTGGTGACGCAGAAATAGCGTTGGATGGATTCCTACTGGCACACGGCGTCAGCGAAAGCATACCGAGCGGTTTCGCCGAGGATCTGGAAGCGAAGAAAGCAGGTCAGATGGAGCGACGCCGGATTGCGCCCGATCGCGAGGCGAGCGAAGCCGGTTATATGGCTTATCCGAAAGCCATGCGCAAGTTGAAGGAACGTCTGGGCGCAACGCCTGCCGAGTTGGCGGTGTGGGTGTCGCTCGGAGATGAGCAAGGCTATGGAGGTATCGCGGCTTATCTTGAAGTCGGCCTCACAGCTAATCCGCCAAAGCTGGAGTTCGATGTCATGTCGCCAGATGGTTATGACTATATTGCGCCGCTCATGGGAGCGTGGTTTGTCGCCGACGATATCGACAGCTTCGAACCGGCTAGCCGATATATCGAGTACCCGCGTCTTGTCGAGCGTTGGAGCGAACACGGGCAATTGGAGGACGTCGAGGCGTACATTGCTGCCAAGATTCGCGAGGCGCGCCTGGACGAATTTCATCCCGTGGCTGGCGGAAGCGAATTGAGTTGGCCGGACGACGAATTCCGCCATCCGCAGAAGGAGACGACGCTTCTGGACATGGCCGATGTCGAGGCCGTCGAGACGGCCGACGGGCTTAATCCGATCCGGACAGAATCACCGGAACAGCGTCGCCGGCGATTGATTGCCTGGATCGAGGAAGAGCGCACACGCCAATTGAGGGGGGCGTTGAATAGGGTAGCGCTGCGCGAAGGCGTATCGCGACAGCGCGTATCGGAGATCATCGGGCGTTGATCGCCTGAAATCCAGTACTCGAATGGTTAGGAAAGCCCTTGCCGTTTGCCCTTGCCGTCGGGTTGCGGTCTATTAAAGAATAATAAAAACAATCTGTTACAAAATATAATTTGCAAGGTTGACTGCAAGTCCCCTTGCCGCATTCTGATGGTGAACATTCCCACAAGCGCCAAAGCGCATCAGGAGTGTTCGATGACTACCGCAATCATTCGCCTACCCGAAGTCAAAGCGCGCACCGGCCTTTCCCGGTCGACGATCTACCTGCGCATCTCTCGCGGCCAATTCCCGCCGCCGATTTCGTTAGGCGGCAGAGCCGTCGGCTGGGTTGAGGCCGAAGTGCAGGCCTGGCTGGATACACGCATAGAAGCCAGCCGGGGTAGCTTGGGCTGGGGTGCTGCCAAGTAATGGGGCGCCGTCGATTAAATCCCAATCTGGTGAAGATCCATCGCAGCTACACGGTAGAAATGGTCGCTGAGGTTTTGGGAGTTCACAAGAATACGGTGCGCACATGGATCAAGCAGGGCTTGTCGGTTTCTGATGATCGGCGGCCGACGTTGATTCTTGGCTACGTGCTGCGCGAATTCCTGCGGGAAAAGCGGCAGTCGCGTAAGCGGCAATGCAGGCTGTATGAGCTGTATTGCTTGCGTTGTCACACGCCCCAACGGCCTGCTGAGGATATGGCCGATTACTTGCCCGTGAACGCGACTACGGGGCGCCTGGTCGGGATGTGCCCGCGTTGCTCAGCGATGATGAATCGGTTTGTCAACGAGGCAGCGCTAGAGCGGATTCGCCCGCATCTGGATGTTTCAGTACCGAAGGCACAGCGACACATAAGCGATAGGGATGAACCCCTCGTAAACAGTGACTTCAACTAGGAACGCAGAACCATGAGAAAACACCATCCAGATAACGAGCGTTTGAAGCACAAGTACTTTGTATTTCTGAAAGAGGCCAAACGCCAGAACGAGGCGTCGGTCGATGCGGTTGCCAAGGCGATCAGTCGCTTCGAAAACTACACGAAATGGAAAAACTTCAAGGCTTTCCATGTGAACCAGGCGACGGGTTTCAAGGCGCATCTGGCCAAGCATCGGAATGCAAGAACCGGTGCGGCAATCAGCAAGGCGACGATGAATTCCACGCTGCGCGCGTTGAAAGCGTTCTTTCAGTGGATGGCTTTGCAGCCGGGCTACAAGTCGCGCGTGAGCTATACCGACGCGGAGTATTTCAACTTGTCGGAAAAGGACGCCAGAATTGCCACGGCCAAGAGGCAGAAGGCGCCGCCGACGCTGGAACAAGTAAAACGTGTGATAGCGGTAATGCCGAATGAGACCGTGATCGAGCGGCGCAACCGGGCGCTGGTGGCGTTCACACTCTTGACCGGGGCGCGGGACAGCGCCATTGCTTCGATAAAGCTCAAGCATGTGGACTTTGAGGACGGCAGCGTATTCCAGGATGCGCGTGAAGTGCGCACCAAAGCCAGCAAGACTTTCACCACGTGGTTTTTCCCAGTCGGGAATGAGGTGCGCCAGATTGTGTGGGAGTGGATGCGGTATCTGAAGGAAGAATTGCTGTTTGGTCTTGACGATCCCCTATTCCCGAAGACAGATGTTCAGCGGGTAGCGTCCGGAGTTTTCGAGCCGGTTGGAATAAGCCGGGCGCACTGGAGTACCGCTACTCCGATTCGTAAGATCTTCAAGGAGGCGTTTGAGCGTGCTGATTTGCCATATTTCAATCCGCATAGTTTTCGTAAAACGCTGGCGGTGTTGGGTGAGTCAGCTTGCCAAAGCCCGGAAGCGTTTAAGGCGTGGAGCCAAAATCTGGGGCACGACGGCGTGCTTACGACGTTCCTGAGTTACGGCGAGGTTCAGCCGGCGCGACAGTCCGAGATCTTCAAGACGTTTCAGCGCCCCTGTACGCCGCGAGAGGCCCACGATGTCGATGCTTTAGCGAAAGCGTTGGCGCGAGAAATGAGGGCGCAGGAGCGTCCTTGATGCAGCGCAAGTGACGGTTGTCGCCCGGGACGGGTATCTCGCAATTCGACATGGCAGAAGCACCAGCCGGGAATGATGCCGAAACCAGCTATTTCCGTACGTCCACGACCGGCTGCCTAGTTCCAGTATTGCAATACACGGCTTAGCTTGTGGCAGGGAGATACGACGAGCGAAAAGGTTGGGGCGTATCTCGCTCATCCATTGCAGTAAACCAAAAAACCCCCGGTGGCATGTCTGAGGCGAATACTCAGCGAGCGTTACGACACCAGCCTTCACCGGGGCCAGGCCAAGCCTGGTCGGGGTCGCCGCGACGCGTGCCACTTCGATTGCGAAGTTCCTTGGTCTCAACGTCCGAAACGACGGCGAGCAATCCGAAGCCCGGCGCCACCAGCGCCGGTTCTGTTGCGACTGGCGCTACGCAATCCGGTTCTACAACTCCCCGGGCCGGATTGGGAGCGGGCTTGCCGCCGAGTATACAGAAAGGTCCGGCGATAAGCCGTTTGCAAAAGACCCGAGGCCGCTAAAGCCAGCTGCGCCGGCCGGCTCAAGGTAACGAGCGCGTCCCTGTATCTCAGGATTGGTGTTGTCCACGACGAAGGGTTGGCCCATGTCGCGACACAATTCGAACAGTCGCTTCGCGCGCGCCCGCGTCCGCGTCCGCAGCATGTCCAGATTGATGCGCAGATGGGTTTGGCTGAAACGTTCGCCGTAGACGCCGGATTTTCCGGCGGGCTTGGGCGCCGATGAAGATGATGGTTTCCATCGCCTTGATCGCGTTATTCCAGGTCCAGCGGGGGAATTGGCTCGCCCTTCGGGTCGGCATCCAGCGCCTTCGCCATTGTTTGGCGCATCTCGCGCAGATGCGCCTCGTTGTCGCGGGTTTTCTCATTATCAAGGTTGCGGTCGTCGTCCGGTCAGACCAGTTTTTTGCGCTCTTCCAGTTTCCATGCAGCCGCGATGGGCACGCCCTGCAAGATGAGTTCAGCGAGTTTGTGCTTAGCCCTTTCTGGATAAGGCCAGGTGCGATCGATCCATACGAGGTCAGTGGATATGTGGGTTATACGTTGTCCGTCGGTTTTGAAGTAAGTCCGCAAGTCGTGCTTGTCCGGTTCGCGAAGTGGCACCAAGGCTGTGCAATCAGCGTATCCACCGTCGTCGGTTTCATGACCCGTTACCAGCGTTACGTGGGATAACCCCTTGCTGAGAGACGACCAAATGTTACTCAGTTCAAATTCGATCTCGACGATGCCGCGGCCAATCCACCACTTGGTCGCCCATTGGACTTGCGGATGAAGCAACTCACAAAACGCATCTGGGCATTGCTCCAGGTTTCGTATACGCGCGTAAAGCTCGCAGATTGTTCGTTCGGTGAGGATCATTGACTGTTCCGGCTCACCAAGTAGAGGGCTGTGGAGCTTTGGATCTCGCGGACATAGCTGTTCAAGAAGATGACGCCTTGGTGCAAGTGGATGATCTGCTCTTTCCAATAGGCCGCCACAGCCGGAAAGCCGTTGAAGCCAGCTCGGTGGACTCTGCGCCATTCAGATTCGCAGGCGGTTTCGGTCACGATTTCGCAAACCTGTGCATGAGGGAAGAAACGTGTTGCCTCGGCGATGCGCCGCCGCATTTCCAGGTCGAGTGAAATTCGACCATTAAGCAGAAAGACCTCGAAGCGTAGCTGAGCGTAGCCTGTGTCTGGTCGGACAAAACGCTTGGGCGATTCCGTAACCGGCGGCTCGCACCCTGGATAGATCCCGCTGCGCACCGCACAGGCGGGGCTGGGGACGCCCGTAATCATAAAAATACGCGTCGCCCGGCCTTGTCCATCGGTTTGGAAGGTAACGTTGGATAAGGCCTCATTCAGCCAGTTCGTTTGATACCGGTCACGCGCCTGAAACAGGGCAACACAGGGCTCGCCTGAGCTTAGTGTGGCCAGTTCGCCGCGCACTTTGGCGTCGCGGCTGAGCCGGAGCGTGTTCATCTTGCCCCTGATATAACCGGATACCGCGTCTGCACCTTCGAGCACGTCGAAAACGGACTGGGATTCGCAAGTCACATCGGGCGCCAGCGCGGACAGAAACCATGACGCATCCAATTTGTTGAAGGACAGTGCAAAGCGCAGGCACAGTTCGGCCGTAGCCGGCGTCTGCAAGCCAGCCCGCCAGGCCTCATAGCCATCCTTGTCCTGGAGGGGTTGCATCTGGATCGTTGTTAGTAGCCGATTAGGCTGATGGTTTTACTTTGGTCGGTTGCCCGTTCGATTTTCACCAACAGAAACTCCATCGTTTCAACCAAGTCTGCCCGCAATTGGGTCGTGGGAGGCATCGATTCATAGGCATAGCTCATTGCGCGGATAATGGCGCTTTCGTCCACCCGCTGGAATAAGCCACGCCATTCGGCGAGCGCGTGATGAAGCTCTTGCAAGTGTCCGTAGCAGGGCCGTTCGATTTCCGTCCCGCCCAAACGTTGCACCTTCAAGTTTTCATCTTTCGCTCGCGCTTTGAATGTCTCAAGATCCGGAACGTAGTAAGTGTCGGCCCAAGGTGAAAAAGGCGAATACTGGCCAGTGATCGAGCACATGGCGCCCAATAGGTCCTCGCCAAGCTCATAGAAGAGCTCATAACTTGCCCCGCGCCGGCGATCTGGCTCGTGCGGATGAAAGAGCGGCTGGTTCCCCATATAGAACTCGATATACGGGCCACTGGCCGGATAGATACTGCGATGGAGTACGGTCATAGCCCATACATATTATCGGCGGCGGTGGTTCAAATCGTGACCCTGTGCCGATATGCTATCCATCTTTCTGCGCCAGCAGCGCTCTGTGGTTCAGAAACAACGCGACTGCGCGATAGGTGTATTTTCATGCTTCTGGAATGTTGCGTGCTCTTGGGCGGGCGACATCCCGCCGGCCTAAGCTGAAACCTATTTCTATGACACACTTGCCGAGTTGGCCATAGCAGCGCGACCGAAATTCAGGAGCCTACGGGGGAAACCGGGGCGGTTCAGCTTGCTTGTTTCAGAACTATGCGGATCAACAGCACAGCGATACTCAAGGCTTTACCGATTCAGGGCATGGAGTCGGAATGGCTGGCTTCCATCGACCTCGGTCTGGAAACTGAGGCAGAAAGCTGGGGACGTCCTGTTGTCAAGCTCTGCGAGCCGCCGGCGGGCGGTACGCGAATACCCTATGTAGCCGCGGTTGGAACCATTTGTTTGATATTGCGTCACTTGGGAGCTTCGCCCGAAGTAGCGCAGAGCACGGCGGTCGATCTGTACGAGGGTTGGCGAGACGAATTGTCCGTGTATCGACGTCCAGTCCTGTATGGGCCTGAGACTGGGGAAGCGCTAAAACCGCCAGAATATGTGCCCGTTGATGCGCTGGTGGCTATGTTGTGTGCAAGGGAGGTCGGGCCAAACGCATTGCTTGATTATCTGAATTCAGCGGCCGTGGAAGTCGCGCGAGCACCACGCTACGAACTGAATTGGCCGCCGACAGGGCGACTGTCTATCTTAGAACTCCCCGAGTTGCCTACGCCTCAGCGCATGATCGAATTCTTCGTCGGGTTACCGTGCGATCTGGGATGGGAACTGTATCCTGAAAACGATGACTGGCCGTGCAAAGAATTCGACGACTGGCGAAACAGCATGCGCAACGTTGCAAGTGAACTTGAAGCGGACCTCGGCGAACAGGTCTATCACTTCGCTGATCCTGGATGCGAAACCGACGACGACTACTGTCATCGCTTTCTTGCCCTGCACTGCTACTGCACGCTGCTTCCGCAATCCACCTTCGTCGCTTTCCTTCTTGAAGTCGCGAAGGTCGAAAGCGTCGAGATATTAAAATCCGGCCTGATCGACGCTTCAAACTACGCGCACCCTTTTGAAATGAATGAGATATGGCCTTTTGAGTTGCCGACGCGGGACTTCCACTATCCGTTCATGGCTGAAGATACTCCGCACGGCCATACGAGCTGATTCGGTGGGCACCTAATCGGACTGTAATCGGGATTCGATAAGGCTGCGCTTATCGCGCTTGAAGCCGGCGGCAGACAGGGCCTGCACGAGTGAAAACCGTGTGCAGAATCGACGCCTAGCTGGATTGCAGGGTCATTACGGTCGTGGTGCCCAATTCAAGCGCCTGTAGGCGATCTGCATACCATTGCATCATCTCGCGCCGATGTTCCAGGTAAATGGCGTGGTTGTATTCACCCCGTATTTTAGGGCCTTCGACTTCCCTGTGGCTTAGTTGCGCGTCTACCCAACGGGGGTTCCATCCGTGCTCGTTGAGTATGGTCGAGGCGGTATGTCGGCTGCCATGGGGTGTCATACGATCTTTGTAGCCCATCTTGTTGAACAGGTTGCCGACGGTCCGCTCGCTGATCGCGCTTCCATCACGCTTTCCATAGTTACCGCGTCCGGGGAATAAGTAGGCGTTGCGGCCGGTGACGTCGTGTAGGCTGCGCAGCATGACCACGAGCTGGCGAGATAGCGGCACAAGGTGAGGGCGGCGCTTTTTCATCTTGTCGGCAGGGATCGACCACAGCGCATTGTCGAGATCGAACTCTGTCCATTGCGCAAAGCGAATCACGCCGGGACGGTTGCCTGTGAGCAGATTAAGCCAGGCGGCAGTCACCGTTATGTAAGTGCGTGGGTGCTGTGTTGCCTGCTGCCGCAACAACTGGAGGAACAGCGGCAGTTGCTCCTCAAGCAAATAGGGATAGTGGACAGCGTCCGGCCCTTTGTGTGCGACCGCGTTTAATTCGGATGCAGGATTGGTTTCGAGATAGCCTTTGGCGATGGCGAAGCTGAAAATGCCTTTCAGCCATTGGCGGACTTTCTTCGCGACATTGAATGCGCCGCGCGCTTCGATGGATTCCATGAGCTGATTCAAGTCATGGCGGGTGATGAGCGTGATGGCGTTATCACCCAGGCGCGGCAGGATGTCTTTATCCAGATAGGATTGGCATTTTTCGGCCGTAGCTACGGCCCAGCCTTTGTTCACGTGAAATTCGAACCACTCCGTTGCCACACGGCGGAACGTGTTCACATCTCGCCTTAACGCCTGTTTGTGCGCATCGCGCTTTGCTTTCGGGTCAATGCCGGCGGCGATTAACTCCCGATAATCCTCCGCTACTTTCCTAGCCGCTTTTGCAGATACCGCGGGATAAGGCCCCAGGCCAATTGCAGTGCGCCCGCCACTCGGCTTGGTGTATCTGAATAGCCATGATCGGCTACTCGTTGGCTTGACGTGGAAATACAAGCCTTTGCTGTCGCGCACGCTGTAGGGTTCCGCGCGCGCCTTGTACGAATCCAGCGCCTTGACTGTAAGCATAATGGTACAACTTTGTTCCGACTCTTCGGAGTTGTACCAGTAGTTATACCATCGGGCAATGGATTGGGTAGGATTTCACCGGACGCTATAAGACGGAAAATCGGCCTATACTATTGATGCGCAATAAAAAAGGGCGTCCGAAGACGCCCTTTAAAATCCGAGTCTGGTGCCCAGGAGAGGACTTGAACCTCCACAACCGTTAGGTTACTAGCACCTGAAGCTAGCGCGTCTACCAATTCCGCCACCTGGGCTCGAAGGCGCGCAATGTAGCGATTGGGCTCGCGCTTGTCAATCTTTCCCTTGTGCCTTTTCACAGTTGCGGTATCGTGCGCGGATATGGAGCAACATCTTGAATAGAAAAACGCAAGCGGGTGCCGATTGGCGCGACCGCGATCCCCAGTTCAAACACGAAAAAGGCGCGTACGCGCAGCCCGTACCCAGCAGAGAGCTCGTGCTCGACGATCTGGCCGCCGAAGGGCGACCGATGACGAAGGCGGAGCTCATCGAGCTCTACGGCCTTGTAGACGACGCGGCCGAGGCTTTTGATCATCGTCTGCGCGCCATGTTGCGCGACGGTCAGCTACTCGAGAATCGCCGCGGTGCGCTCGGTCCGCTCGACAAGATGGATCTGGTGCGCGGACGCGTACAGGGCCATCGCGACGGGTTCGGCTTTCTCATTCCCGACGACGGCGACGAGGACGACGTGTTTCTCAACCCGCGCCAGATGCGGCTGTTGATGCACGGCGACCGTGCGGTAGCGCGGATTGTGGGTCGCGACAATCGTGGACGCCGAGAAGGGCGCATCGCCGAAGTACTCGAGCGCGTCAACGAAACCGTCGTCGGTCGGTTCGTCGAGGAACACGGCGTCTGTCATGTGGTGCCGGACAATGCGCGTATCGCCCACGATATCCGCGTGGCCGAAGCCGCGCGCAACGGCGCAACGCACGATCAGATGGTCTCGGTTCGTATCGTGGAGCCGCCGTCCAAGCGTTCGCAGCCGATCGGCGAAATTGTCGATGTGCTGGGCGATCGTATGGCGCCGGGCATGGAAATCGATATCGCCATCCGCTCGCACAGCATCCCGTACGAGTGGCCGCGCGATGTGCTGGAAGAGGCTCAGGCGTTCGGCGACAAGGTTGCCGAAGCCGACAAGAAGGGCCGCACTGATCTTCGCGAGCTGCCGTTGGTCACGATCGACGGCGCGGACGCCCGCGATTTCGATGACGCAGTCTATGCCAAGCGCACGCCGCGCGGCTGGCGGCTGTGGGTAGCGATCGCCGACGTGTCGTCTTATGTGAAGCCGGGCTCGGCGCTCGACGAGGAAGCCCAGCGGCGCGCAACGTCGGTATATTTCCCCGATCATGTCGTGCCGATGTTGCCCGAGGCGCTGTCCAACGGGTTGTGTTCGCTCAACCCGGAAGTCGACCGCCTGGCGCTGGTCTGCGAGATGCGTCTCGACAAGCGCGGCAACATGCGCTCGGCGCGATTCTATTCTGCGGTCATCCGCTCGCATGCGCGGCTGCTCTACGAGCAGGTGGCGGACTGGCTCGAGAACCCCGACAACCTGCCGGAAAAACACGCCGGCCTGAAAAAACCGCTGAACGATCTGAATGGCCTCTATGACGCGCTGCTGGCACAGCGCCGTGAGCGCGGGGCGATCGAGTTCGAGACCACCGAAACCAAGATCGAGTTCAACGAACACCGCAAGATCGAGCGCATCGTGCCGACCGTGCGCAACGTGGCGCACAAGATCATCGAGGAATGCATGATCGCGGCGAACGTCGCCACGGCCACGCATCTGTCGAAGAAGCGCATGCCGCTGCTGTATCGCGTGCACAGCGGGCCGAACGCCGATGCGCTGGTCGATCTGCGCGCGTTCCTGGCCGAGCGCGGCCTGTCCCTGCCCGGTGGCAACGATCCGCAGGCCGCGGATTACGCCACGTTGCTGGCCGCTGCTGCCGATCGCAGCGATGCCCATCTGATCCAGACGGTCATGTTGCGCAGTCTGTCGCGTGCGGTCTATTCACCGCACAACGACGGCCACTTCGGCCTGTCGCTGGAAAACTACGCGCATTTCACCTCGCCTATCCGGCGCTATCCGGACTTGCTGGCGCACCGGGCGATCAAGCATATCGAGGCCCGCGGCAAGCCCAAGACGTTCGATTACGATATCGGCGCCATGGAGAGCTTCGGCACGCAGTGTTCGGCCGCCGAACAACGGGCCGACGATGCGACCCGTGACGTCGACGACTGGCTCAAGTGCGAGTACATGAGCGACTCGCTCGGCGAGACCTTCGAAGGCACGGTGACCGGGGTGACATCGTTCGGTCTGTTCGTGGAACTCGACGGCATCTATGCGACCGGCCTGGTACATGTATCGAGCCTGTCGAACGATTTCTATCATTTCGATGCGCAGTCTCGCTGTCTCAAGGGCGAGCGATCAGGCGTAGTGCACCGTCTGGCTGACAAGATGAAGGTCAAGGTCGCGCGCGTGGATCTGGATGAGCGCAAGATCGATTTCGAACTGGTCGAGCCGGATCGCGACGCCAACCGGCGTGGCAAGCCAGCCAAGACGCCGAAGAAATCGTCGGGCCGTGGCCGTTCCGGTAGCAGTCGCCGCAAGGGCGGAAAAGGAAAGGATCAATGACAGGCAACGTTTTGCATGGTTTTCGCAATCAGTCAGGTCGATCGTCGAAGCGTTCGGTGATCGCGCTGGTATTGTTGCTTTGCGCGTCAATTCTGGTCGCTGGCTGTGCGGGTGATCCGAACCGCAAGACCAAGATTGGCGCCGGCGTGGGCGCGGTGCTTGGCGGCCTTGCCGGGTCGCAGCTGGGCGACAAGTCCGGCACCAACGCGGCCATCGGTGCGGCGATTGGCGCGATGGCCGGTGGCGGCACCGGGCGCTATATGGACAACCAGCAGCAAGAACTCAATACCCAGCTGGAAGCCGAACAGGCGCGCGACGTGCTAAATATCACGCGTCTGGACAACGACGCGCTGAAGATCGGTGTAGCCAGCGATGCGTCGTTTGCAGTCGACAGTGCTTCGATGTCGATGGATGCGCAGACGACGTTCAACAAGATTGCAGGCGTGCTCAAGGATTACGACAAGACCGCCATCCACGTCGTCGGCCACACCGACAGCACCGGTAGCGAGCAGCACAATCTGCAGCTTTCCCAGCAGCGCGCGCAGTCGGTCGCGCAGTTTCTGACCGGCCACGGTGTGACCTCGCAGCGCGTGCTGACCTGGGGGCGGGGCGAATCGCAGCCGATCGCCACCAATGCGACGGCTGACGGCCGTGCCGAAAACCGTCGTGTGGATATCGTGATCAAGCCGATTGTCCAGGGTCAGGAGCAGCAGGCGTTTTCCGAACCGCCGTATCTGGGTAATCGATCAGTCAACTGAGCGACCGTGAGTCGTCCTGCAAGGCCCGGCGCGTCCGGGCTTTGTCTTTATGAAGCGGAATGAATGATGGCGGGTGAACACGAACGGGGCCTGATCGGCGGTTTTCATGCGGTGATGGCCGCCCTCGAAGAAGGCCGTTCGGTGACCCGGATTCGACTCGCCGCTGGGCGCCAGGACGGTCGCGCCGAGGCGCTGCGCAACGCCGCAGATGCCCGCGACGTGCCGATCGTGAATGCTGAGATGAGCGCTCTCGACGCGCTGTTGCCGGATGTCCGTCATCAAGGCTGTGTCGCCGAGTGCGAGTTGGCGACCGAGCTGCGCGAATCAGACTTGCCGGATCTGCTGGCCGCCGCCGAGCGCCCATGGGTGCTGGCTCTGGACCAGGTCCAGGATCCCCACAATCTCGGCGCCTGTCTGCGCAGCGCGGCGGCTGCCGGCGTCACTGCGGTCATCGCACCACGCAAGCGTGCCGCAGGGCTGACTGCAGCCGTGCGCAAGGTCGCCGCCGGTGCGGCAGAGCGGGTGGCGTTCGTGCCCGTAACCAATCTGTCGCGTGCGCTGGAGCGGCTGCAGAGCGAGGGGTTCTGGGCGGTCGGCCTTGACGGTAAAGCCTCCGAGTCCATCTTTGATGCGGTCTTGCCAGACAAGCTCGTACTGGTCGCCGGCGGCGAGGAGAAGGGCTTGCGGGAACTCACGGCACGCCACTGCGATGGCCTGGTATCGATTCCGATGTCGGGCGATATCGAAAGTCTGAACGTTTCAGTGGCGACCGGCGTGGCTCTTTTCGAG
>Ga0209634_1001948_pt1 | contig 14771 bp, 26 predicted proteins | sample LinPmetageLP40_FD_184043 | JGI IMG/M metagenome (GOLD analysis project Ga0209634, IMG submission 184043) | Marine viral communities from the Pacific Ocean - LP-40 (SPAdes) (version 2) | ecosystem: Environmental > Aquatic > Marine > Oceanic | place: Pacific Ocean | collected 2010-08-26
AACAAAGTTTACATTTACTGTCAGAGTAACTAAATCATCTCCACTGTTTGTGGATCAAACAGTTGATCGCGAATTCAACATTGTGGTATTAGGCAGTGCATTTAGTTCAGTGATATGGAATGCTGTCGATAGAGAGTTGGTTTTATAATGACAACAATTAGTTTAGGATCTATAACACCAGGGAAAGTATCTTTGTTTAAAGTTGGAGCAGTGAGTAGCATATCTAACACCACATTGACTTACTCATATAAATCAGGAAGTTTACCTCCAGGACTAAAAATTCAGGCAGATGGAGAGATAATTGGCATATGTGGCGATGTCAACACAGAAACTAATTTTACATTCAAGGTAGAAGCATCTGGTTCTTTTGGTAATATAACAGTTACACAGGATTATTCGATTAGAGTCAAAGTGCCAACCACTGATCAAATTGCTAACATGTATGGCAAATTGCATACTGATCAAAATACACTTACAGCATATCAAAATTTTGTAAACAGCAGATCATTGTTCCCTACTACTTCGCTGTTTAGACCTTCTGATCCAAATTTTAACACAAAGCGACCAAAATTTTTATTCTTGGCTGGAGTACATGCAACTTTCTTATCAACCGTTTCTGCACTATTAGTGAACAACAATTACAACACAACACTCTATATGGGAGAATACAAACTAGCAGAAGCAAAAGCATCTGATGGTACTGTGTTATATGAAGTTGTATATGTAGATCTAATTGATCCTAAAGCAGGTGGCCCAAATAAAATTACTCTTACTGATGTGAATCTTCCTTCGATCACAGTAGATCTAACAGCAGGCACATCAAAGATTTTAACAGACAGTAACATTCCTATTTTGAATTCAGAAATAAGCGATTTATATCTCAACGTAATTACTAGAATGCAAGATGAAGTGAAAGCAGGACTTACTATAGAAAATTTTGAATATTTGCCACTGTGGATGAAATCACCACAAAGCGATGGATTGGTATTAGGACACAAGATTGCTTTAGTAATTAGATATCTAAAACCTGGTGAAGGTGCTAAAACTTTGTATAGACTTAAAAATGAATCTACATATAATATACAATCATTACCGTGCAATATTGATAGATGGTATATTGATCGATACCTAGCAACAGCATTCGATCAAGGACCTTATGTGTCTACGCATACAGGTGACGGGTCTACTAAAATATTTTCTATTCCTTACAATGTAAATCGATCAAGTTCGTTGTCTGTTACATTGGGTGGCGTGGCAACTACAGATTTTGTGGCTAATGACTCTGCAGATACTACAGATATTTTTGTATCTACCGGCGATATTTCTGCAGATATAAGTCTTAATGGTTTACAATTAGAGTTTAACACAGCACCTATAACAGGCACTACTATTTTGATCACACTCAATAAGACTACGTTTGGTAAATCACTTACCACTGTGTTTGATTCAGATTCTAGCACATCATATCTAACCACTTTTGATGACTCTGGAACATCTTTCTCAAATGAATTGGTAACATTTGACCGTAAAGATGTTGAAGAACAAGCAATAGTGATGCAAAGAAGTTCGATCACAGATAGAATTACACATGTATCAAAACAGCGTGAACTACTGAGAACAACTTAATAAATACAACGCAATGGCAAGTAATATATTAACATCACAAATAGACGCAACATTTCCTGTCGCAGGACAAGATAATGATTCACAGGGTTTTAGAACCAATTTCACACAGATTAACACACAATTAGCAACTGCGGCAACTGAGATTACATCACTCCAAACTAACAGTGCGGTAACAAATGCTGACACTAACTTTAATGGCAATGACCAATCACAACTAGTACTAAAAGATTTTGGACAAAAAATTGTAGCAAAAGGTTCAGTTTCAGGCAGTGTTGCTTGTAGTTTTGCAGATGGTAATGTTACAACACTAACAACTAGTGGTAATACTACTTTAACATTTACAAATTTTCCATTGGAAGATGATGCATCAACAAATGTATATGCTTCAATGCGAATAATACTTACAAAAGGCGTATCCACACACACAGTAACCCTTACTGGTATTAAAAGACCAAATGAACTTGTTTCTTTGTCGGATTCATCCACAGTAAGTGCAGACTTCTCTGAAAGAGTTGGCGTTTTTGTTTTTGATGTGTTTTCAGTTGATGGCGGAACTACAAAGTTCATGAGTCAAGTGCTCGAATATCCATCCTAATTAAATGTTTCATCCCACTTATGACCCCAAAGGGCTGTCTGATCCAGAGTTGGAATCAAAGATAAATGATGTTACAATAAAAATTAATCAAGCAAGAAGAATGAATCATTTAGAATTGTACAATCAACTGATAGCCATGAATGAAAATTTGCAGTTGGAAAAATCAGAAAGAGCAATAAAGAAAGCAAATAAAGAACAGTCTAAAACCGATTCCGAATTAGACGGATTAATAAATGTTGATTGAAGACGGAATGTCTTGGAAAACAAGATTTACAAACACAATTCTACTTAATAACAAACTTTGGCCTAACGACTATGAAGTAAACATTGTCTTTGTGCCACAGACTGATAATCCTGCTGTGCAAAATTTAACCTATGACAAATACAAATATCTGTTTAACAAAGTGTTTCAAAATGCTATCTTTATCAAACACGATAAAAAAACCTATCAACAATTAAATCATTACAGGAACGATGTTATTGATTTTGTTTCCGATCCATATGATCAATTAGTGGGTGTGCAAATATTTTCTAAATTGAATTCTATAGGAGGAGAATTTTTAAAAGTAGAAGCATTAGAAATTGAATCCTGGCAAGGTGAAAATATAAGATACACCATAGGAACAGAATCGCCAGAATGGGAAATTTTACAAGACCTCGAACGGGACATAGATAATCCATGGTGGAAGACTGAATTGCCAAGTTTTTGTAGTTTTTTTAAAGATGACTTGACATGGGACGAAATAGGTTTTACAATAAATGATGATAGAAAATTACAAGTTATTAAAGGAGGATTACAATGACTGTTGACGAATATGGACAGGTGTATCTTTCTCAACAAGATGTATTAAACAACTTGTATGCAGACCCCTCTTATGATATCGGCACAACATTTGTGTATGAAGATGAAGAAATAAAGAAACATTCACAATACTGCAAACATTTTGATATTGCTAAACTTACAACACCTAGTATGCCAGATATGGATCCTATTGAGTATCATAAACTTTTATCCAGCGATTGGCAAATGCCTGATGAATACAAAAATTTAGACGTACATTACATCTGCAGAAACAAATTAGAAACACTTGGATTAGTAGATGCAAGATATGAAGCCATACTTGAAGATGAACTTCACGAGTTTGCTAAACGTGACATGATGCATATACTAAGATTCATGTGTTACATGGTAAAAGTTGTTAATGAAAATGACATTGTTACAGGTGTAGGTAGAGGATCATCAGTTTCAAGTTTGGTTCTCTATTTGATAGGGGTACACCATATCGACCCCATTAAATACAATTTAAGTTACAAGGAGTTTTTAAGATGAGAAGTCATATAAGAAGTGCAATGATAGAACATGCAAAAGGACACATTGCAAAACACAAGATGAATGTGGAAATATATCTACAAAATGCAGTAGGTGTTAGTAGTGAGAACTCCGCTGACGTTTTAGAAGCAATAGAAAAAGAACTTAATATTGTTGCAATGTATGATGACCAAATTGCAATGTTAGAAAAATACTTTAAGGAGTAATAAAGATGGCAAGAAAAATGACACCGAAGAAAGTACATCTATCTGCACAGGGCAAGCCTGTAGATTTTGATGCACTAAGAACCAAACACGAAAAAACAGTTGCAGTTGGCAACGTAAAAACCAATGCTAGAGGCGATGTGCTAGGCAAAGGTGGAAAAATAGTAAAAAAGAGGGACGAATTATAAAATGCCTAAAACCATAGTACAAGGAACAATTAAGCCTATCAAGAATAGAATTTTAGTCACAGACATGCACTTTGGTCAAACTAAATCAAAAGGTGGCCTAATTATTCTTGATGATGATGGAAAAGATCTTGGTGTACACCCAAGATGGTGCCAAGTATGGGCCGTTGGGCCAACACAAAAAGACGTTGAAGTTGGAGAATGGATTTTGGTTGCACATGGAAGATGGACTAGATCAATAGAATTACAGCAGGATGGTAAAGAACATATAGAAATACGCATGGTTGATGAAGATGATATTTTAGTTTCAAGTAATGAAAAACCACCATACGAGGATTATATTATGGCTGGCTATATCAACACTGGTGGCAATCTTGATATAACATCTGAACAGGCGTCGTTAATAGCAGAACAAAAAGCGGCAGGGCAAGGCACGGCAGCCTACTACAGTAATAGCAATCGCAAACCTTACACATACAGAAAAAAAACTTACAGAAATAATATAAACAACATCAGTGGTTAACACTTGATTGTTGTCTATAAATCAAGTATAATAATTTTATGAATACACTATGGGTAGAGAAGTATCGGCCTGATACTTTAAATGGGTATGTTTTCCGTGATGCAAACCAAAAGGCACAAGTAGAACACTGGATAAAATCCAACACTATTCCACATCTATTATTTTCAGGTGCTCCAGGTACTGGTAAAACAACATTAGCAAAGATATTGTTAAACTTGTTAGAAGTAGAACCAACAGATGTACTTGAAATAAATGCTTCTAGAGAAAACTCAGTAGACACAATCAGAGACAAAATTACAAACTTTGTGCAAACAATGCCTTTTGGTGATTTCAAAGTTGTACTGTTAGATGAGGCTGATTATATTACTCCTAATGGTCAAGCGGCTCTACGTGGTGTTATGGAAATGTATCATCAATCTGCAAGATTTATTTTAACTTGCAACTATCCTAACAGGGTAATTCCTGCACTACATTCAAGATGTCAAGGATTCCATATTGAAAAAATAGACAAAACAGAATTTACAGCCAGAGTGGCAACAATACTAGTCGAAGAAGGTGTTGAAATGGATTTGGACACGCTGGACACTTATGTGAAAGCAACCTATCCTGATCTTAGAAAATGTATTAACACAGTGCAAATGAATTCTGCAGATGGCAAACTGCAACAACCCAACACAGCAGACACTGGAGAAAAAGATTATAGAATAGAAATGGTTGATCTTTTCAAGACAGGCAAAATTACAGAAGCAAGAAAACTATTGTGTTCACAAGCAAGACCAGAAGAGATGGAAGACATCTACAAATGGATGTATGACAATGTAGAAATGTTTGGTGACACAGAAGATCAACAAGACTCAGCAATACTTGTAATTAAACAAGGACTAGTTGATCACTCATTTGTAGCAGAAGCAGAAATTAATTTATCCGCAACATTAATAAAACTAGCAAGAATAAGAAACTCTTAGACTTCTTCGTAAATCTTTAGTGCCTCAGTTACTGCCTTATGTCTAACAATATCTTCACCTTGTAATTGTACATTGCATATGTGATTAGATTCAGCACGCCACAATTTGTGCAAAAAGTCTGCCATACCGTTTTGCTTTCCACGATCTGTTTGCCCTAAATCTCCTGTAATGACTAGTTTAGAACCTTCACCTATTCTTGTTAATAACATTTTGAATTGGTTGACTGTTGTATTTTGCATTTCATCTGCAATAATGTAACAGTTTTCAAATGTTCTGCCACGCATAAATGCCAATGGAGCAATCTCAATTTGCTCTGACTGAATCATTTTTTGCACTCTATTCACTGTGTAATTTTTATGGAAAATATCTATTAGAGGCCTTGTCCAAGGCTCCATCTTCTTATTCAAATTACCAGGTAAAAAACCAATTTCTTCATCTGCTCCCACTACAGGACGTGTGATTACAATCTTCTCGATCTTTTGTAGTTTCATAAGATCAATGCCGTTTTGGGTGGCTAAAAGCGTTTTTCCGCACCCTGCAGGGCCATGAGCAATAACAATAGACTTTTTATCGTCTTTTAACATATTCCAATATTTGTGCTGATTTGGCGATCTTGGTTGTACTTGAAAACGTGAATAATCGTCACGCAGATCTTGGAAGGATAGTACAGTCTTGTGTCTCATAGGTATCTCCGGTTTTTGTTTAAAGTGTCTTTTTTGTCTGTTATGCGAATGCATATAAAAGTATCTATAGGTTTGAATTCCTAAGATATATGACGTTAGAATAGAATTCTTGTTGGCAATAGGCAAAGCGATAAATAATATGCTATGATTGATACCTTAGACGTTATCCGTAATATAAAAAAGATTTATGCTTCAGACAATGTGATCAACTCACTTGTAAGCATGGAGAAAGTAATGGACGATGTGAACATGTATGCGTACAAGAACTGGACTAAAGGTGAACTAGTCGATGGGCCATACGAAAGCAAATATGACATATCAGCAACATTCATGTGGGAACAGGCTCAAATGCCTGATCCAGAAGCAGGCAAGAGACTACTAACACTTGGCGCAAGAGTAGAATACAAAAAAGATGTACGTCTAACACCCAAAAGAATTAAATCATATGCAGACTTTAGACCAGGTACAAGAAAAGCAAAATTAGAGGAGCATCCTATTTGGTTGGTCAAAGTAACAATTCCTAAAACAGTGGTTGAAGATTTCAATGCAGAAACTACAAAGACCAAAACTGTTAGCGGACTGCAAGTTGACCAGTCAACCCAAGACGCATCAGAACTATGAAATCAATAATAAATTTAGAGATGGCAAATCATGTAAGCAATGAAGTAGTTGTTGACGCATTCCAGGCAAAGTTGGGCCGAGACGAAGATGTTTCAGTAATACAATTTCAATCAGACAATAAAGATGTTGCAAGTGATCTTGTACAATTTATAGAATCAGGACATGATTACGTGCTTGATGCAGATTATTCACCTGCTAAAAATACACAAAAGAGATATAATGTATTTGTTGAACTAGAACGTAACGATGAACTTCCATCTAATATAATAAAACTAGTAAGAGATGCAGAACAAGTCACAGGATTGTTGCCTTGGAAATTTAGATTTCATAAAAATGAATCTTTCTATCATCTAGATGAACAGAACTTACAGAATATTGTACCAACTTCGCCTGAACAATATAAGTTTTTAACAGATGACAAAATTGATGATGACATAAACACAGTGTTCAATGAGTCAAAAGCAACTGTGATAAGAAACGGTAAAAGATTGACACTCAAAACACTCTATAACAAACACGAATTTATTATTGAAGGAATAAACGTACCATCAAAAGATGTTAATGGTGTTTACAGAATAGATGAATCATCAACATCACAATCTCAGTATCTTAACAATTGGTTGGGACATGTTTATAAAATAGTTAAAGTAGATGACATGTTTAAAATATCAAAAGAAGATAAAAACATCATACTAAAATCAGAGGAGTTATAATGCAATCAAACTATCAAAAATGTTTAGAAACAATATTACACCACGAAGGTGGATACGTAAATCATCCTAAGGATCCAGGTGGTGAAACTAACTTGGGTGTTACAAAAAGAGTTTACGAAGAATGGGGCGGCGACAAAGACATGCAAGACTTATTGGTTGAAGATGTTGCTCCAATTTATAAAAAGAATTATTGGGACAAAGTGAAGGGTGATGATTTGCCAGGTGGATTAGATTTATGTGTATTCGACTTTGGCGTAAATGCAGGCCCAGGAAGAGCGGCCAAATATTTGCAAACAATGATTGGCACAGTTGCAGATGGTGGCATCGGACCTAATACATTAAAGAAGGTTGCTGAATATGTTGCAGAGAATGGCAGAGAAGCATCCGTAAAAGAATATCAAAAGCGTAGACAAGAATACTATGAATCGTTAAGCACATTTGCTACATTTGGCAAAGGTTGGACAAGACGTGTAGTAGAAACTACAGAACTTGCACTAACACTCGTATAATGCTACAAGTAAAAATTTTTATAGCAGTGTTACTGATGGCAGGGGCCGGAGGAGCCTACCTCTATGTCAAAGGTCTCAAATCAGATTTGGCAGTGTCTGAAGCAAACAATCTTGTTCTTGAGCAATCAATCACACAACAAAAGGCAGTAATTGCACAGCAAAAACAAGACTTCGATAAAATTATTAAAGCAAACGAAGAGACTCAAGTACTGAATCAAAAACTTAATAATGATCTTAAAACTTTAGATGACAAGTTTAATAAAACAAATGCATCAGGAAAGAAACGTGACATGGGCGATCTTGCAATTGCTAGATCAGGTACAATAGAAAAAATTATAAACAAAGCATCAGGCAATGCAACACGATGTGTAGAAATTGCTACTGGTGCACCACTAACAGAGAAAGAGGAAAATGCTACCAAGAAGTCAGAGGTTAACCCTGAATGTACTTCAATAGCAAATCCAAATTATGTACCATATTAAAAACATATTCATTTTCCTTTTATTGTTATTAATGACCACAGGTTGTATTAGAGGTGTAAAAAAGTTAGAAACAGTGACCACAGCCATTGAGCGTGAACCACTCAATTTGAAAACGCCACCATCATTAACATTGGAAGACATTAAGTTTATTATTATTACGTCTGAGAACGCAGATGAAGTGTTTGAAAAGATGAAAAAGAATAATTTGGATCCCGTGCTGTTTGGTCTGTCAGATGAAGATTATGAACTGTTAGCAAAAAACTTTGCACAGATCCGTGCTTATATATTAAAACAGTCATTAGTAATCAATCAATACAAAGACTATTACGAACCTTCAAAAACAGATAAGTAAGTGCGATGATGGAAATGATCGAAAGAATGGCGAGCGACCGTCTGTGGATTTACACAGCATTAGTTGGTTCTCTGTTTGGACTTGCATTTTCAACATATTTCAAAAGCACACGGATTGGACTTTGGCTGTATGGTCATTTTGATCGTATAGTTGATTTTTTTGTTAAGCGATATGGGTGGACTTGGTTACAACAACCAACCGATGCTTGGCGAAAGAAATATCCATATGTAACCAAAAAAATAGATGAGTTAGAAACACGTCTAGAAAAACTGGAGAAAAAGAAAAAATGATCAACTATATCAAATCAAGAATAAAAGAAGCCAGCACACTTAATGGAGCAGGTATTTTAATTGCATGTATCCTTATAATTGCATTTGGCGGTTTAGCAAAAATAATTGCTTATCTTGGACTTGCCTATTCCATCTGGCAAATTCTTAAGAAAGACTAACCTCAATATAAATATCAGTGATGGCAGACATAAAGAAAAAAGTTCAAATTGAACTTGAAGTTGACACTGCTATCACTGATAGTTCAAAAAATCCTTTTCAATTGTTAATACACTTGGCAAAAGCCGTTGATGCTTGGAGAATTTTTCCAAGATTATTCTTAACTGTCTACATTATTCTATTGTATAAGTGTGTAATTTGGTATATGAATTTACCGACTCCATCTATGGAACAATCAGGTTTGATCAGTATCGTAGTAGGTGCTGGTGCGGCATGGTTTGGATTATACACTGGCACAAGCAAAAAATAATCACTTGTAGTTTGACAGATAGTATATATGTAATATACTATGACTATGGATCCGTATAAGACTCTTGGAGTAGATGCTTCTGCCACTGATGCAGATATCAAACAAGCATTCCGTAAATTAGCAGTGCAGTATCACCCAGATAGAGGCGGAGACGAATCCAAGTTCAAAGAAATCAACACAGCATATGACACAATAAAGACTGCTGATAAAAGACAACAGCATGAAATGTCCAAAAGATATGGTGGTGGTTTTAATTTCCAAACAGGTGGCAATCCTTTTGATATGCAAGATATGTTTACACAATTTTTTGGTGCTGGCCAAGCACAAAGACAAAGACAGCCAGTCAACAGAAATATACAGATATCAATTGAAGTTACACTCGAAGATGTTTATCATGGAAATAAAAAGCAGATTCGTGTTGATCAAATTAACAAAGATCTAGAAATAACAATACCAAAAGGTATAGGAAACGGACAAAGCATTAGGTACAAAGGATTAGGTATGAGTAATGTGCCCACTGCTACGCCTGGAGATTTATTGTGTAAAGTATATGTCAAACCACATGATGTATTTGTACGTGAAAGACTTAATTTAGTGACTGAAAAATCTATCTCTTGTTTTGATGCTATCAACGGAACATCAGTACAGATGCCAACAATTGAAGGCAAACTTTTAACAGTAAAAATACCTGCAGGCACACAACCTGGTCTAGTGATGAAGATTCCTGAATATGGATTAATAAATCAGGCCAACAGAGTTGGTGACTGTTTCTTAAAAATAAATGTGTCAATACCAAAAAACTTAACAAAGGAGGACAGAGATGACATCGACCGAATCGCAAAAAAATATCCTTAAATTAAATCTAGAAGGGAACGAAGTGTTACGACATGTATTACCAGAGTCTGATTTAACACAGGACTTGGAATATGATAAAATTGCGGACCTTATGGCATGGACAATGATTAATGCAAATGGTTTAGGATTAGCGGCAAATCAAGTCAGTGTGGGCATACGCATGTTTGTGATGCATGGATTTAGAACATTTATCAATCCACGTGTAACAGAACGTTCACAAGAACAACAACTGAATGAAGAAGGATGTTTATCTTTTCCTAATCTGTTTTTGAAACTTGAAAGACCAAAATGGATTGTGCTGGAATATTATGATGTAAAACTAGAAAAAAGAGTTGACAGATTCGACAATATGTGGGCACAATGTATATTGCATGAAATTGATCACTTAGACGGAAAACTGTTTACTGATTATGCAAGTAAACTTAAATTAGATATGGCAAGAAAGAGACAGAGGAAAGCAAATGATCCAAGCAGACGATAGACTTAAAGAACTTTTCGACGAAGCAATCAAAGTTGCAAGAACACATCAACACGAATATGTTACCTTGGAACATCTATTGCTTATAATAATAACGCAACCGGAAATAGTTGAGATGATAAAAAGCAAGCCAACCATAAAGGCTGAACAACTTATTAAAGACATAGAATATCATATTGAACATAAAATGAATGCAATCAAATGCAAAGAAGATGTATATCCAAAAAGAACACAAGCGACTGAACGTGCTGTGAACAGAGCATTTACTAATGCAATATTTCAAGGGCAACAAGCAGTTAACCTCTTTCATTTACTAGGCGCTATCTATGGAGAAAAAGAATCACATGCACAATATTACTTGACCAAGAACGGACTTACTAGAAAAATTGTTGTTGATCATATGACTGATATCGGATCAGACTTTGATGAAGATGATAAAGTATCTGCCAAACAAGCGGCAAAAATACTGCAACAGTACACAGTGAATCTTAATGAACAAGCCAAAGCACATAAAACATTTACCTGTATTGGTAGACAAGATGTTGTTGATGAAATAACATTGGTGCTTGGTAGAAAAATTAAAAATAATGTTATAATGATTGGTGATCCAGGTGTTGGTAAAACTGCTATAGCAGAAGGTTTGGCACACATGATAGTAGAAAATAAAGTGCCCGAAGTGTTAAAGGACCATACAATTTATTCTGTTGATGTAGGATCATTAATAGCAGGTTCAAAATATCGCGGTGACTTTGAAGAACGTCTCAAAGTGTTATTATCTGTCTTAGAGAAAAATGATAAGTCTATCATGTTTATAGATGAAGCACACATGATGCATGGCGCAGGTGCTGGTGGACAAGGTGGAGTTGATCTAGCACAATTATTAAAACCTGCACTTGCAAGAGGAGAATTAAAAGTAATTGCTTCTACAACTTGGGAAGAATACAGGAAACACTTTGAAAAAGACCGTGCCTTAATGCGTAGATTTGGAAAAGTTAACATTGAAGAGCCAACTATAGAACATGCAAAAGAAATCATGCAAGGTCTTAAAACACAGTTTGAACAGTATCACAAAGTTAAAATTAGTGATGTGTCAGTAAATGCTTCTGTGGATTTAAGCGTAAAATATATTACCGATAGACAATTGCCTGATAAATCAATTGATGTTCTTGATCGTGCTTGTTCAAAAGCCAAAATATTTGATGCGTTCAAAGATGTAGAAATAAAAGATGTACAGGAACAAGTGTCAAAAATATCAGGTGTCAAATTTGAATCCATTGTGCAAACAAAAACACAATCGCTTGAGAACTTAGATAAAACTATAAAAGCAGAAGTGTTTGGCCAAGATGATGTAATTGACAAACTTGTTGATACAGTCCTTGTTGCACAAGCTGGATTAAAACAAGAAAACAAACCAATTGGTTCCTTTTTGTGTGTTGGGCCAACTGGTTGTGGTAAAACAGAAACTGCTCGTAAATTATCTGAAGGATTGAATTATCCGCTGATAAAATTTGATATGAGTGAGTATCAAGAAAAACATTCTGTTGCAAAACTTATTGGAGCCCCTCCAGGTTATGTAGGATATGATGATGGCGGCTCAGGACAACTTGTAAACGAATTAGAAAAACATCCTAATGCTGTGATACTGTTTGATGAAGTTGAAAAAGCACACAGAGATGTGATGACAATATTATTACAAGCAATGGATGATGCTGTTATTACTTCTTCAAACGGGAAAAAGGTTAGACTGAATAATTCTGTGATAATGATGACATCAAATCTAGGAGCAGAAGATATGTCTGCAAACACATTAGGTTTTGTAGAAGGCTCTGCACATGACGGAGAAATTGATATCAATGCATTCTTTTCCCCGGAGTTCAGAAACAGATTAGATGCGGTGTTGAGATTTAATTCACTAGGCAAAGAAATAATGGAAAGTATAGTGATTAAGTTTATCAGTCAGTTGAACACACAGATGACAGATAAAGGAATCAATATTATAATAGATGATATGGCAAAGGCGCAACTGATAGAAGAAGGATTTGATCCAAAAATGGGAGCAAGGCCACTGCAACGTGTAATCAATACAAGGATTAAATTACCGTTGTCCAAAAAGATATTGTTCGATGAAATCAAAGATCAGACACTTACAATAACTTACAACAAAGACAAAGACGAGTATACAATAGGAGAATAAAATGAAAACCGATGTAGTAAAATTCATGATTAATAATAATCATGTCACGACAAATTGTGTAATAAATGCAACTATAAAATCCTACAGTTTGGGTGGTATGCCTATTGTTTTGGAAAAAGACCTGCTATTTGAAGACTGTGCTGAACACAAAGGTGCAGTATATGTAAAAGGTTGTGATCCAGAAAATTTGAGAGAATACATTGTAGGAGCATCGAAAATCCATGAAATAAATGGCATGGATCAGGATACCATAACAAGACTGTATCCTGAGATGCAATAAATAATTGTATGCCAACAATATCAACTATACTACAATCACAAGTAGATGCCGCAGACTCTTCTGCCGCAACAACATCTGAAGCAGTCAAGGCTGATGGTTATTATGGTAATGCTGACGGATTGCACACTGTTGCATACATGTGTTCATCTGACTTTGTGGGCACTATCAAAATACAAGGTTCACTTGCAACCAATCCAACATCAGCAGATTTCTTTGATGTAGACGGCACGTCTGTGGGAGATGGCTCCAGTGTTGTTTCAACACAGTATATAAATTTTACTGGAAATTTTGTTTGGGTAAAATCAGTAGTTACTGTAACCACTGGTTCTGTCACCAAAATTCTGCTTAACTTTTAAAACTACACATAATTAATTGCATGATAGCAGGAAAAGTATGGGGAACCACCGAACTTATAGAACGCAACGGAGTTTTAGAATTTCACAGAATAGTGACTAAAAAAGGCGGCGTGTGTTCCAAACACCTGCATGAATATAAATGGAACGGATTTTTTGTAGAATCTGGTAGCCTTCTGATCCGTGTGTGGCAAAAAGATTATGATCTAATAGATGAAACAGTGCTGAAGGCAGGCGATTACACTAAAGTCAAACCTGGTCTGTTGCATCAATTTGAATGTTTACAGGATTGTGTGGCTTATGAACTGTATTGGGCAGAATTTCCTGAAAAAGATATTAAGAGAGATACAGTAGGATTTACCAAATAAGTTGACAGATTATATTTTTAAAGTAAAATAAAATTATGGATATAGACAAAATCAAAATACACTGCACAGATAATGATAAATTTATCAACGCTATTGTGGTCGAAAAGTCTGATAAATGGTTGTTAACAAATATTCAGCCTGGTGACATTAGACTGCAACTTCGAAAGACCAAACCTGGTATCTATGTTGGTAATATGCTAGGGCGTGAATTTGTCTACAAAGAATAAAATACAACTTCAATTAGAATATGAAAATCATTGGATTGATCATCCTTTGTACTGTGAAGTCAAAGTCGATGGACGTTTGGTGCATTTGGATCTGTCTGGGCAAAAAAGTGTATCTATAAACAAAAAAATTGCACTGGAAGGCAAAGATCATACCTTAAGTGTAAGAATGTATAACAAGAATAACAAAAACGTTATTATAAAAGACAATAAAATTGTACAAGATTCGTTTATAAAGATTAAAAATGTTTTCATCGATGAACTCAATATAACCACGATGACATTAATTAATTCAAATTTTATAGCAGATGACGGAACCACGTTACACAAAGTGAGTGGTTTGCATATGAACGGAGTATGGAACTTCACGTTTAACACACCTCTGTATGAATGGTTGTTACAAGAGATGTACGGATAAGTATTTGCATGTATGATGAATCTTTAAGCAATGATATTACAGAATATATTTTCGCTGA
>Ga0209634_1001953_pt1 | contig 14748 bp, 14 predicted proteins | sample LinPmetageLP40_FD_184043 | JGI IMG/M metagenome (GOLD analysis project Ga0209634, IMG submission 184043) | Marine viral communities from the Pacific Ocean - LP-40 (SPAdes) (version 2) | ecosystem: Environmental > Aquatic > Marine > Oceanic | place: Pacific Ocean | collected 2010-08-26
TACCACACTACAGCACCCCTCTTGGGGTTTCTAGACCAAACTCACGGGCATCATTGGTGAAGGATTGCCTACGGCGCTTTAACCACGACTTCAGGTTATCAAGCCCACCAATATCATCTAACGAGGCTTTAGGGTGGAAGTATTCTAAGTGACCGCTTTTACGGATCACCTGCTCTTTCTCTTTAACAATATGAGGTATCTCTAATTTACTGAGTCGCTTGTACTGACAAGCCACCTTAGAGAATGCCAATTGAGCCTCACTGGTAGAAAGCCCCAATGCGGCGTCTAGTAAATCAGACGAGTCAGAAAAATCACGATCATGAATATCGTACCGATCTTTCGCCTGCAACATGATCTTTCTCAGGTCTTCAACTTCCGGTAATGTCATCTCCATCACCTGGGTTTCTTTTTCAAGCTCAACAGGCAGTAGCGTCACTGGCTGAGATAACACCACTGTGCATCCAGATACTTCGCGACTTGCCACGGCAATAGAAAAAGCACGTAAGCGACTTATTAATGCATGATCATGTGCAGTCAAGTAGTGGTGGAAGTCCTCAAGTAACAAAATAAAATCTTGATGATCATCGGCACTACTTTGCTCTTGCAACCACTCTAAAACTTCATGCGGCTGATCTCTGTTTTCACTATCGCCGAAAGTATGATTCTTTGTATCGAACCTTCTTAACCCCTGAGGACCGTTCCAGATATATAAGTCACGTTTAAGTTCTGACGAGACCCGTACACAACTTGCTCGTATACGTAGTGTTTCATGACTGACAATTTGGATTATGGCAGCAGATGATTGAATGTTTATTGCCAATTCATTTTTGAAATTCATATTATATTTAATAATTCCGTTATAACTTGTACTTAATAATTATTTTGCTGACTGACCCAATATCATCTCAAACACCAACTTAGCAAAACCCGCTGCCCTGTTAGGGTCTGATAACAGTTGTAGCATTTGATTTTGATGTGCATCACTGCTGCCTAAAATGGCATCGTCTATAGCTTTAGGGAAATCACCCAGCATGGCCTGCTCTGGGCTATTTTCATTAATTTGTTGCATCACCAAGGCATTTTCCATTACTTTATCGCGAACGGTATTAGCATAATTAACCATATCGGCATCGGTTAGTTCATCCGTGATAAACAGCTCGTTTAATCGAGCAATAATTTGCGAGAGAAATTCTTCTTTTCGATCACGGCCTTTTGCACTACCCATATCGTTACCAGGCTTTAAATTGTATTCTGGCGCGTCTTCTTTCAGTTGAATATCTTGCTGACGAATCTTTGATACACGGTAATGGCTAAGCACCACTGTATTCAAATCGATATGATCTTCTTCTATGTTCGACTCTCGTAACATAGGGCGTAAATTACGAGCATATAAGCTTAGCTTTTCTAGCTCTTTGTCGTCGTAATCCACAATTTGAGACATAAATTCATACTGGCGAACAAACGTGCCTAAATCCTTTTTAAAGATTTCTAAATCATCTTTTGCTTGTTTGCACTCTTTAAAACTATTCTCGGCATTGGCAATTAATACAGGGTCATTAAACTGCTTTTGGCGCTCAAATATATCTTTCGCTTGTTTATACGCCGCTACCGCTGATTTATAACGACTTGTCCAGCGCTCAACGGCTGGCTTACAAATATTGGCGATAGCCGCATTACTCTTACTTTTAACAAAAAAAGCATCACAAAAACGGTTGACTTCGTCACCAGTGAAAATAGACGCAGAGCGCAGCTTTTCTGATAAATCAAAGATCAAATCAGGGTCAGTTACATCGGCCAGCTCAGCTGTTTGGTAATACGGCTGAAAGGCATTGAGAATGTCTTCTGGCTCATTAAAGAAATCCAACACATATGTGCCGGTTTCAGCCTTACTTGGGAAGGTACGATTCAAACGTGACAAGGTTTGCACACACTCAACCCCACCGAGTTTTTTATCCACATACATGGCGCAAAGCTTAGGTTGGTCAAACCCAGTTTGAAATTTATTGGCCACAATCATCACTTGATAATCATCACTATCAAATGCTTTACGCATGTCACGGCCTTTAAGGCCCGGGTTCATATTGCTCTCTGTAAATTTTTCACCGATAAGTGCCGCGCTATTTGGGTCCGATTCGTTAAATTCCACCTCACCCGAAAACGCCACCATGGCTTCGATTTTCTCATAACCCTTTTGTGTTATGTATTTATCGAAACCTTGCTTATAACGCACCGCTTCTTTGCGTGAGCTGGTCACCACCATGGCTTTAGCTTGCCCGCCTAGTAAACCCATAATATTGTCTTTGAAGTGCTCAACAATGATTTCGACTTTTTTAGTGATGTTGTAATCGTGTAAACGCACCCATTGGTTTAACTTCACCTTGGCTTTTTTACTTTCGACTTCTTGATCACTGCCTTCCATTCTCATGGCAAGGTTATAGGCCACTTTATAGTTGGTGTAGTTTTTAAGCACATCTAAAATAAAGCCCTCTTCAATGGCTTGGCGCATACTATAAACATGGTATGCCTCTGGCTTATTGGTTTTTGAGGGGGCTTCTTCTGGGTTAGGCAAGCGGCCAAATAATTCTAGGGTTTTGGTTTTAGGCGTGGCCGTAAAGGCGAGATAACTTAAATTACTGGACGCACGGCGAGAGGCTACGGCTGCATCTAGAATATCTTCGGTGGTGAGTTCTTCGTCTTCACCTGCGCCATCAATCATTAACACTTCTTTTAATTGACGTGCGGTACTGCCTGTTTGTGAACTGTGGGCTTCATCGGCAATGATCACATAGTTACGCTCTTTTAAGCTCACATTGTTTTCAATGGCTTTTAGAACAAACGGGAAGGTTTGAATGGTTACAATAATGATCGGCTGCGAGCTTTCTAATGCCGCCGCCAGCTTTTCTGATTTACTGCCTTCACCTTCGTTACGATTAATGCGCCCTACCATGCCTTCAACCGCCGTGAATTGCGAGATGGTTTCTTGTAGCTGATCATCCAGAACCGTTCTATCCGTCACCACAATTACCGAATCAAATAACTTGCTGCCATCACCTTGATGTATAGCTGAAAGCTGATGAGCCGACCAAGCAATGGAATTCGACTTACCCGAACCCGCACTGTGCTGAATTAAATATTTTTGCCCAGGGCCTTCAGTTTTTGCGGCATCCACTAATTTTGTCACCACATCCCACTGATGATAACGGGGGAATATTAGGGTTTCTTTTTTGTATTTACGTCCTTCCCAATCTTCTTTTTCTTCGATTTGTAAATGCACAAAACGGGCTAGAATATTGAGCAAATTATCAGGCAGTAATACCTGATTCCAAAGATAATCGGTGGCGTATTGGTTTACATCGGCTGGCGTATCGTTACCCGCGCCGCCTTCTTGGGTACCTTTATTAAATGGTAAGAAGAAGGTTTTATCACCCTCTAAACGAGTGGTCATGTGTACTTCGTATTGGCTTACTGCAAAATGCACTAAGGCACCACGTTTAAACGTTAATAATGGCTCTGGCTTTTTAGTGGCAGGGTCAACTGCAAAGCGCGTGGTTTGATATTGTTTAATAGCATTTTCGACCGCTTGCTTAAATTCACTTTTAAGCTCCAACGTGGCCACAGGCAAACCATTCACAAACAGCACTAAATCAATGCGCCATTTTTTAGCACGCTTACCTGTTTCGGCCAGTTCTTCATCGGTTGCCCATGGGCTGTACACCAGCTCAGGCACCACTCTTAAACGGTTCTGCTTATAGCGTGCTAGGGTATCTGGGTTTAGGTCATGTTCAGGCTTAAATTGGCACAAGCTAAAGCGTGTACCGCGATCACGCAGTTCATGACGTAACACCCCAAGGGTGCCAAAGGTGCGCATGGTTTTGTGAGAGGCGTTGTTATCTGTAGAGAGGGCTTTATTAAGCTGTGTGGCCACACGGTCTAAAAATTTTTGTTCGGTATCATTCGGGTATAACGCTTTAAACTTTTGCCATTGCTCGTCTTGAGTGTCTTGTACAAACCCTAAAACGTCTTCTGAATACAACGCCAGTTCACGGTTGTACTTTTTAGGGTCGCCCAATAACCAGCCGTTATCGGTTAAATTGCGGATCATTTCATTTTGAAAAGCTAACTCACTTGCGCTGGCCATACTGCAATCCTTTACTCTAATCTTTATCTTTTTTTACAACTGTTTTAGAGGCAGTTGCCAAATATTCAATACTGGCTTTCTCACCATCGGCTTCTTTTAGCAACCTACGTTGCACAGCAAACTGATCGTAAGTTGCTTTGGCTTTGTTATCGGCTTGCGACTTACTAACAGAACCCGCCCCTTGCAATACATCTCGATTATTAAACTGTAGAAACTGATCTAGCTTGTTTTGCCAATCTTCAAGGAAAACCTGCTTGCGCTGCAATGCCTGATCCTCGGCAAAATCCAACCACATGTTCACGATGCGATTTAATGCTTTAATTTCGTCTTCATTCAGATAATTTTTAGCGATAGTGACATCTGTCTTACGTACTTCGTCACCCTTAAACGAGGTCAAACCCATATTAGGTTTATCTAAACTGACACGCTGACTAATGAGTTCTGCGGCCGTTAGACCGGTTGACGCAAAATGCAGTTTATTCTGCATATGTTGAAAAAAGCTGGTTGTTTGTTTATTGCTCGGACTGTAGTCCGCCGCCATGACAAAAATATCTTTCACCCGCAAGTACATGCGCCGCTCACTGGCACGAATATCACGGATGCGTTCCAGCATTTCATCAAAGTAATCCGGCACCATAGAATCGCCCACAGGCGGGTTCTTAAGGCGCTCGTCATCCATGACAAAGCCTTTGATCAAATACTCTTCCAATGTGGAGGTGGCCCACTTGCGAAATTGCGTGCCACGAGACGATCGCACCCGATAACCTACGCCAATGATCACAGGCAAGGCATAATGCTGCTTTTTGCGGCTGACTTGCCGCCCACCTTCAAGGGCAACTTGTAAGTAAGACTTACAGGTTAGATTTTGATCAAGCTCACCCTCTTCGTACACAGCCTTAATATGCTGAGTAATCGCCTGGGGGCTAATTTGATACAAGTCGGCCATAGCGGCTTGGGTTAACCACAGGGTATCGGACTCGAAACGGCATTCCACGCGGGTCCGACCATCCGCTGCCTGAAACAGCACAAATTCTCCTTGCGGAGCTTGTGGTAAATCATTGCTCACTGAAACAAATCCTTATTTAAAAACACGTCTAGTTCGCCACTTCTTCGCCATGGGAACTTACACTCATACTAAAATTATCTGGCTCACTTAAACCGCTAAACCTTTTTAGGAAAACCGCCAACCCCTATTAGGGGCGAGAAGCGAGCTAAGTACAGTATTTACGCAACCTGTAGACAAATTCATAGCCCCGAGCTTGTCCGAAAAAGGCATGGTGATTCCGGACATTACCACAACTAAAAAAGAGGCTTTGTAAGTAACTTGTAAGTAAAACTTACAGATTGTGGCTTGATCAATCGCTGATCACTATTCCATCACCAGCCATTTAAAGTCACCCTGATTTTTTTTGTAGCCAATCTAAATAAAATAAGCCCTGATTAATCACCGTACGGCTTTGATCACGTTTATATTCAATAATCACAGGACAATTGTTTTCATCTAAGCCCAAGGAATCAATGCGGCCTTTATGGGTATTGCCGGTATCGTGCTCAGTTTTTAAAAACCGCACGCCTAATAATACCTCCATGTTGTCTTCAACTTGGGATTGCAGGTCGCGTTCTAGCTTGGCGGCACTGCCGGATAGTTCTTTGGCACCGTCACCACCTAAGGAGAATAGTTTTATGTCGCTCATACTGCGTCCTTGCTTTATTTTTATAACAGATGTTTAAACGCCTATTTATTATTCTTATTCACTTACCAATTCAATATCTGGCCTTACCATTGTTTCAACTTCCAAAAATCGACATCGCTAGCCTTTCACCATGAATCGCAATAAAAAGCACAATGGCTGTATATCCTATTAACGTTGGTGCCATAATATCAAGTGGCTCACGATGATTAATTAATTGCCCAAATCGTGCTTTTAAATCTAACCATACAACTTTCCATTTATGCTCTTTTACTCTAAGAATATATACCTCTGGATCGGGTCCACCACTGTAGTTTTGATAAATAATTTCTGGCCTAAATAAAAATCGGCAACGATAATCAAATCTCAGTCTTGAGAAATCAGGAAAACTGTTAAAATCCTCCTTTAACTTATCGGGCATATAATCCATTAAATACCCACTAATTGACGTATCTTGATAATCACGGACCTGAAAGAATGGATTACTTAACATCCGTGATACCCACAACTGATACAGTTGTTTTTTGTAGTGATAGGCGTAATTTCGGTATCGTAACAACAGCACCAATACAGATAAAAATAAGAGCCCTGTTAAACGCTCACTATTTTCAAAACTGATTCTAAATATAAATGTATTAGCCTCTTCAATTCTTGCACCTGAAAGCACAATTGCTAGTAAAATCAACGAGGTGATCGTTAATAATTTACGCTGTGATTTTAGACCCTCATCCCCGTCAATCATTTCGGTGATGGTTGGCTCTTTTTTTTGTTCTTGCGTATCCGCTGTCATTTAGCTTACCTCTGGTGTCTTTTCAGACTGTTCAGGGGGTTGCCCCTCTTTAGAATTAAAGAGGTAAACGTCGATGACGTGCAAGGATGCACTAATGCCGCGAGCGCATGGACGCGCAAGAGCGGCGCTTCCGGTGACGGCTTTCATGAACATTAATCTGCACTCCAGTTTCTTACATCGATCTTGCCTGTAACAGCGGCGGAGATGAGTGCAGTTCGGCGTTCTTGGAGTAGTAAGATTTGTTCATCCGCTCTTCTCATTAGTTCTGAAAACTTTATCAGTTCAGAGTCTATGAAATCAGCTATTTCAGTCTGTTCAGTTGAACCAGGCTGCACCAACCAAAGCTCTCGAATATCCTCTAAGCTAAGTTGGATTTTTGTTCCACCGTAACCTGAACCTAGTAATTGCTCTTTCGCTAAGTCTGACAAAATGCAGTAACCTAGCCATCTAGAAGAAACAACATCTTTATTTGGTCTGCATAACGACACATGCTGGCTTACATAGCCATCCTCAATCTCATCGTTTGCAACACAAACAGAACCAAGGTCGGCAGTAATAGAAATCAATAGATCCTCTTTTTGAATCTTTGCTCTAACCCCTTCACTTCCTAATGGGGGATTAACACACTGGATAGACTCAAGTTTTGGTTCAATTGTATCTCGGGTTAGATTGGCAATCCTAAAAAACAGGGAGCCTTCATCTGAGTAATAATCAGCCCATCCACGAGAGCCACTGGTAACGAAGTCAAAAAGGAATTTCGCCCTAGTAACAACCCAATGCTCCGGCACTTCACCTAACCACTCAACACCTGAGTCGCGCATGGGGGTGTTGGCGCCCGTTGTAGAAGGTAGGCCCTTGGTCACGGCGTGGCTGATGACGGCTTGGCGTTTTTCTTTTAGCAGTGCAATGAGCTGTTGTTGTTTTTCGATCAGGGTGTCGATTTTGGCGGTTTCGTGGTCGAGGAATTGAAAAATTTTTAACTGTTCATTTTTAGATGGTAGTAATAACTCAACTCGCTGGAATTCATCTGGATCTAAATCCCATTGATTTACACGAATACCTTTAGATCGACGCAGGTATTGCGCAATGTACATCGGGTTGCGCAGTAAATAATGCACATACTTAGGGTGCGCCAACTCAAACAATTTCTGTAGCGGCTGATAAACAAAGTATGCAGGGCTAACAATGCCCTCATATTCAGAGATGGCGATTGAACCCTGCCAAGTTTTCATTTTATTCATCACCAAATCATTGGGCTCTACCAACTGGTATGGTGATAAGTCTTCGGATGGCTTATTGTTGTTGTCATCACGACTTGATTTCGGGATAACGCCGTAATCTCGATAAACCGACAGCAACTCTTTATCGGTATGGTCAGTTCTTTTTATTCTTGAGAATAAACGACCTACCGGTACAGTTTGCCAATGCGAGGGGGCCAGTCCTAACCAATCCGTATTGGTTTCCGCATACTCAGAATACGCCTGATACTTACCCATAGATAAACCCTCCTGTTGAGGATTTTTTCGTGAGTGCAAGGCGTGTCTGCGCGCAGTGAGGGCGCATAGCTTGCCTATGTGACCGAACGACTCTCTTGAAAATAAACTGGGCCACAACGCCGCTATCAGTAAAAAAAGCCACTACGAATGTACCTCCTGAAGCAGGTTCATAATCTCGGCGCTAACCTTATCCAAATCCGCATCAATCTCTACCAAATCCCGTGGCGGCTGATACTGATAAAAATGGCGATTAAACGGTATCTCGTAACCCACAATACCGATCTCGCCATCTTGTGGGTCCGTTTTACTGGCATCAACCCATGCATCGGGTACGTGAGGTTGTACTTCTTTTTGGAAGTAGGCTTCGTTTAGTTCGTTCACTGTTTGGTTTGGATCTAACGTTACGTTTTCGTTATCGCGTAAATCGCCGTCTGGCTTAAACTCAATAGTCTGGCCATCAACTTCAAACAAGCCATAAAACGGATTGGCCTCGGCGGATTTATGAACCTTCTTAATGACCTTTTCTGCTGCTGGGTTTTTCCAGCTCACGGCGGCGGTGATGGCTTTTTTGTCTTTGGCTTCTAGTTTTAGGCTTAATGTATTGCAGGCATTTTTAAGCACCTCTTCATAGGTGTTCATGTCATCGCATTGTACTGCCCCTATGATGGACTGTAGCGATACACCTTGTTGATGAAGTTGTGCGTGGTAGGTCCACAGTTTTTCGCTGAGCAGTTCTTTTATTTTGGCTTCTTTTACTTCGCTGAAATCGGTTTTGATATGTTTGCGAATTTGATCTTCGTGATCGGCCAGTGTTTTGGCTACGTCTACTTCACTGTTAAACAAATCATATTTATCCGCCAGCCATTTCATGGGGGCGTTTAGGGGTTTGTTGGCAAAGCGTAACTCGGCCAAGCGTTCGTCACTGAACTGATAGCTTTCGCGCAGTGGAGATTCGATGGTAATGCGGCGATAGCCAAATTCGTGAGTATCGAAAATTTTGGCGGCAAAGGTTTTAGGTGCTTCAACCTTAGGGTTAGCCGATTGACGGCCACGGTTGGATTTTTGCTCGGCAGGTTTATCTAGGTTGGTGGCATCCACTACTTCAAACGCGCCGAAGGTGCGGGTGATTAAGGCTATATCATCGGCGCTCATTTCATTACGCTTGCTGCCTAAGGATTTGCGCATTTTACCGCACAGGTTCACGCCGTTGATTAATTGCACCTTGCCTTTGCGTTCGGCTTGTTTGTGATTACTAAGAATCCACACGTAGGTGGCAATACCTGTGTTGTAAAACATATCGGTGGGTAAGGCGACGATGGTTTCTAGTAAATCGGTTTCTAGGATGTATCGGCGTATCTCAGATTCGCCAGAGCCTGCGCCGCCTGTGAATAACGGTGAGCCGTTTAGGATGATGCCAATACGGCCACCCCCATCGTTTGTATCACGCAGTTTTTTAATTAGGTGCAGTAAAAATAATAACGAGCCGTCACTCACCCGTGGTAAGCCCGGGCCAAAGCGACCGTCATAGCCTTTTAGGGTGTGTTCGTCTTTGATGCTGGATTCGATTTTTTTCCAATCCACGCCAAATGGCGGGTTAGACAGCATGTAGTCGAATTTATCGGCATAGAGCTGGTCGTTACTTAGGGTATTGCCCAGTTTGATGTTGTTAACCTCTTGCCCTTTGATGAGCATGTCGGCTTTACAGATGGCGTAGCTTTCTGGGTTCAGTTCTTGGCCAAAGGCACGCATGACCGCATTGGGGTTAAGTTCGTGTACGTATTCCATACCTGACGATAAAAAGCCCCCTGTGCCCGCAGTAGGGTCATAGATGGTGCGGATAATGCCGGACTTGCTTAGGGCGTCGTCGTCTTCCATAAACACCAGGGATGTGGTCAAGCGTACGATGTCCCGTGGGGTGAAGTGCTCCCCTGCGGTTTCGTTTGAGCCTTCAGCAAAACGGCGGATCAGTTCTTCAAAGGTGAGACCCATGTCGTGGTTAGAGATGGCTTTGGGGCTTAAATCGGTTTTGCGTACTTTTTGTACGACTTTATAAAGTAAGTCGCAATCGTTTAGCTGGCCAATGAATTCGGCAAAGTTGAAGTATTCGAATATCTCGCGGGCGTCTTTTGAGAAACCTTGAATGTAGCTCAGTAGGTTGTCTTTGATGCCGGTTTCACCCAGTTTGGATAAATCCATTTTTGAGGTGTTGTAAAACTGCAAACCATCTGGCTTGTTGCTGGTTTTGGTGGCGCGCAGTATGAGTTTTTCTTGGGCGTCTTCGGGTAGGTTCATTTTTTGAACCTTCTCGTATTCAGCCAATACCGCTTCTTTGCTTTCTTCTAGTACGCCTTCTAAGCGGCGCAGCAGGGTAAACGGCAGGATGATTCGACCATATTGGCTTTGTTTAAAATCACCGCGCAGAAGATCAGCGATTGACCAACAATAAGCGGCTAGGTTGTTGGGGGTTTGGTTTTGGCTCATCAATTGTCAACTTATTATTAATTCGGGCACAGGACGTACGGGATAACCAAGGCGTAAATGCCAATTGCAGGATGTAGATAAACCCTGGTCAATCCTTAACCAAATAAACGGAAGAGGCTCCCGTTTTGGTGGTACTTTTGTATGGCTATAGTTATACCTTGGTGGGGCTTAATGGGCAATGTTGGGAATGGTTTTGAAACATTGCTATAAGACGTCTTAAAATCCATTGCTGTCTCAACAGTCTTGATAATGAATATGCCGACCTTGTAGTTGCATAAGGCCTTTTGCTTGATTTTTAACCAGGCTATTAAGTGTATCTTGCTGCTTAGGCAATTTTATATTCTTAATGTTAAACACGCCTCCATCCGCCAGCGTAAACAACACATGGCCATAGCCAAACATATTAGGTTTTACATCCACTGCGCTAACGTCACCTATGCATACCGAAGTCCTTGCACCTGTAATGTGATTGGTTTTGGTGATGATGTTTTTATCTAGGGTGTAACTGCGCCCTAATGTGGCAAACATTAAAACCATTACTATGGGTAATACACACATTATTGCCATTATGATTTGAGCGAATACCGTACCCGTTAGCAGTATTTGAATGCTGATAAACGCAAGCCAAAGCCATGTTTTAGGAAAGGCCATTAAGCTGGGTTTTATGGTGTCACTATTTGCAACTTGAGCTTGTGTGTTTGCTTTGGCCATTATTAAACCCTATGCAATAAATTAACGCAGGGGTTAGCTGCGTTAATCCGTTCTAAAAAAAATGATAAGACATTTGGCTATTCGATAAGGCCTCCTTTGTTATAGGTTCGCTATTGTTTATTTTCTGTTGGCATGGCAAATACACTTTGCAAGGCCACTTCGGGATCTACACCCTGGCTTAGCAGGCTTTCAATTTCTTCAACGGCGGCTTTTTGTTGTTCGATGGTTGGCAAAGCGGCGCGTTTAAGTTCTTTAATTTGCTCTGCGGTAAGTTCTTTGTCGCTCATGGTTTTCCCCTATTTGTGTATTTGTGTATTTGTGTATTTGTGTATTTGTGTATTTGTGTATTTGTGTATTGAATTAGATTATGTCGCATTTAGCGTCATATCTACACTGGTTGCATACACATGTCGCCTAATCAAGCAGGTGTAACACGGAGGTTTTATGAATAACGATTGGCCCATACGCTTTGATTTATTATTGCGCTATCGCTTGATTGAGATTGTGGCGTATTGGGAGGGGCGTTTAACCACCAAACACCTAGTAAATAGTTTTGGCATTGGCCGCCAGCAAGCCAGTAAAGATATCAATGCTTATTTAAATGAAATTGCGCCCAATAACCTTATCTATAACAAACACTTAAAGGGGTATGAACCTAGCCCGCAGTTTAAACCCAGGGTGACAACGGGCACCGCTGATGAATACCTGCATGTGCTTAGTCGCACCAAAGACTTGGCCCATACCTTTGCGAGTTTAGATTTGGGTTTTGCCAATACCCATATGTTGCAACTGCCTAGCCGTAAGGTTGACCCATTGATTTTACGCACCCTTGTGCAAGCGGCCCGTGAGCAAAAACGTGTGGATATTGGCTACATATCTGTAAACAACCCAGCCACCGATGGCCGTATTATTGTGCCCCATACTCTGGTTTGCACCCCCACCCGTTGGCATGTACGGGCATACTGTGAAAAAAATGGGCAATACCGCGATTTTGTTTTAAGCCGCTTTCGTGGTGAACCGGATTTATTAAATAAGAGTGAGCACGGTAAGGCTGACGATACCGCTTGGAATACTGAGATTGAATTATCTATTACGCCTGATCCTCGTTTAGAAAAGTTGCAGCAAAAAGTCATTGCCTATGACTATGGCATGACACGCAATAAGTTGGCGGTGCCGTGTAAGGCTGCACTGTTACAGTATGTATTAAAAGCCTATGGCTTAGACCCACACAAGCAAGAAGCCAAACCAGAAGCACAGCAGGTGGTGATTGGTAATTATAAAACGGTTGAGCCTTGGTTGTAGGTTAGTCTTTATAGCCCTCAAAGGTTGTGCTGTATTTGCACGTCAAGGCATAATCTTGAAAGTAAATATTGTATTTATAATTGCCCGACCAGCCTGTGTCGTTGAAGTAACCTGACAGGTTATAGGTAACCGTGAGGTTGCCATCTATCCCGTCCATTTGTGCGATGATTGAAGCACTGCCTACAAACTTACCTGACGGCTCGACTACCCCACTAAATTCGTCAGACTCAATCACTGCTAAGCCTGCCGCTGACGACGGTGAGCCAGACAAGACAAACTCTTGATTTGTATGGGTAATGGTTCGTACCAATGATATTGCAGATAAAGTATCTGTAGAGCCATCGGTGCAACTCATACTGATAGCACTGGTGATAAGTGAATAGTTACCCGATACATTGCTTACATCCACAAGCCCTTGAGGCTGATCATCACCGTCGCTTCCAGCACCGCAGCCAGTTAAATAAATACTAAGCAAACAGATTAAGATGTTTTTCATGAGAGGACTCTCCATATTTTGCATGGAGTATAGGCGCATTTGATTCTGATATTTTTTATAGATGAAACAACTCTAAGCTGTTATCAGAATATGCTCATTGCTGTACCCAGTGGAAATTGCCACATGCACCAGTGCCCATTGGGAGCCTAAGACGATAGGATCCATTGTGCATTCTCCTTATACTCTCATACTCAAGCATGAGGCTTACGGATAGCCCTCAACAGATGGATACTCATGCCGATTGTTTTTGAGTATGTCCCTTGTTGCGATCTATTTTATGCCTTTGTTTATTGTCACTTGGCTGGGCAAGTCTTGCCCATAGCGAACCGGTTAAGTTGTCCAAGTCGAAAATCTGCCATGACACCACTAGCCCCTTTTATGAACGCGTCAGGCGCTTTACTCCCTTTGCCAGCCTTGATGAGTGCCTAAAAGCAGGTGGGCGCTTACCTAAATTATCTGGGCAGGTTAAATCGGAGCCCGCATCAGGTAAAACGTATGCTCGTCGTGCCTTTGGTCATGGCTGGGCTGATGATGACCGCGATTGCCAGAACACGCGACACGAAGTGCTGATCGCGCAGTCAACCACAGCCACGCAACTGTCTAAAAACGGCTGTAGGGCTGTTCATGGGCGCTGGATTTCAATGTTTACTGGTAAGGTGATCAGTGATGCTCAATTATTAGATATCGACCATGTGGTACCGCTCAAGTGGGCATGGGAACACGGTGCTCAGAACTGGCCAAGATCGACTCGCATACGCTTTGCCAACGACCCGATTAATCTAATTGCCGTAGAGCGATCTCTTAACCGGGCAAAGGGCGCACAAGGGCCTGATACCTGGTTACCGCCGGATAACCAGTGCCAATACATTGTGCGTTTTATGAGGATTGTGAAAAGCTATAAATTACAACAGCCCGCTTCGTTAGCAAACGTGCAGGCTCGTTGTTTATAAGGCCGCCAAGTCATGGAGATGGCGACAGGCATTTAGAGGTTACTGGCTAGGCTAACACTTGTAGACTGCAATACCTTGGCAATTTTTTTCTTGGTGGCATACACCAAGAAAAAGGCATTTTCATCGCTGTAATTCACCACACTGTCTTCTACAAACTCCCACTTGCCTTTGGCTGAGGCAATCTTTTTTGCCCACTGGGAGCCTTGTGGTGATTGCGCTAGGTTATCCAGACGCGCCTTGAATCGCTCACTGGCCGCCTTCGGCTCTAACTTTTCAGCATCTTGTGGAGACAATGAAATAGTGCCGTTGTAACTGCTCGACACATCAAAAAAACGGGCCGTAATGGCTTGTACTTCCACTTGGGCCAATAGGGCTTGGTCCTGCCCTTCTTGAATGTCCGCATTATTCGAAATATACGCGTATAAGTCCGAAATATAACCACGGGCATCACGACGGGTGTAAGCGCTTACATCCCAATCAAACTCAGGGCTGTATTCCACCGTTAAGTTGGCAACAAAGCCATTCCAGCGGCGTGCCCATTCATTGCCATTGACCGGGTCCTGCTCTTGGAACGCCTGCAAACTAGCCGAGGCTTCTTGTTTAAAGCGATCAAGGTCAGCTTGATACTTGGGGGATCCATGGGATAGGGCTTTCATATACATAGCAGATACGGCTTGGAAAGCCGCTTGAGCA
>Ga0209634_1001955_pt1 | contig 14742 bp, 25 predicted proteins | sample LinPmetageLP40_FD_184043 | JGI IMG/M metagenome (GOLD analysis project Ga0209634, IMG submission 184043) | Marine viral communities from the Pacific Ocean - LP-40 (SPAdes) (version 2) | ecosystem: Environmental > Aquatic > Marine > Oceanic | place: Pacific Ocean | collected 2010-08-26
CACAATGGGAATAAATTCATACCTGTATTTGTAACTGAAAATATGGTAGGTCACAAACTCGGAGAGTTTGCGCCAACTAGAAACTTCAGAGGACACATAGGGAAAAAAGATAAAGGTAAAAGATAATGGAAGCAGTAGCTAAATTAAATAACGTACCTACTTCACCACGAAAAATGAGACTCGTGGCAGATATCATCAGAGGAGAAAAAGTCAATAGAGCTTTGAATATTCTGAAGTTTGAGCCTAAGCAGGGAGCAGCAAGATTGGAGAAATTATTATTGTCTGCAATTGCAAACTGGCAAGCGAAAAATGAGGATGAACGTCTCGAAGATGCAGATCTCTATGTGAAGACAATCTTTATAGACAGCGGTCGTATGTTGAAAAGACTAAGACCTGCTCCTCAAGGTAGAGCACACAGAATCAGAAAGAGATCTAACCATGTAACGATGGTAGTAGATAGTATGACTTCTGCACAAAAAGACAATGGTACTAACGATAACGATAATTAATTAAGAAATGGGACAAAAAGTTAACCCCGTAGGTTTTAGATTAGGTATCGTCAGAGGTTGGGACTCTAACTGGTACGGAGGAGATACATTTTCTGACAAGTTAATCGAAGATCAAAAAATCCGTAAATACGTATTTGCTCGTATTCCAAAAGGAGGAATTTCTAAGATCATTATAGAGAGAACTCTTAAGAGAATAACTTTGACAGTGCACACAGCACGTCCAGGTGTTGTGATCGGAAAAGGTGGATCTGAAGTTGACAAGATCAAAGAAGAATTGAAGCAGTTGACTAACAAAGATGTTCAAATCAATATTTTCGAAGTGAAAAGACCTGAATTGGATGCTAGGTTGGTAGGTGAGTCTATCGCTCAACAATTGAAAGCAAGAATATCCTACAGAAGAGCAATGAAGCAAGCGATTGCTTCTGCAATGAGAGTAGGTGCGCAAGGTATCAAAATCAAATGTTCTGGTCGTTTGGGCGGAGCAGAGATGGCACGTACTGAGCAGTATAAAGAAGGAAGAACTCCACTACACACATTAAGAGCAGATATTGACTATGTCGTATCTGAAGCCAACACCGTCTATGGTAAAATAGGTATTAAGGTTTGGATATTCAAAGGTGAAGTATATGGTAAGAGAGATTTGTCTCCAAATATAGGAGCAGCAAATAACTCTGGAGGAAGAGGAGAAGGTGGTGGAAGAAAGAGGAACGATGGTTCTGCTCCAAAGAGAAAAAGAAGATAAAATAGGTTTGGCGTTTGTGTCAGGGATCAACTGGACGCAACACTTAAATAAAAATTAGGAAAATGTTACAGCCTAAAAGAACAAAATTTAGAAAAAAACAAAAAGGAAGAGTAAAGGGATTGGCTCAAAGAGGGCATACAATCACTTTCGGAGCCTTTGCGATTAAGTCTTTGGAAGCAGGATGGATTACTAGTAGGCAAATAGAAGCTGCTAGGATTGCCATGACCAGAGCTATGAAAAGACAAGGTCAAGTATGGATTAGAATATTTCCAGACAAACCAATTACCAAAAAGCCAGCTGAAGTAAGGATGGGTAAGGGTAAAGGTGCACCTGAATATTGGGTAGCAGTTGTCAAGCCTGGAAGAATTTTATTCGAGGCGGGTGGTGTAGAAATGGAATTAGCGAAAGAAGCGCTAAGACTGGCTCAGCAGAAACTGCCAATAAAAACTAAGTTTTCCGTGCGTAGAGATTACGCAGAATAATAAGTAAGATGAAAAATTCAGAGATCAAAGCATTAAGCGCGGACGAGATCAAGCAGAAGCTTGCTAGTGAAAAGGAAGCTTTAAGTAAGCTTAAGTTTGCACACGCTATTTCGCCAATTGAGAACCCGATGAAAATCAGGGAGTCTAAGAAAGTAATAGCAAGATTACAAACTGAGCTAAAAGCAAAGGAACTCGCTAAATAATATCAAGATGGAGTCAAGAAATTTAAGAAAAGAGAGAGTAGGGCTAGTGACTAGCAGCAAGATGGATAAAACCATCACGGTGGCTATTGAGCGTAAAGTAAAGCACCCTATGTATGGAAAATTTATGGGTAAGACCTCTAAGTTTTCTGCTCATGACGAGAAGAACGAATGTGGTGCCGGTGATACTGTGAAGATTATGGAAACTCGTCCTTTGAGTAAGAATAAGCGTTGGAGATTAGTTGAAATAATAGAAAAGGCTAAATAATATGATACAGCAAGAGTCAAGACTTAATGTAGCAGACAATAGCGGAGCAAAGGAAGTTCTTTGTATCCGAGTATTGGGCGGAACTGGCAAGAGATACGCGTCAGTAGGTGACAAAATTGTTGTAACTGTAAAATCATCTAACTCTTCTAGTAGTCTTAAAAAGGGAACTGTTTCTAAGGCAGTAATCGTAAGGACTAAAAAGGAAGTAAGAAGAAAAGACGGTTCTTACATCAGATTTGAAGACAATGCTGCGGTATTGTTGGGTACGAATGATGAGCCGAGAGGAACTCGAATTTTCGGACCAGTAGCAAGAGAACTACGTGAGAAGCAGTTCATGAAAATTGTTTCCTTAGCACCAGAAGTACTATAACGATGGAAAGAAAGAAAAATAAACAACAGAAGTTACACATTAGAATGGGAGATACTGTAAAAGTATTGTCTGGAAATTCTAAGGGTAACACTGGTAAAGTATTGGAGATAATTGCCGAGAAATCTAGGGCAATTGTAGAAGGTGTAAACATGGTGACGAAACATGTAAAGCCATCAGCGTCTAACCCTGAAGGGGGAATAGAGAAAACAGAAGCGGCTATCCACATCAGTAACCTTATGGTAGTAGATCCTGCAACAGGAGAAGCAACCCGTATAGGTAGAAAGGCTGACGAAAACGGAAAGCTTCAAAGATATTCAAAGAAAACAGGAGAGTTTGTAAAAAATGGCTAATCCAAGGTTAAAAGATAAATATCAGGGTGAAATTGTCTTAGCATTAAAAGACAAGTTTCAGTATAAGTCGGTAATGCAGGTACCTAAGTTGACGAAAATTTCGATCAACAAGGGAATAGGAGAAGCTGTAGCTGACAAGAAATTAATTGACATCGGAGTTGAAGAACTTTCAACTATTACTGGGCAGAAGGCTGTTCCTACGTTGGCAAAACAATCTATCTCTAACTTTAAGTTGAGAGAAGAAATGCCAATCGGAGCGAGAGTTACTTTGAGAGGTAATAAGATGTACGAATTTCTTGACAGGTTAATGACAGTAGCACTGCCTAGAGTTAGAGATTTCAAAGGAGTCAATGACAAAGGATTTGACGGAAGAGGTAACTATACTTTGGGGGTTCAAGAGCAAATTATCTTCCCTGAAATTAGCATCGACAAGGTCAACAAGATCAATGGTATGAACATTACGTTTGTGACTACTGCTGGTACTGATGAAGAGAGTTATGAATTATTGAAAGCGTTTGGCATTCCTTTCGCAAATAAAAACAATTAATTATGGCAAGAGAAGCTGTAAAGGCAAGAGAAAGAAAAAGAGAAAAATTAGTTGCGAGATTTGCGGCTAAAAGAAAGGCTCTAAAAAAAGCAGAGGATTGGGTAGGTTTAGATAAACTTCCTAAAAACTCTTCGGCAGTAAGATTACACAACAGATGTAAACTTACAGGACGACCTAAAGGATACATGAGGAAATTCGGTATTTCGAGGGTAACATTTAGAGAGATGGCTTTAGCAGGTAAAATACCTGGAGTAACGAAGGCTAGCTGGTAAAATAATTCTTTTTACTTTCATTATAATTTTAGTTGCGTATCTTTGCACGCCTGTTTGACAGGTGAGTGATTTTAGTTTAGAATATTTAAGAAAATGATAACAGATCCAATAGCTGATTATTTGACAAGACTACGAAATGCCATCAAGGCAAAAAGTAGAATTGTTGAGGTTCCTGCTTCTAATATTAAGAAGGAGATGACCAAAGTATTGTTCGACAAAGGCTACATTCAGAGCTATAAATTCGAAGATACTGCTGACAATCAGGGTAAAATAAAAATAGCTTTAAAATACAATCCTTCAACCAAACAACCTGCAATAGTGAGTTTGGAAAGAGTGAGTAAACCAGGGCTTCGTAAATACACACAAGCTGAAACTTTGCCAAGAGTAATCAATGGCTTAGGTGTGGCAATAGTATCTACGTCAAAGGGTGTAATAACTGATAAAGAGGCGAGAATGCTTAATGTTGGTGGAGAAGTATTGTGTTACGTCTATTAATTAACAGAATAAAATGTCAAGAATAGGAAAAAAACCAATTAGCCTTCCTGAAGGAGTTACGTTTGAGGTGTCAAAAGACACCAATACTGTAACAGTTAAGGGGCCTAAGGGTGAACTCTCTCAAGTGATCGATACAGATTTCGTGCTGGAGCAGAATGAAGGAGAGTTGAGTATAACAAGACCGACAGAGCAAAAAAGACATAAAGCCCTTCATGGTCTTTATCGTTCATTGCTCAATAACATGGTGTTGGGAGTGACTACAGGATACAAAAAAGAGTTGGAGCTTGTAGGTGTTGGATATAAAGCATCTAATCAAGGGAATACGCTAGAGTTAAGTTTGGGTTATTCTCATGCTATCTTTATGGGAATCCCTAAAGAGCTTAAAGTAACTACTGAAACTCTGAAAGGTAAGAATCCAACAGTGACACTAGAAGGGACTGACAAACAACTGATCGGCCAGGTAGCTGCCAAGATCAAATCACTACGTAAATCAGAACCTTATAAAGGTAAAGGTATCAAGTTCGTAGGAGAACAAATTAGACGTAAGGCTGGTAAACAAGCTGCTAAATAATTATAGAGATGGCTGTTAGCAAAACAAATCGAAGATTAAGAATCAAAAGAGGTATCCGTAGTAAAATCAACGGCACCGCAGTGAAACCAAGGCTTTCTGTTTTTAAAAGTAATAAGGCAATTTATGCGCAAATCATTGATGATGGAGCAGGCCACACTTTAGCAGCAGTTTCTTCTTACGAATTAGGCACAAAAGGTAATCCTACCTTGGAAGCATCTAAGAAAGTAGGAGAGAAAATCGCTGAAAAAGCAAAATCTAACGGTATAGAAACAATTGTGTTTGACAGAGGTGGATACTTGTACCATGGCAAAGTGAAAGCTTTAGCTGAAGGTGCAAGAGAAGGAGGCCTTAAATTTTAAGAAGCTATGTCTGAAAGTAACATAAGAACAATGAAAGCGAGTGAGATCGAGCTAAAAGAAAAAGTAGTAGCGATCAAGCGTGTAGCTAAAGTAGTAAAAGGTGGTAGAAGATTTAGCTTTTCTGCAATCGTAGTAGTAGGAGATGGAAATGGCGTAGTTGGTTATGGTCTTGGAAAGGCGAATGAAGTAACTGACGCAATCACAAAAGGTATTGATGACGCTAAGAAAAACTTAGTGAAAGTACCAGTGATCAACGGAACGGTACCTCACGAATCTACAGGGAAATATAGCGGTGGATTCGTATTATTGAAACCGGCATCTCAAGGTACAGGAGTAATAGCAGGTGGTGCTATGCGTGCGGTACTAGAGAGTGCAGGAGTACACAATGTATTGGCAAAATCTAAAGGATCTTCAAACCCGCATAACGTAGTGAAAGCTACATTTGATGCACTATTGAAGATGAGAGATGCTAACACAGTCGCTCAGCATAGAGGAGTATCATTGTCTAAAGTATTTAACGGATAAGGTCATGGCAAAAGTAAAAGTATCACAAGTAAAAAGTGCAATTAACAGACCTGAAAGACAGAAGAGAACAATCCAAGCCTTAGGTCTTGGAAAGTTGAATCGGACTGTAGAGGTAGAGTTGACTCCTCAAATTGCAGGAATGATTAGAAAGGTGAGCCATTTAGTATCAGTAACGGAGGCATAGTTATGAAATTACATACATTAAAACCTGCAGAAGGTTCTACAAAAAATAGCAAAAGAATAGGTAGAGGTCAAGGTAGTGGTAGAGGTGGTACTTCTACAAAAGGGCACAATGGTGCGCAATCTAGATCAGGATATTCAAGTAAAGCTGGTTTCGAAGGTGGTCAAATGCCCCTTTACAAACGTGTTCCTAAGTTTGGGTTTACGAGTCCAAACAGAGTTGAGTACACGGTACTTAATCTGGATACGTTGGAAGAATTGGCTGGTAAGGTGAAGGGTGATATCGATATGAGAGTATTGATGGAGGCTGGATTTGCTGACAAAAATGACATTATAAAAGTATTGGGTAGAGGAGAGTTGAAAGCAAAAGTAAATGTTTCAGCACATGCATTTTCTGCATCAGCGAGAGCTGCTATAGAATCTGCTGGTGGTACCGCTACAACACTATAGTATATATGAAAAAGTTTTTCGAAACGATAAAGAACATATTCTCGATAGAAGATCTAAGAGTAAGAATCCTCAATACAGTAGGATTCTTAATCATATTTAGATTAGGATCTTTTATTGTTTTGCCGGGTGTGGATCCTGAAGCATTGGGTGATGGAGCGCAAGGTGGTATATTTGATTTATTAAATACATTCCTTGGTGGATCGTTTAGTCGTGCTTCTATTTTTGCATTGGGTATTATGCCCTATATCTCTGCATCTATTGTGATTCAGTTGATGACGTTTGCAGTGCCTTATTTTCAGAAATTGCAAAAAGAAGGAGAGTCTGGCAGAAAGAAAATTACACAAATTACAAGAGTACTTACTATCATTGTTACACTAGCGCAATCGGCAGGATATATAGCGGCTACAGTCCCGGCTGAAGCGATTTATTTCCCGGGTGCTATGTTTCAAATTTCCTCTATGATTATACTAGTAGCTGGAACAATGTTCTGTATGTGGCTAGGAGAGAAAATCACTGATAAAGGGATTGGAAATGGTATTTCCATGCTGATCATGATCGGGATTATTTCAAGATTCCCTGGATCTATGATAGTGGAAATGACTACCAGAGGCATGAGTGGGGCATTGATCTTTGTTATTGAAATACTAGCTCTGTTCTTTGTGGTGATGGCGGTAGTGATGCTGACACAGGCTACTCGAAGGATACCTGTTCAATATGCAAAACAAGTAGTGGGCAATAAAGTGTATGGTGGTCAAAGACAATACATTCCCTTGAAAGTGAATTCTTCAGGTGTGATGCCAATCATCTTTGCTCAGTCATTGATGTTCTTGCCTCCATTGATTTCCAACATATGGGCTGACAGTGATGTTGCGAATTATGTAGGGACTACATTTACAGATTTCACGTCTTGGCAATACAACGTGGTATTTGGTCTATTGATATTAGCATTTACATTCTTTTACACAGCGATCACTGTCAATCCTAACAGTATCTCTGACGACTTAAAAAGAAATGGTGGTTTTATTCCTGGTATTAAGCCTGGAAAGCAAACATCTGAATACATTGATAACGTACTCACAAGAATTACACTTCCTGGATCAATCTTCTTAGCGATTGTGGCGGTCATGCCAGCATTTGCAGTGAAGGCAGGAGTTAGCCAGAGCTTTTCACAGTTTTACGGTGGAACTTCCCTACTGATTATGGTAGGTGTGATACTAGATACATTGCAGCAAATAGAAAGTTATTTGTTGATGAGACATTACGAGGGGATGATGAAGTCTGGGAAAGTCAAAGGACGTTCACAGGCAGCAGTAGCTTAAACTTTGAGTCTATAATGATACATTATAAGACGGAAGAGGAAGTTGCTATTATCAAGGAGAGTGCCTTAATATTAGGAAAGGCACATGGTGAAGTCGCCAAACAAGTAAAACCAGGTGTGAAAACGATTGCACTTGATAAGATTGCTGAAGAATACATTAAGGATCACGGAGGAGTAGCCTCTTTCAAGAATTACAATGGATTTCCAGCAACCTTATGTATTTCTACAAATGAAAACGTAGTACACGGTTTCCCAAGTGAGTATGAACTCAAAGAGGGAGACATTATATCCATAGATTGTGGCGTGTTGTACAAAGGGTTTCATAGTGATTCTGCTTATACTTACCCAATAGGGGAAGTGAGCGATGAGGTTATGAAGCTATTAAAAGTGACAAAAGAGTCGCTATACAAAGGAATTGAAAAGGCTGTATATGGTAATAGAACCGGTGATATAGGACATGCTGTACAGGCATATGCCGAAGCTAGTGGTTTTACTGTAGTAAGAGAGTTGGTTGGACATGGATTGGGGAGAAATCTTCACGAGAGTCCAGAAGTTGCGAACTACGGGAAGCAAGGAAGGGGTGCTAAGTTGAATAAAGGGTTGGTGATAGCAATAGAGCCAATGGTCAACATGGGTACTAGAAATGTGGTACAGGAAGACGATGGATGGACGATAAGAACATCTGATCGAAAGCCTTCAGCGCATTTTGAACATACGATAGCAGTGTTTAAAGATAGAACAGAGATATTAACAACACATAAATACATAGAAGAGGTATTTAAGTTTTAAATATGGCGAAACAAGCATCAATTGAGCAAGACGGTACAATTAATGAAGCATTATCTAACGCAATGTTTAGAGTTGAGTTAGAAAATGGACATGAAGTAATTGCACATATCTCAGGTAAAATGAGAATGCATTACATCAAGATTTTACCAGGAGACAAAGTGAAGCTTGAAATGTCACCATATGATTTAACAAAAGGAAGAATTGTTTATAGATACAAATAATCCAGCGATTGTTTGAAATAAATAGTAACAGAAATGAAAGTAAGAGCATCTATTAAAAAGCGTAGCGTAGATTGCAAGATCATTCGAAGAAATGGTAAGCTATACGTGATCAACAAAAAGAATCCTAGGTTCAAACAAAGACAAGGTTAATTATGGCAAGAATTGCAGGAGTAGATATCCCGGACAATAAAAGGGGAGAAATTGCTTTAACCTATATATTCGGTATAGGAAAAAGTTCGGCACAGCAGATTTTATCTCAAGCCGGCATAGACGTAAGTAAGAAAGTTCAGGAATGGACTGATGATGAGTCTAATGCAATCAGAACAATTATTAGTGAAACTTTCAAAGTGGAAGGTGTTCTGAAGTCAGAAGTGCAGTTGAGTATCAAGCGATTGATGGACATCGGTTGCTACAGAGGTTTGAGGCATAGAAGAGGTTTACCAGTAAGAGGTCAGCATACTAAGAACAATGCTAGAACTAGAAAAGGTAAGCGTAAAACAGTAGCTAATAAGAAAAAAGCTGTTAAATAATAGCATAGTTTAGTTATGGCACAGAAGAGAAAAGATAAAGCAAAAAAGAGAGTAGTACATGTAGAAGCTATTGGTCATGCGCACATTAAGGCATCATTCAACAATATTATTATATCGTTGACCAATACTTCGGGCCAGGTTATTTCCTGGGCTTCTGCTGGTAAAATGGGATTTAAAGGTTCTAAGAAGAACACCCCATACGCTGCACAGATGGCAGCGCAAGATTGTGCTCAAAAAGCACACGACCTTGGCCTAAGAAAAGTAGAAGTGTACGTGAAAGGTCCTGGAGCAGGAAGAGAATCTGCGATCAGAACGATCCAAAACACAGGTATTGAAGTAACTACGATTCAGGACGTGACACCGCTTCCTCATAATGGTTGCCGACCACCTAAGAGAAGAAGAGTTTAATTAGGTTAATTAATTACTAAGAAATGGCTAGATACACAGGTCCCAAGGCTAAAGTCGCAAGACGTTTCAACGAAGCAATCTTCGGCCCAAGCAAAGCATTGGCAAAGAAAGCCTACCCTCCAGGGCAACATGGAAGAGGTAGAAGGAAAAAACAGTCTGAATATGCTGTCCAGTTGATGGAGAAGCAAAAGGCTAAATACACTTACGGAGTACTTGAGAAGCAATTCTCTAACTTGTTCCAAAGGGCATCAAGAAAATCAGGAATTACTGGTGAGGTCTTATTGCAACTGTTAGAAGCAAGACTTGACAACGCTGTATATAGATTGGGAATATCTCCATCTAGAAGAGGCGCAAGACAACTGGTTTCTCATAAACATATTACAGTCAACGGTCAAATCGTCAATATACCTTCATTTAGCTTGAAAGTAGGAGATATAATATCCGTAAGAGAAAAGTCTCAATCTTTGGAGGCAATCACGAATAGTGTAGCTATGACTGCTGCTAAAAATTTCCCTTGGTTACATTGGGATGCGAGTGAATTGACTGGCAAAGTGGTGGCGATCCCACAAAGAGATGAAATACCTGAAAATATTCAGGAGCAACTTATCGTTGAACTTTACTCTAAGTAATCATTAAATTAATTATGCAGTTGGTAGCTTTGTTGTCAACTGTAATAAATAAAAAACAATAAAAATATGTCAATACTTGCATTTCAAATGCCTGATAAAGTGGTGATGGAGAAGGCAGACGATTTTCACGGTCTGTTTACATTTAAGCCTTTAGAGCCAGGTTATGGAGTAACAATAGGTAATGCATTACGAAGAATATTACTTTCTTCTTTAGAAGGATATGCTATTACTGGGATTAAAATACCTGATGTATTGCATGAATTTTCTACAATCGAAGGAGTTGTAGAGGATGTGTCTGAATTGATTTTGAATCTTAAAATGGTAAGATTCAAGAAAATCGAAGATTCATCTTTGGATAGCAAGATCACAGTAGCAGTAAAAAAACAAAAAGTATTCAAAGCAGGTGATATTGCAAAATTCACTACAGGCTTTGAAGTATTGAATCCAGATCACGTCATCTGTAATTTGGACGATTCTGCGGCATTCGAGATAGAAATGAACGTTGAGAAAGGTAGAGGTTATTTACCAGCAGAAGAGAGCAAGCCTACTGAGCAGGTTATTGGATATATTCCAATTGATGCTGTCTTTACGCCAATCAAAAACGTAAAGTACAATATTGAAAATACAAGAGTAGAGCAAAAGACCGATTACGAGCAGTTGGTTTTGGATATCGAAACAGATGGATCTATTCATCCTGAGAAGGCTTTGGAAGGAGCAGCTCACATTTTGATTCAGCACTTCATGTTGTTTTCTGATAAGTCAATCGAATTGGATACTGACAAAGGAAACGAGATTGAGCAGGTTGATGAAGAAATGCTTCATATGAGAAAGCTGTTGAAGACATCATTGAATGATCTTGATCTTTCTGTAAGAGCTTACAATTGCTTAAAAGCTGCTGATGTGAAGTCATTGGGAGACTTGGTAAGATTAGAAATTTCTGACATGATGAAGTTCAGAAACTTTGGAAAGAAATCATTGGCAGAACTAGAACAGTTGGTACAAGATAAAGCACTTACCTTTGGTATGGACTTGATGAAGTACAAACTAGAAGAAGAATAATAATCATGAGACACGGAAAGAAATTCAATCATTTAAGTAGAACAGCGCCACATAGAAAGGCAATGTTATCCAACATGGCTTCTTCTTTAATATTGAGCAAGAGAATTACAACTACGGTTGCTAAGGCTAAAGCTTTAAGGAAATATGTAGAGCCATTGCTTACAAGAGCTAAGGAAGATACTACACACTCTAGAAGGACAGTATTCTCTTATTTACAGGATAAGCAGACCGTAACAATGCTGTTCGGTGAAGTAGCCGAGAAAATAGCCAACAGACCTGGGGGATATACTAGAATCATCAAAACTGGAAACAGACTAGGTGATAATGCTGATATGTGTATCATAGAATTGGTTGACTACAACGAGTTGATGTTGAAAGAGGCTAAGCCTGCTAAAGCAAAAACTAGAAGAAGTAGAAGAGGTGGATCATCAACTGCACCAGTTGAAGACACTACTGTAGAAACGGCAGTGGTAGAAGCTGAGGTAGTAGAGGAAGAAGTAACGACTGAAGCAGAAGCAGTAGTAGAAGAATCAGAAGCAACGCTAGAAGCCGAAGAGACTCCTGAAGTAAAAGACGAGACTCCAGCAGCTGATGCGGACGAAAGCGAAGAGAAGGAAGCTGACAAATAATTTTGAAGCAACCATTTAATATTGAAAGGGATTAGATTTTATCTAATCCCTTTTTTATTTTTGAATGTTTTTTAACCATACAGAATGAACACTACTACTCCACAGAAAAAAGCATTTCTCTTACTTGAAGATGGTACATCGTTGGAAGGCATAGCCATCGGGGCCATTGGAACCAGCGGAGGGGAAATATGCTTTAATACTGGGATGACGGGATATCAGGAAATATACACTGACCCATCTTATACAGGACAAGTCATCATCAATACTACTGCACATATAGGCAACTATGGAGCTATAGATACTGAGCAAGAGTCTGATTCTCCAAAAATTAATGGAGTGATCATCAATGACTTTTCTTCGGTGCATAGTCGATACGATGCCAGTGGTACTTTGCAGCAATATTTGGAAAAGCACAATGTCATAGGAATATCAGATATAGATACGAGGAAATTGGTCAGGCATATCCGAAGTAAAGGGGCGATGAATGTTATTATTTCCTCGGAATTGGAGCCTAGTGAATTGCAAGCAGAGTTAGATAAGTTGCCTTCAATGGAGGGACTTGAGTTGTCTTCAGAAATTTGCACAAAGGAGACTTATGCGGTCGGTGATGAGAATGCAACCAACAAGGTGGCTGTACTTGATCTTGGTATCAAAAAGAGCATCCTCACGAACCTGGCTTCCAGAGGCTGTTATTGTAAAGTATTCCCGGCAAAGACAACTTTCGAAGAAATGAGTGATTGGAATCCTACTGGATATTTTATTTCCAATGGACCAGGAGATCCAGCAGTGATGGACTATGCCGTTGATACGGTGAAGCAAATATTGGAAAGTGAAGTGCCTACATTTGGAATTTGCCTAGGGCATCAGATGATCGCAAGAGCTTGCGGAATATCGACTTATAAAATGCATCATGGACACCGAGGGTTGAACCACCCGATCAAGAATTTGCTCACTGGTAAAAGTGAGACCACTTCCCAGAATCACGGGTTTGTGGTCAAAAAGGAAGATGTTGAAGCCAATGATTTGGTGGAAACCACACATATACATCTCAATGATGGAACAATTGCAGGATTGAAATTGAAAGGGAAGAAGGTATTTTCTGTGCAATATCACCCTGAGGCATCACCAGGACCGCACGATTCACGCTACCTATTCGATGACTTCACCAAGCTGATGAATAATTAATATTACAATCAAACATATAAGAAAAACAGATGAGTATCATTGAAAATATCCACGCCCGCCAGATTTTAGATTCAAGAGGAAACCCCACGATAGAAGTAGATGTGACCACTACCAATGGAGTCATTGGAAGAGCGGCAGTGCCATCTGGAGCATCTACCGGAGAGAATGAAGCAGTTGAGTTAAGAGATGGAGATGAGTCAAAATATTTGGGGAAGGGAGTACTGAAAGCAGTGCAAAACGTCAACGCTGATATCGCAGAGGCACTCGTTGGTTTCTCTGTTTTTGAGCAGCGTCTGTTGGATAAAATAATGATAGAGCTTGATGGCACTCACAACAAGGGGAAGTTAGGTGCGAATGCTATTTTGGGCGTATCGCTAGCGGCTGCGAGAGCAGCGGCATCTGAAATGCACATGCCACTTTACCGCTACATAGGAGGGACTAATGCGCGTCAACTTCCTGTGCCAATGATGAACATCATCAATGGAGGTTCTCATTCTGATGCCCCAATAGCTTTTCAGGAATTCATGATCAGACCTATTGGAGCCAAGACATTCAGTGAAGCAATCAGAATGGGAACAGAAGTATTTCATCATTTGAAAAAGATACTAAAAGACAAAGGGCTCAGTACTGCTGTAGGAGATGAAGGTGGTTTTGCGCCTAACTTCTCGGGAGGAACTGAAGAAGCACTAGAAAGTGTATTGAATGCAATCAAATCTGCTGGATACAAAGCAGGTGAAGAGATTACTATTGCATTGGATTGTGCGGCATCTGAGTTTTACGTAGATGGGAAATATGACTACACAAAATTCGAAGGAGACTCTGGAAAGGTGCGTAGCAAGCAAGAGCAAGTCGATTACTTGGCATCTCTAGCTGAGAAATACCCAATTGACTCCATAGAAGATGGATGTGACGAAAATGACTGGGAAGCGTGGAGTATGCTTACAGCTAAAATTGGTGACACTTGTCAATTGGTGGGTGATGATCTATTTGTGACCAATGTGGACTTCTTGAGCAGAGGCATCAAAGAAAAATCAGCCAACTCTATACTTATCAAAGTAAACCAGATCGGGACCTTGTCAGAGACTTTGGATGCGATAGAAATGGCACACAAAGCAGGGTTTACTGCTGTGATTTCTCACAGATCTGGAGAGACTGAAGACTCTACTATTGCTGATATTGCGGTAGCTACTAACGCTGGACAAATCAAAACTGGTTCGGCTTCTCGTTCAGATCGCATGGCGAAATACAATCAATTGTTGAGAATCGAAGAGGAATTGGGAGAGACTGCTGAATTTCCGCAGAAGTAATTACGACTAAAAATGAACAAAAAAGCTCCGTTTGTGAAAATGGAGCTTTTTTATTTTCAAATATGAGGTAAATATTATCCCTGTAAATTTAAAAGATACTTTTAAATTTACAGGGATAATTTCACTATTGGTTGGTTGTAATCGTCTCTCGTTCTAGAATTATTGAACCAAAGCATAGTTTATACTACTTCCTTGGCAGTAGCGATTGAAGCTGGTTAAGTAGGCTTCCCTTGTAATTAGATTTGGAAAGGTAGAGTTGGATTTTTTATGATTAAAACAATAAATAATTGGGCGATAAAAATTTAAAGGCATTTCTTTTGAAGAGTTACTAGTGATATTACCATTGG
>Ga0209634_1001956_pt1 | contig 14736 bp, 20 predicted proteins | sample LinPmetageLP40_FD_184043 | JGI IMG/M metagenome (GOLD analysis project Ga0209634, IMG submission 184043) | Marine viral communities from the Pacific Ocean - LP-40 (SPAdes) (version 2) | ecosystem: Environmental > Aquatic > Marine > Oceanic | place: Pacific Ocean | collected 2010-08-26
GTTCGTAGATATAACAACCTCACAGACAAGTAAAAATACAGACAAAATGACAGCTAGAATGGAATTGCTACAAGGAACAACTAGCGTACAAGGTACACACAGAACAGAAGAAATGCAAGTAGCAAGATTATTAACTTCAGTTATCGGAATGATGGCTGAGAGTGGAGAGTTTGCTGAAGTAGTAAAGAAAAAGATATTTCAAGCAGACACACAGTTTACAGAAGATGAAATATTCCATATGAAAAGAGAACTAGGAGATGTTCTTTGGTATTGGGTACAAGGCTGCACAGCATTAGGCTTTACTCCTCACGAAGTAATGGAAGAAAACATCAAAAAACTAGAGCAAAGATACCCGAATGGTTTCGAGGTAGTTCGTTCAGAAGTAAGAGCAAAAGGAGATATATAATGGCAAATCATGTATATTTTAATATAAGTATAGAAGGATTAACTGATGAAGAATTTAACTCATCAGTTAAAATAATAAAGGGTACTAGAAATGACTATGATGGCAACCCTTATGATTATGAAGATTATGCTGAAATAGAAAATCAACCTTTTATGGATAATGTAGATAAGTCATTTGACACTGAGGGGTATTTAAATAATTCATATGATTGGTATTGTAGAGAAGTTGGTGCTAAATGGTGCAACATTGAAGAAATGCAAGACAGCTATATCAGTGGATACTCAGCATGGGGACAGCCAATAAACTTAGTACTAAATATATTACAATATTTTGCTAATAAGTATGATGATAGTATAACTGCTACCATGACATATGAAGATGAGTTTAGAAACTTCATGGGTAAACAGTATTTTGATACAGAAAAATATGATGATTGGAACGCTTTAGAAGGAGAGTATCATGAAACTGATGGAGACGAACTAATAGAGTTATTCAATGAAATGTACCCTAGTATTGATACGACAGTTGAAGACTTTGACTGGCATGCTGAGTATGAAGTCAAAGGAGAGGTTATATACCCTAGCGAAATGTTAGACCAACTTGCTGATGAGTTTTGGGAAAGTGTATAAATGGCATTATTTAGTAAAAAAACTAAGTACAAAAGTATAGATACTAAGTATAAGTTTAACGAAGATAAAATATTAACCAAGTTGCAGGTCTATATAGACAATACTTATGACCAGCACTATAGCACAGATAAAATTCAAGCTACTGAGTTTATTATAGACTCAGGACATGGAGAAGGATTTTGCATAGGAAATATTATAAAGTATGCAAAACGCTACGGAAAGAAAGCAGGTAGAAATGAATTAGACTTGCTAAAAATTATTCACTATTCAATTATACTATTAGGAAGCGATGAGAACAATTAGAAAGAAAGGACACGAAAAGTTAGATGATGCTAATTTACAAAGAGTATTAGATTATCTGAATGCAGACCAACCAATAACAAAAAAAGAAGCATGTGCCATGCTTAACATCACCTATAATACCACTCGGTTGAGTAGTATTATGACAGATTTTGAAGACACACTAGCTTTCCGAGCAAAGAGAAAAGCACAGAATAGAGGTAGAAAGGCAACTGACTATGAAATCAAACAATCAATAGAAATGTATTTGGACGAGCAACCCGTGTCTAGCATAGCGCAAGCTTTATATCGTTCTACTACATTCGTAAAGAATTTGTTAGATAGAGTCGGAGTGCCACAAAAGAGACCTAGTACCGAACGCGGAATGCGTGCTAGTATAGGATATTTGCCAGAGGAGTGTGTGTCGGAGAGTTTTGAGCCAGGTGAAAAAGTATGGTGTGCTAGACACGACCTTCCTGCTAGAATAATTAGTGGGAAATATGATAAAAGACATGATTGTAATATTTACCATGTCTATGTAATAGAATTAACAAATTTTGATAGCCCATACTTTGGGCATATAAAAGAAGGGGGTTACCATGCCCACTTTGCCTCTTATGACTTAGGTAGTTTAAGACACTTAAATAAGTACGATATAAATATCTAAACAGCATAAGGAGTGCCGATATGGAATTATGGACAATAGTGCTTGCTATATGGATTACTACATGGATAATGATTTTTGGGCGAACATACCCTTTAGTTAAGTACATGATAAGTGAAACAATAGGAGGCGAATTAATAGTGAGATTTAAGTATTCTCACATGATTATATATGCAATAACACTTTTTATTATAACTCCTTTATGCTGGAAAATAGCTTTTATAGAGGAACATAAAAGAAAGTGGTGTGTTGCATATGTAAGAGAAGTTTGCAGGAGCAAAACATGAATGATAGATTAAGGGACGCATTAATTTTAAAATACAAAGGAGAAATAGCAGCTGCTGAAGTAAACATCAGAGTCTATTTAAATAATCCTGTAGGAATAGGAGAACATGCCGACATCGTAGGAGCAATTGACGAGCAGATTGAAATAGCTGCAAACGCTCAAGAGAAAATGAGCTATATTAAAACCTTAAGTTATACTTAGTAAAAAATAGTTCTTGACATCGCACTCATTTTTCTGTATAATATATATTAATGAGTGATAGATATTATAACCAAATGAGAGATGCGACAGGCTGGTGCCACGGCATGCCTGAGGCTCTCAGAAACAAACGGAGAAGAAGAATGGCTTGGACAGACGAATCAAAGCAAGAAGCAGTAGAAATGTATAATGAGGCGGAACCTACCCCTGAGACTAGCATGGAAATTGTGAAAGATATCGCTGAACACCTAGGCGAAAGCCCTAATGGTGTCAGAATGATACTTACTAAAGCTGGAGTTTATGTCAAGAAAGCACCTGCTACCGGAGCTGCTAAATCTAGCGGATCAACTGGTGGTGGTAGAGTATCAAAAGCTGACGCAGCTGCAGCACTAACAAGTGCTTTAACTGACGCAGGACAAGAAGTCGATGCAGATATTATCGACAAATTGACTGGTAAAGCTTCAGTATACTTTACAGGTGTTCTCAACAACATCAACAATGGCTAAATAATACTACCCCATTACTAAAGAGAAAGAGTTTTCTTAATAGTAATGGAGTATTATAGTGAGAAAAGATGAGTTCATAAGAACTGTATCTGATTGCGGAGACGCAATCATAACCTATAGGTCTACAAACAGTAGAAAACTTAAGTATAATGTTTGTACCCTAGACTTCGATAACAAGTATATCCAAAGCAAGAAGAATCGTGCTAAGGAAACCACCGATTCAGTATTACTGTTTTGTTGGGATACTGATAGTTATCGCCTATTACAACCTAAGAATGTTACCAGTATACAACCTTTGAGTTCTATACTAAGGAACAAACGATGAAGTTGCATGAAGCCCCTGAGATGTACGAAAAAGTAATCTCTGAAAATGAGGAGGGGACGGAACAAGTCAAATTAACTATAAATACTTTTTATGATGTAGAGTATCTGCATTTAAGAAAGTATTACCTCGACTTTGATGGGGACTTCAAACCATCAAAGGACGGAGTAGCGATGAAACTAGACTTTAACAATTCAAAGAATTTGTTTGAGGGACTAGTAGAAATATTATCACTGGCAGAAAGTAAAACTATCTTAGAGACACACTTCAAAGATATTTTAGACGAAATTTACCTTTCGTAAATTTAGTTCTTGACTTTGCCTGTGATTTTTGATATAATATATAAATGGAAAATATAAAAGCAATACTACAGCAAGCGTCCGAAGATTACTATAATGGTAAACCTACGATGTCAGATAAACAGTTTGATAAGCTAGCTGTATATGCACAGTATGATGAAGTCGGTTTCTCTAGTAGAGACAATAGAGTTCCTCATGCGTTTCAGATGTATTCATTACAGAAGATATTTTCCAATGAGCTTGATAAGCAGCCTTTCGGTGAATACAAAGGAGAGATAGTTGTTTCTCCCAAGTTAGATGGAGCTGCTGTATCATTGCTTTATGTTGAGGGACAACTACACAAAGCCCTTACTCGTGGAGATGGAAAGCGTGGTCTGGATATTACAGACAATGTTAAATCTTTAGTACCTAATTCATTAGGCGAGTTTAAAGGTCATCTAATTCAGATTACTGGTGAAGTAGTTGCTCCCAAAACTATCAAGAACGCTCGGAACTATGCTGCGGGTGCTCTCAACCTTAAAGATGTAGAAGAATTTAACAGCAGAGATTTGCGCTTCATAGCATATGGAGTACAAGATTCATGGAATGAGTGCTGGAGTATTGATATGTCTTATTTAGAATCGTTTGGATTTGATACAGTTCTGTCTAATGACTGGACTGCATATCCCGATGATGGACTTGTTTTTCGTATAGATGACTATAAGGACTTTGATGCCTTAGGATATACCTCTAAGCACCCCCGAGGTGCATATGCGCTCAAGCAGCGTAATGAAGGAGTTATAACTAAATTAGTTAATGTTGTATGGAATGTTGGCAAGTCAGGGGTTGTAGCTCCTGTAGCTATTCTTGAACCTATAGAGATAGACGGCGCTACAGTTAGTAGGGCAACTCTGCATAATATGAAGTATATAAACGATCTTAATTTAGAAATAGGTTGTCTAGTAGAAGTCATACGCAGTGGAGAAATTATACCTAGAATACTATCCCGAGCTAACTAATGTCTAGCAAAGGCATATATAATCAAACTTACTTTGAGAATAACCCTGAAGAAAGGGATAGAGAAGGTGTGTTATATGGAATAGTTCTAGTAAATACTAAAACATTTGAGAGAGAATGTATAAAGGTAGGAATAGCCAGTGGAAAAGATTGGCGGCATATTATAAAGCGTAGCAGGGGTTTCAGAGGATATGATATTCGTATTCAAAAGGTCTGGAGCAGCACACTTTATAATGTGTGGGCACATGAACTGTACCTACATGAGATGTATAAGCAAGATAAATATGTTCCAATGTTTAAGTTTGGAGGTCATACTGAGTGTTTCAAAATTGATTCCCTTATTCTACAGGACTTTCCAAAAAATAAATCTTGACATGGAAACTGAATTTTGTTATAATATATATACAATTTAAAGAGAGAATACATGAAGCAAATAATCCCGCCAACAAACTGTCCATCTTGTATGACAGTCCTTGAGTGGGTAAAAGATCAGCTATACTGCCACAACACTAGCTGTAGTGGTAAAACTAGCAAGAAGATTGAACACTTTGCTTCTACTCTTAAAATTAGAGGTCTCGGACCTCGCACAGTAGAAAAATTACAAATCAAAGATTTGTATGATTTATACGAGCTTCCATTAGAAATAATGATTGAGGCTTTGCAATCCGAAAAATTAGCAGTTAAACTTAGTAGAGAGATTGAAAATAGTAAACAAGTTGACTTAGTTGACTTACTACCTGCTTTCTCTATCAAGTTGATTGGTCGTACTGCTTCTAACAAGATTTGTTCGGTTGTCAAGAATATTCGAGACATTACCGAAGAGACTTGTAAAGAGGCAGGACTAGGACCAGCTGCTACCAATAATTTATTAGATTGGTTAATCGAAGAATTTACCGATGGATATGACAGACTACCTTTTAGATGGCAACAACTAACTAAAATTGAAGAAAAAAGTGCTGATAAGGGCGTCGTTTGTATCACAGGTAAACTAAAAAGCTTCAAGACAAAAGCACTAGCAACACAGTATTTAGAAACACAGGGCTATCTTGTTAAAAGCAGTTTAACTAAAGATGTTTCAATCTTAGTAAATGAAAGTGGTATAGAATCCGCTAAAACACAAGCAGCCCGAGATAAGGGCGTATTAATAATAACAAACTTAAAAGAAATATAGGAAACTAAAATGGCATTACCAAAATGGACAGACGAAAGAACACAACAACTTGTGGACTTCGTAGGAAGTGAGTCACCTATCTCACAAGCTATGGTTGCAGAAGCAGCCGCAGAATTAGAAACTTCTACAAGAAGTGTCTCTTCTAAGCTAAGAAAAATGGGTCATGATGTAGAACTTGCATCTTCAGTATCAAACAGAACATTCTCTGAAGACCAAGAAGCTACTTTATCACAATTCGTATCTGACAACAGTGGTCAGTACACATACGCAGACATCGCATCTTCATTCGAAGATGGAGCATTTTCTGCTAAATCAATACAGGGCAAAATTCTATCAATGGAATTAACTGGCCATGTAAAACCAGCTGAGAAGCCTGAATCTGTAAGAACTTACTCTCCCGAAGAGGAAGCTACATTTACTTCTATGGTAAATGGTGGGTCTTTTGTTGAAGAAATCGCAGAAGCTCTAGGCAAATCTGTTAACTCTATCAGAGGAAAAGCACTTAGCTTACTTAGAAGTGGCGATATTAACGCTATACCTAAGCAAAAAGAAACTAAAGGTTCATCAAAAGCTGACCCTTTAGCAGAAGTTAATGATATCGACAACATGACTGTTGAAGCTATCGCTGACGAAATTGGCAAAACTGTAAGAGGAGTTAAAACTATGTTGACAAGGCGTGGTTTAACATGTTCCGATTACGATGGAGCCGCTAGAAAAGAAAAAGCATCTAGCTAAATCTTTTTAAGTCTGAGCAGGGGAATTATCTCCTGCTCTTTTATATCTGGGAGGGTAGCAATTGAATTTAACTTCAGCTCTGTTGAAGCAAATAATAACGCAGGAAGATTTTGATTCTTGGGGCAACCTTAGAATTAATTATCTTAGTGCGGAGTATCAGTCCTTACATAAGGTCATAGATACGCACATAAAAAATTTCAGTCAGCTGCCTTCTTTTGATGACCTCAAACTATCCATTCGTGATAGAAAGCTACAAGAAAAAGTATTCGCAATCGAAGCCGTCGAAGTGGATATTGACGCCTGGGTTTTATTAGAGTACTTAAAGAATGAGTACACACAAGTAGAAATACTAGATGAACTAGATAAGTTCATTGATAAGACAGTAGCTATATCTTCAGCAGAAGAAAATGTTGAGGCAATACAACAGATTGTTTTAGATGTAGGAGAAAGAGTTGACCTCAAAGCTCCTGAAGAAAACATGCAAACAATCTCCTTATTTGATTCAGAAAAAGACCTCAAGAAATTCTTGCCTCTTGGTCTTAATGATGACTATGACCAGACACTCAAGTTTTCTCCTAGAGACTTGATACTAGTTGGTGGTCGTAGAGGTGCAGGTAAGTCTATCACTTGTTGTAACATTGCAAACAATGTTTATGAACAAGGAAAGAGTTCTCTATACTTCACAATAGAAATGGACAGTCGTTCCATTCTACAAAGAATGTGTGCCTTAGGTGCGCGTATTCCTATCTCTAGATTAGCTACACGAAACTTGACAACAGCTGAGTGGGATAGAGTAGTAAACTGGTGGGCAGGAAGATTTGAAGGCGGAAATGAGTTAGTACCAGAGTTTGCAGAATCAAGAGACTTTGACGCTTTTCACACAAAACTACAGGCAAGACCTCTACACAAAGATAGACAGCTTGATGTAGTGTACGACCCAGTACTTAGTTTATCTAGAATACGACAGGAACTAGAAAGTAAAGTATCACAAACAGATTATGGAGTAATAGTAGTTGATTATCTAAATCAAGTTAAACGCTCCAATGTTCCCTCAAAGAGTGGACAATATGACTGGACAGAGCAAATAGAAGTAAGTAAGACTCTGAAAAGTATTGCACAGGAGTATGAGATTCCTGTGTTTGCTCCTTACCAAACCGATAATACAGGAGAAGCAAGGTTTGCAAAAGGTATTCTCGATGCAGCAGATGCAGCCTTTACATTAGAGACATGGTCACCAGAAGATGAAGCCATTACCTTTAACTGTACTAAAATGAGAAGTGCAAAGATGGAAGGATTTACAAGTGTCATGGATTGGGAAACATTAAAGATAGGCCCCCAGTCCACCATGAATCCTAAAGAAAGAGAGGACATAAAAGACAGCCTATCTACAGGAGAAGATATACATGACGCAATATAACGAGCTAATTAAAAGAAAAGCTAAAGAGTTAGAAGCTGAGGAATGGGGTAATCAAGTAAAGTACATACACGCTAGTAATGGAATTATGGAGATTGCATATAATAATGGATTAAAAAGATTTGAAGAATGCAAACCTGATGGAAAGAAATGGACAGAAGGGCATAGAGAATCAAAAGATTCTTTGTTTCAATCCTTCGGCAAATGGATAGCAGACCAGCGTGGCAAGTGATAGAATAGGACAAAAGTCCGCAGAATTAGTAGGAGTACCACCTTTTGAAATAAGGCAGGTAACTACAAACTTTATGTTAAGTCAACCTCAGGTTGCAGATAATATAATGCAAGTACCATTGAATGAAAAACTCATGGAGAGTATAAAAGAAAATGGTATTTTAAATCCACACCTTTCTATGAAAATGTGGTACCCACTAGCTGGTAGTCAAAGAATACGAGCAGTGGCAGAAATAAAGAAGTCTAATCCAGACTTTGACTTGGACATAACCGTTCATAGATTTTTAGAGGATTGGCATAATTGTTTTTATCTTTGGCCTGACGAAGAGTTTAGAAGTAAAGCTATTGCTATTTGGTTTCAAACCCAAGAAGTAGTATTTAAATCACTTTATTATAGTCATGACAAAGATGAAGATGGAACTAAAATGACCGATTATGAAGATATCGGTGAAAAACTAAAATGGAAAAGAGATGGAAAAATTAGAGGAGATTCTAATGAATATTAGTTTAATAGCTCTTCCTTTCTTTGTATTATTTCTCATAGGAGGAGTAATACTAGGATAATGAGAGTAGACGAGCTTCTACAAGAACAACGCATTGAGTTTAAAGTCTCGGGTAGAGACTATTTGGTCAAGTGTTTGAACCCCGACCACGAGGATAGTAATCCTAGTATGCGTATTGATAATATCACTGGTATATTTAATTGCTTCTCTTGTGGTTTTAGGGGTAATGTCTTTAAACATTTTGGTGCTGCAGCAAACTATCTAGAGATTAAGAGACAAAAGTTGAAACAGTCTATAGATGAGACACGCTCAGCAAGTATAGGGTTTGAGTTTCCTAAAGGATTTGCTCCATATGTGGGCAATTGGAGAGGAATCAGACCAGAAACATATAAGCACTTTGAAGCTTTTATGCATCACGAATCACAGTTTAATGGAAGAATAGTCTTCCCTGTACGTGATATAACAGGAAAGGTGGTAGCTTTCAACGGTCGACATATGACCATGACTGAGATACCCAAATATCTCATCTACCCTCCACAAGCAAAGCTACCACTGTATCCTTCTACTGTTTACCCTATTAAAGGTAGGGTGATTTTAGTAGAAGGTATATTCGATATGATTAATTTATATGATAAAGGTTTATCAAATGCTATCTGTTGTTTTGGAACACGAAACATAGATGCTGATAAACTTGCTATTCTTAAGATGCAGAATGTAGAAGGAGTAGATATCATGTTTGATGGAGATGATGCAGGACAGACAGCTGCAGAAGAAATAAAAGGGTTAGCAGAAAGAGTAGGACTAACCTCTAGGAATATAAACCTAGGACAAAACATAGACCCAGGAGGTCTACCAGAAATAAAAGTAGCAGATATAAGGAAAAGATTATATGTCTTATAAAGATTTAAGAAATGAGAAACTAAGGCAGGTACAACTTGCTTCAGCCTCTAAGAATGGAAAAGCAAAAAAATGGCAAGCAAAAGAAGATATAGAACTAAGACTAGCACATGAACTTGGGCTTACTGTAGCTCAAACAGTAGAATGTATGAATGAGGACGATGAACTAAACTACAGACATTATACTAGAAGGAGTATAGAATGTCGTAGGATAAGGTTGAGATTAGGAAAATCTAAAACGTGGTTAATGGATGATGGCTCTATTGAGTCTTGCAAAAAATTATTAAAGAAAGTTGAACAAACTTTAGTAGAGTATAGTAATGCTACGACAGTGACAGTCAGATGTAATAAGTGTAATCATGAATGGGTAAAAATGGCAAGTACTTGCTTGAACCCGTGTCCTAAATGTTCAAACAAATTTGTAGGTAAAATGCCAATAGGTCTTGAACCTGCATTAGTATATTTATTAATTTTTCCAGAGTGGGATAAATGTAAGATAGGATATTGTGAGATTGGAGTAAGTTCATCTCCTGAAGAAGCTATACATAGAACTTCGAAAGGAAGAAATTATCCATCTCCTTATATAATAGGAGCATATAATTTAAGTACAAAAACTGAAGCAGGTATACTTGAACAAGCTTTATTAAAGGATACATTTGATAGTAGAGCTTTTATAGAAACTCAAGAGTTTGATGGGCATACAGAGTTTAGGAATATAAAAGTTTTGAAGCAACTTTTACCTCAGTATAAAACAGTACTTGACACAGCGTTCAGAATTTGATATAATATATATAATTAAAAAAGGAAAACAAATGACAAATATAGCATTAATAGAGTCTAAAACTAGCAGAACTAACTGGGAAGATAGATTTGATAATAATTTTGAAATAGAGAGATTTGCTCTATGTTCTGACCATACTAAGAAAAAGATTCTTAAGGCAGATGTAGATATAGAAATCGATATAGATGCTTACGACTGGATTATAGTTGTAGGCTCAGAGGCACTTAAGTTTTTTACAAGTGTTAACTCTATAACAGAATATAGTGGTAAGTGTGTAGACGATAAGTTTCTACCAGTTATCAATCCTGCTATGTTGTCATTTAAACCAGAAGCAAAACCTTTATGGGATAAAAGTAAAAGTAATATTATAGATTACATCAATGGAGACTTAAAACAAATGTCTCTTGATGATGATAAATGTTATGGTATTCAAGATACAGAGCAGTTTCATAAGTTCTTACAAGCAGCACTAGACCACCCAAATAAATATGTTGGTCTTGATTCTGAAACAACAGGACTATATCCAAGAGATGGGCATATGCTTGGCATGAGTATTTCTTATGAGAAAGACCATGGAGCATACATAGATACTGATTGTGTAGATGAAAAAGCAGAGCAAATGCTACAAGAATTATTTGATAAAAAGATAATTATATTTCATAATGCTAAGTTTGACTTAGCGTTCTTTGAGTATCATTTTAATTTTACTTTCCCTAGATTCGAAGATACAATGCTACTTCACTATTGCTTAGATGAAGTACCTGGCGGACATGGACTAAAACAATTAGCTATGGAACATACATTGTATGGAGACTATGAGAAGCCTATGTATGACTGGATAGACCAGTACAAAAAACAACATAGAATACTTAAGGCTGACTTTCAGTGGGGTTCAATACCTTTCGATGTTATGAAAATATATGCTGCTATGGACGCAGTAGTAACCCTATTAGTATTTGAAAAGTTATACCCAGCAGTAAGAAAGAATGCAAAGCTATTTAGTGTATATGAAAATATACTTATACCTGGCTGTAGAATGTTAACAGACATACAAGATAATGGTGTACCTTTCGATAAACTAAGATTACTTAAAGGTAGAGACTTAATGCAGAATGATATAGATGAAGCAGTTGCAAAACTATATGAGTTTCCAGCAGTTAAATCTTTTGAGACAGCTAAAGATAAAGAATTTAATCCAAACAGTACAGTGCAGCTTAGGTCACTACTGTTTGATTTTGTCGGGCTCAAGCCTACAGGCAAAAAGACTGGCACAGGAGCAGACTCCACAGATGCTGAAGTGTTGAAAGAGTTATCAGAACAACATGAGATACCTAGGCATATTCTTTCTATTAGACAGAAGTCTAAAATTAAGAATACTTATTTAGATAAAATCTATCCACAGTTAGATAAAGATAGTAGATTGCGCACAGGCTTTAATTTGCATGGCACAACCTCAGGTCGTTTATCTTCTAGTGGTAAAATGAATATGCAACAAATACCTAGAGACAATCCTATTGTGAAAGGCTGTATCAAAGCTTCTCCAGGACATAAGATTGTTGCAATGGACTTAACAACTGCAGAAGTATATGTAGCTGCTGTATTGGCTGATGATAAGAACCTTATGAAAGTATTCCAAGATGGTGGTAACTTTCATAGTAACATTGCTAAGTTAGTATTTAACTTACCTTGTGAGGCAGATGAAGTTGCAGAGCTTTATCCTACAGACAGACAGGCTGCAAAAGCTGTTACCTTTGGCATAATGTATGGTGCTGGAGCTAACAAGATATCTCAGCAAGTTAGTACAGATTCAGGCACTTTTTTCAGCAAGACACAGGCTCAAGAAGTTATTGATGATTACTTCAAACAGTTTTTCAAACTTAAGAAGTGGATAGATTTATCTAGTAAGTTTATTATGGATAATGGATTTATATATGGTGCTACTGGTAGAAAGAGAAGATTGCCGAATGTTAAATCTGACAATCAAGGAATACAAAGTCATGAAGTTAGATCAGGTATGAACTTCTTAGTTCAATCTGTAGCTTCTGATATTAATTTACTTGGTGCAATAGATATGAATGCTTTTGTTAAGAGTACTGGTATGAAGGCAAGAATCTTTGCTTTAGTACATGACTCAATTTTAGCAGAAGTACCAGAGTCAGAAGTAGAAGCATACTCAGAAAAACTACAAGAGTTTATACAACAAGATAGAGGATTTAGTATCCCAGGAACTCCTGTAGGTTGTGACTTTGATATTGGTGATGACTACTCCTTTGGGAAGTTTGAAGCCAAATATGATATATGATAAAATAAAATTCCCTGTATTTGTATTACATACAGATGAAATAATGTCTGTAGATGGTATACTTTGGATAGAAAACCAAGTATTAGACGATATGAATATGAAAGGAGAGACTCTCGGTATGAGAAGGTTACAAACTCCTATGACAAGTATATATCCTTTGAAGTCTATGATTAAAAATATAAGAAACTATCTTGACCATCAAGGTAAGTACTATATAGATAGTAGAGGTAGATGGTTTAGAAAAATAAAAACAACAAAAGCAGAATTAAAGTATCACAAAATATTAAGAGTAGATAAAAAGAATATAGCAAGTGTAATGTGGATAAAGGATTGTCCATATCCTTTTACATTAGATAGACCTATTAATGAAGGAGAAACTTGGGCAGGTCTTTTATATAGAGATGGAGTACCTTGGTTACTATATGATACAGCTAATAAGAAGAAGAAGAACTCATGGAGAAAAATATGAGAAATGCATATGATTATTACCCAACACCAGAATGGTGTTATGAAAAATTACCTATAGATTGGAGTCAATTTGATACAGCTTTAGAACCTTGTAAAGGAGATGGAAGAATAGTATCTTTTCTAGAAGGTCAAGGTTTGCAAGTAGATTGGTGTGAAATACAAAAAGATATAAACTTCTTTAACCATTTTGAAGAAGCTGATTTAATACTTACTAACCCTCCTTTCTCATTAGCACAAGAATTTATCGAACATGCAATGTCCCTAGCACCTACAGTAATAATGTTATTAAGAATAAACTTTTTAGGAAGCCAGAAAAGATATGACTTTTGGCAACAGTTTCCACCTGATGGACTATTTATTCTTAGTAAACGACCTTCATTTACAGGTAAAGGAACTGATTCAGTAGACTATGCATGGTTTGTCTGGTCTGATAAAAAAGAATTACAAGGAATCCACTGGATAAAATGAAAGCAGTTATAAGTGATAGGATTTACCTAGAAGTATTACCCGCGCAACAGAAAAAGATTGATGACGAGCTTACGTATGCCATACCTTCGTTTAAGTTCGGTGACCCACCACTCATTATAAAAAATATGGCATTAATAAGACAGGGACTAGTAGCAATACCGGTGGGCAGAATTGACCTAATCCCTGCAGACCACGAAGTAGTAGATAAGAGAGTACTAAAACCAGTAGACTTCCCCAAGTTTAATTTGACATTAAGACCAAGCCAGCAGTCAGTATATGACGAGATAGGTGACGGCGGCATTATTAACGCTTGGGTAAGTTGGGGTAAGACATTTACAGGTCTTGCAATAGCAGAGAAACTAGGACAGAAAACCTTAGTGATAACTCATACTTTAGCTCTAAGAAAACAGTGGGAAGATGAAGTAAAAAAAGTTTTTAATATCACGCCTGGAATCATAGGTAGTGGTAAATTTGAATTAGACAGTCCAGTTGTTATAGGGAATATACAAAGTTTGTATAGAAAGATTCCAGAGATACGACAAGAGTTTGGCACTCTTATACTAGATGAAATGCATCACTGTAGCGCACCTACCTTTTCTAGAATTATAGATAAGAATTGCGCTAGATATAAGATAGGTTTGACTGGGACATTACAAAGAAAAGATGGTAGACATGTAGTCTTTCGTGATTACTTTGGAGATAATGTTTTAAAACCACCAAAGGAAAATTTTATGATGCCTAAAGTTCATATCCTACCAATGGATATACGCTTTATGGATGGAAATGGTATTCCTTGGGCAAACAGAATAAATGAGTTAGCATACAACCCAGAGTACCAACATTCTGTGGCTATGGCTGCGTCATCGTACGCCGCCAAAGGTCATAAGGTGTTAGTGGTATCTGATAGAGTAGACTTCCTCAGAAACTGCGCGGAGCTCACTGGTAGCAACGCAGTTTGTGTGACGGGCAAAGTCCATCACGAAGATAGAGCAGACATAATAGCACAGATTTTTGAAGACAAAGACGTCCTGTATGGGACACAGTCTATATTCTCAGAAGGTATATCCTTAAACATTCTAAGCTGTTTGATACTCGCAACACCAGTAAATAACGAGCCGTTACTTACACAGCTCATTGGAAGAATAATTAGAGATTACAAAGGAAAACAACAACCTGTAGTA
>Ga0209634_1001960_pt1 | contig 14711 bp, 22 predicted proteins | sample LinPmetageLP40_FD_184043 | JGI IMG/M metagenome (GOLD analysis project Ga0209634, IMG submission 184043) | Marine viral communities from the Pacific Ocean - LP-40 (SPAdes) (version 2) | ecosystem: Environmental > Aquatic > Marine > Oceanic | place: Pacific Ocean | collected 2010-08-26
GTAAAAGGAGGACCAATAAATTGTAAAGCATGTAGAGATGTATCTGTCCAAACCATAATAGCACCTCTTGATCTTGTAGCTCCAATGATCCGTGAGCCGTCGGCAATTCTAAGTGAACCAGCAGTATTTTCTGCTGTTGCTGCATAAGTTTCAATATCTTCTTGATTGGAGAATCTAATCAGTAAATCATCTTGAGCGTTGACTCCTCCAATTGTTGGTTGTGTTCCAAATAAAAGTAAATGTCTATCAGGAGTAGATACTAAATTACTTCTGCTTTTAGTTGGAGCATTAGGAATAGCTACCGCTCTTGTTCCTACACCAGCTGAAAGATCCCATTTGAAAGTTCCTCCATTAAGAACAGTTGCAATTAAGTCTTCACCAAAATTATCAAGCGACCATTGTCTAGCTTCAATCGTTGTATTAGAAGTTGTACGAGCAGTTCCCCAAGTGCTAGCACTCCAAGTTCCTGTTCCCCAACCATAACCAAATTCAGATAATGTTGGTCCAACATTAATTTGATAATTAGCAGTAGGACTACTTCCACCTCCCGCAGTTGTGCCCGAAGCAGTAGATCCATCCGTAAAAGCAATTGTGTAAGCAGCTGTGTTGACAATACTTTGTATTTCAAACTCTTGATTAAAATCTAAACCGTCAACAGCTGATGCTCCTGAGTATATTACAAAGTCTCCTTGAAGAGCTCCATGTGACGCATCTGCAACGGTGACTATTGCATTACCTGATGCAGTGGTAAAAGGATTACTTAAAACAGCTGTTTCTCTAATCGGAGTGATATCATAATTTACTCCTTCAGAATATATGTATAATTTTCTATCAGTGCCATAAGCAAGAAATCTTGTTCCGTCCAAAGATACCCAAGCGTGAACTGCCCTGGCTATTCCAACCAAATAAGTAGCTACAAACGTGGACCATCCTCCTATTTTTTGAGGAAGACCTTGAAAAAAGCGTACATTATCAGAATCGACCCATTGACCTTGGCCTGTGTAATCTGTAACTTCTTTATTTACGCCTGGTTTTATTGTAAAATTAACGAGTGGCATGGCGTCAAATATACTATTTTATCTCGGTTGATTCAATCAGGATTATATAATTAGACTTTTGTCTATTTGAGGATCTTCATAATTAACAAATCTAGGCTCTTCAAAACAATTATTATAGAGATCTTTTTCATCTAAAAAATAAACGGAGTCTTTTGAAGCGACTATTGGTAAAAGAAGCTGATCTCGACCTCTTTCTTTAAATGTTCCAAGAAATAATTTATACCAAGCAGTGTTAATATTATTGACAGTATCTCTCTTTTTTCTTATCAGCCAGCTTCCATTTGAACTATAAAAAGAATTGTCTTCATAGTGAGTTTTAATAGTTAAATATTCTTCTAAAGAAGATATTTTATGATTACTGTGAGCGTGTCCTATCTCTTCTTCAAATGTTCTTTTTCTACTACAAACTCCAAAGTTTATGTCTTTCTTTATATACTCATAACATTTGTCATAAAAAATTTTATTAACATAATAAGAAGGATCTAGGTATATAGAATATATGTGATCGGGTAAAAAAATATGAGGAAGCATTTTTACCATTCTTTGTCTTTTTTGATCCGATAAGTTATGCTCAGAGTTGTCAAACTCTGTAGCAAGATTCACATATTCCCAGCCTTTATTTAATTCTGCTTCAGGATGGTTCTCATGAAAGCATATATATTTAAAATCTTTTCTTTGTTCATTTGTAATATTTGGAATAAAACCATGATTACCTGTCATACAAGTATAAAAAATTACCATGCCCATGTTATCAAGCTATATCTTGATCCTTTTGTTACAGTTTTAATTCCATGTGGAAACATCCAATATGAGGGAAACATAATTAAATCTCCTTGTTTAAGTTTTTGATCTACTTTGTGAACAGTGAAATCACCCCCTTGAAAATCATCATTTAATAAATAAACAAGAGTCATTTTCCAATCGCAGCTAGTTCCAGGCACATTATCTACGTGTTCATTATAGCCATCTCCTTTAATCATTTTATTTAAACAAAATCCTTGATCTTGATTAAAAGTAAAATCTTTCCAAACATTTTGAATATATATTTTTAAACTACTACGAAGAACTTCAACTAATTCTATATCTATTTTTTTTCTTTCATAAGAGTTTTTTCTATTAATTACTTCACGACTTGATACATAAGTTCTACTTAATTTTCTGTCAGGCATATGATCTCTTACTTCTCTCTGTATATCTTGATCATCATATTCATTTATTATTTTTTCACATAATTTTTTAGATAAAAAATTCTTTTCAATGTGAATTAAATCACTTATTTTTGATTCGAATATATTTTTAACCATTGGAGCGAATATATTTTTTGTGATCACCAGATAATGTTGAACACTTTTGCCAACATTTATCATAGGCTTTTTCAGGTTGATACTTTAAAATATTTTCAAATTCTTGAAAAGCTTTTCCATGTATAATGTTATAAATAGAATTTTTATTTATCTTAGTTTTTTGATTGCAAAGTTCAGGATAATCTTTTTCTGCATCCCCTTCTGCTAACCAACAACATGGTGTAATGTATCCTAAAGCTGAATGACCAAGTTCTTTGCCCTCAAAACATTTAGGTACAAGTTCCCCTTTTCTTTCTGTATTTAACTTTTTTTTAATATAATTACCTTGAGAAGGTTTAAGATTACTACTTTCATCAAAACGATTTGATAAAATTAATTTTAATTTTATTCCAATGACCTTTGCCATCTTTTTAATATTGTCTATATCTTTTTCATTGTAATCAAAAACTATACATTGCCATTCACAATCCATACCCATGGAATTACATATAACCATTATTTTAAATAAAAAAGCACTGTCTTGATTTATTCTATGATTAGAACTTTGTTGTGGTAGCCCATCTATTCCAAAGGACCAAAAAACATTAGGATTACTTTTAAAAGCTTTAATATACCAATCTTCTTTTTTACTTTTGGCTGTGGCTGCTGTATGCACTTCCATGTAATTATTGTTTTTATAACAAAACTCTATCATTTTTAATATATCAGGATGAAATATAGGATCACTTATTTGTCCACAAAGATTAATGTGTTTTATTTCTTTAGCTATTTTTTTAAAATCTTCCAAAGATAATTCTTCTGTTCTTGAACGATAATCTTTAAAGACAGGTTTTTGTCTTTCACAAAAAGAACATTGAAGAGTGCATTTATTTGTTATATCTAAATTAATTATTTCTTTTTGAAAGGTCATTTTTTAAGGAAACCTAAATTAGGTCTACCATCATAAGCGTGTTTAGGATAATGTTCTCCTTCTTTATCTATATAATGTAAAAAAGTTTGGACACAGTGATCTCCTTCAAAAGGTTCTCTCCAATGCCAAAGCTTTTCTCCCATGTAAATTGCTGCATCTCCTGGCTCTAATAAACAATTTTCTTTGTTTAAAATTTTTAATTTTGTAAGTTTTTCTTTTTGCATATCAGGGTAATGATAATCAGAATTATCATCTCTCTCTCCAAAATAAATAGGCCAAGGATCTCCTCCTAAATTTAAAGTAATTGAGTATTCACAAGAGGGTCTATCTCTATGCGCTTTAAGATCCATACCTGTAAGATAAATTCTAGAATAAGTATATGTTGGACATAAATCTTTCTTTACATAATAATTAATGGTGGGGTTTAAAAAAGAACATATTGTTTCAGCGTTTAAATCACCATAACACGCTTTTAAACTAATATCCTCGTTTTGTTCTAAGCTAGTGCTAAAATCTTGATTAGTACAGCCTTTCATAACAAAATAGTTGTATATAAATTTAGTTACTTCTTTTGGAAGAATATCTTTAATAATTACATAAGAGTTTTTTTCAAAATATTCTATAGCGTCCAAAATACTGCAACCTTTCTTACTCCTGTTTCAACAGGCTCTACTGTATGAGGGAACATAAAATTAGAAGGAAAACAAATTAATTCATTTGCTTTTAACTTAAATGAATAGTCATCATTTAAAACCTTTAAGGTTCCTCCTGTATAGGCATCATTTAACCCTAATAACATTGTTAATTGTCTCGGAGCGTCCGCATAAGCGTCTGAGTGCCAAACAAAATGACCTTTAGTTTTTGAATCATACCTAAGAAATTCCATGGTATACTCTTTTGCATTATAGGCTAGACCTAACTCTTGTATATATTGACTTTCAATTTTTTTTATTAATCTTGAAACATCATTATAAATAATTCTTTTTGCAACAGAAGTACCTATCGTCTTGTCTGTTAAACTTAATTGTTTTGCATTTCTAGTTTTTTTACTGACCAGTCCATCTTTATTATCTTCATCTCCTATAACTGCCGCATCTTCCATCGGTGCGTCATAAATAATATCGTTAATTGTTTTTATTAAAAGAGGCGAACAAGCATTGTCATATTTTTTGACGTATGATGTTAAATTTAAGTGTTTGATTTTCACTTATGCGTTAAGGATTGCGTTCTTTGCTGCGGTCGCTGTTATAACTGCGTTAGCTGCTGCCGTGTCATCATCTTGACCCGCTGCTATATTTGCAGCCATATCTGTAGCATAAGTTTCTTTATAAACTTTTTCTCCATTCCATCTCTTGACCATAGTTTGAGCCCAAGTTGGAATATCGCTTTCACTAGCAATTACTAAGTTATCTCTTAGATCAGTATATTCAATATGTCCTGTTCCTACGCCAGGCTTAAATTGAAGTGCATGAACTTCAGAAGGAATTAAATCGGAAGAAGCGATATTAAAATATCCTACTCCATCAATAGTGACATCTGCTTCTGTTTCTCCTGAATAGTCTCTAGGACCATTATTAGAGTTAGAAGTATTAACTCCAGCATCAAATATAATACTGAGCTGATTATTTATTGTTACGTTGTTTATTGTTATTGCCATTTTTGTTTACCTTAGTTTTATCTTTTTTAACATTTTTCTTACCTTGAAGCAACTGGATACTTTCTAAAATACTATCAGGTTCGTCATCTCGTATAGCTTCTTGACTTTGTGCAATATTAGACCAAATACTACCAGATTCCTCTTTTTTTTCGTCTTTTTCACGATTCTGCTTTTCTACCATGGCTAAAGTTACCATATTAGCTTTTACCATTTCATTCCTAAAAGATTCTACTGAAGCAGTTGTTTTAACTTGTTGACCACTATTTTCAACAAGTAGTAAAGGAAGCCAAGCAATAGAGCATCCCCATTCTTGAACATTGGATCCTGTTTGAGGATGTTTTCCTTGTAGCATATTATACCAAACACATTTGTGTTTAATACATTTCTTATTTAAAAGAGGGCAAATACCGTCAGGATCAAATATTGGCATAATGTAATTTCCATACTATAACAAATCTCCACATTTGTACATTCATATTTGAAGGACTGGCGTGGTGCCAATTATCTTTAGTTTCAAACAAGACTAATTTATTCGGTGCTGCTTGAACAAAATGTTGATTGTCTGAGCCAAAAAAAGTTCCTGATCCCCATTCTGAGTTCCAATGAGGATTGGAATATAGTAACGCTGTGTGAGAAGAGTTTTCATGAGTATCGCAATGTCTTATAAGATTACTTGTTATAGGACAACTTCCTAAAGAGTAAGCTCTTTTTAAAATAAAATTTTTACCAGTGAATTGTATTATCTCATTCAAAGATTCTTTAGTATACAAATCTTCTATACAATCTTTATATAAATGAAAAAAATCTCGAGCTTCCCAATTGTTATTATTTTGTTTCACTAACTTTTTAAAAAGTTCTTCGGAAAAAAAATTATTAAATATTTCTATTTTGCCTGACAATTAGTCTTTTGCTGCGATAATTACGTTAGCGTGTTTTATTGAAAAATTTGAAGCAGTTAAAGTTGTATCGGTAGCAGTAGCATCGCCTGATAAAGAAACCGATCCTGAAACAGGATGACTATGTGCTCCACCTCCTCCTGTTGCATTAAAAGTAACCGCACTAACAGGACTAACAAATTTGTTGAAGTTACTCTCACCACTAGCGGGAATCTGTGTACCAAAATAAGCTCGATGTGTATGAGCAGCTAAAGTTGGTGTGCTTATAGTAGTGTCAGCGGCTGAAGCTGCTGGTAAAGCAACAGAAACAGCTCCACTTCCTAAAGCTATAGTTTGAGTATTAGAAGTTTTGGGTGCACTAAAAACACTCCCAAACGTATCTGATCCGCCTGTACCTCCTCCTGATCCAACAACAATTCTCAAAGCAGCTTCATTTAAAGCGGCAGTTGTATCTTGAGTCCAACCACTTGGGGCAGACGCTTGAAAGAAAACAGCTTTTGTTCCTGAAGGAATAGAAGAAACATTAGTTAATGTTGCTCCGTTACCTGTATAAGAAGCTCCTGTTATATGACCATTTGCAGCGGTCATTACAGTAGAATTCACTGTTAAGTTGGTTAATATTTTAGGAGATCCTAATGTTCCACCAAATATATCAACAACTTTATTGTCAGCATTATTATAAACAATGGTATGCCCACCTTGAACAATTCCTACTAAATTAGCTGCATGACCTGTTGGAGCTACGTTGACTGTAAAAGATCCAGCAGTGTTATTAAAAATAGTATAATTACTTTCAACAGCTGGAATAAATACATAAACATTTCCTGTTAATGTTCCTGTTAGTTCAACAACTTTATTAGAAGACTGAGTGCTTGGATCAGCATCTGCTGTAGTTAAAGTTACATTAGCTGAACCAGCTATAGAAATAGATTGATAACCAGCGCCAAAAGTATCCGCTAAACTTAAATTATTATTTGTGTTTGTACCCCAAGTAGAAGCATTAGCCCCTGTTTCTTGAAGTTCAAATTTTAAACGATCTGAATATGTACTTGCCATTAGTCTGCACTCGCTATTATTGCGTCCACATATTTTAATTCCATTGCTGGAATTGCTTGTGAAACGGGTTGATTTGCAATACTTCCCCCTAAAGCACCACTTCCTGAAATAGGATGAGTATGTGATCCTCCTCCTCCTTCTGAGTCCATTGAGTTTGAAAAACTGCCAGCTCCTTTACCATAACCATTAAAACCAACAGGTTTTCTACTTCTTGGTGACCCCCCAGCAGTACCAAGAGGTGCGCTGTGAGTATGGCTTGCGATAGTTGGGGTAGATAAAGTTGTAGCTCCTATGGTTAAACTTGATGTGTCTACGCTAACTCCTGAAACACTAATTGGTACAGAAGCATTGGTTGCACTTTTCGAACCACTTAAAACAGTAGTAAAGGTGTCACTACCTCCTGTGCCTCCCCCTGAACCAGTTACGATTTGTAATGCGGATTCAGTCAAAGCAGCAGTTGTATCTATTGTAAAACCTGTTGGAGCGCTCGATTGAACAAAAGCAACTTTAGTTCCTGAAGCAAATTCTCCTACACCTGACAATCCTGATCCATCTCCTGAAAAAGTTGTAGCAGCCACTACACCATTTGCGTATAAGTGAATATTATTTCCTATGTCAATTTTAGTAAGAGCTTTTAAATTACTCAAAGATCCAGCGAAAATATCAACTACTCTATCTCCCTTACAGTATTGAATTGTATGAGCTCCTTGACTTATCACTGCTCCATTGGCTGCATGTCCTGTTGGAGCTACTGTTAAACTAAAAGAACCTGAAGTATTATTAAAAAATATATATTCGTTTTCTACAGCTGGAACAAAAACTTTAATATTTCCTGTAAGAGCTCCTGTAAATTCAATAACTTTGTTCGAAGACTCAGCAGAAGGATCTCTATTTGCAGTTGTTAAAGTTACATCAGCTGAACCAGCTACACTTTTTGAAAGATAGCCCATTGTAAAAGCGTCAATTGTTTCTAAATTTGAGTTAGTTACATCTCCCCAAGTTGAAGCGTTGGCTCCTGTCTCCATCAATTCTAATTTATATCTATCTGAAAAGGTGCTAGCCATAATTAATCCTTTGCCGCCACTATAACATTGGCGTGTTTAATGTTCATTGCTGGTATAGCAAATTGAACTCCTGGTGCAACAAAGTTGCCTGATAAAGCAGCTGTTATACTAACTGGATGAGTGTGAGAACCTCCTCCTCCAGTTGAGGAACTTGGTGCTCGGCTTTCTCCTGGATTAATAGGTCCATAAAGCGGAATATTTGCTTCGTTAGATCCATTAGGAGTTGCTGGCATAGTATTTTCAAGGGCTAAACTATCTGTATGGTTATGACTGGCGATAGTTGGAACAGATAAAGTTGTAGCTCCAGCAGAAATTCCTGAAGCATCTACACTTAAAGGAGAAGAGCTTACTGATAAATCTGACGCTGTGGTTACTTTTGATCCTACAAAAACTGTTTCAAAAGCATCTGATCCTCCCGTGCCCGCAGTGCCTGATGTAATAATTCTTAAAGTCGAGTTAGCTAAAGAGGTCGCTGTATTTTGTGTCCAACCTGAAGGAGCTGACGCTTGATAAAAAACCATTTGTGTAGATGCTGGAATTGTTACAACTCCTGAAAGACCTGACCCATCTCCTGTAAAACTTGTTGCTCTAACTTGTCCATTAGCAGCGATGCCTACGGTAGAAGAAACATTAACTGTTCCTTTAACTCCAACTACACCTAAAGACCCATCGAATAAATCTTTCATATCATTACTATTATTATTATAAATAATTGTGTGAGCTCCTTGCGTAATTGCAATACCATTAGCTGCATGACCTGTTGGTGCTACTGTTAAGGTTTGTGAACCTGATGTATTATTAAAAAAAATGTAGTTGCTTTCTACTGCTGGAACAAATACATGAATATCTCCTGTAAGAGCTCCTGTGAACTCAATGACCTTGTTTGAAGCTTCATTATTCGTTGCTCCATTGACTGTTGTTAAAGTGACGTTTGCTGAACCAGCTACAGATTTAGCCAAGTAACCAGCGTCAAAAGAATCTATAATTTTTAAGTTATTATTAGTAGTAGTTCCCCATGTGGAAGCATTAGCTCCTGTCTCCATGAGTTCTAATTTAAGTCTACTAGAATAAGTTGATGTCATGGTCTATTTATATCCTATGCTGATAAGTCTGTCTATATTAGTATTTATCATTGTCAAGCCGCAATCGTAGCAGTATCTACTTCTGTCCAAGTGTTACTTGCGTTTGTATTTACATTTGCCCATGGTGTAGTAAAGATATTACTTAATTCTAATGAAAGAGCAAGACCGGTAACAGGAACATCTGCATTACCAGATATAATTTCTGTGCCTTCAGCAAAGGTCATAGGAAGACCTGTAACAGAAACAATAACTCCAGTTCCTTCTACTACAGATACAGTTCCTAGAGAAGTTGCGACAGTAGTTAAAGCTGATACAGCAACAAGGGCATCGGCTTCTGCAATTGCTGTGCCTTCAGCAAAGGTCATTGCTACGCCAGTGACATCTACTCCTACAACAGAAGAAGCAATCACAGTACCAAGCTGTAAATCTAATTGATCAGAAGGCCCTACTACAGCAGCGCTACCTTGACCAACGACAGATACACCTGAGATGGCTGTATTAAATTCTATTCCGTTTACAGGTATGGTTTGACCTCCTTCAGCTAAAACAATCGTTCCTGTTGCTGTTCCAATCTGTAAGCTTGTGAGTTGAACAGTGTCTCCTACTCCAACTGCAATGTCTCCTAAAGTAGAAGATATACTTACACCATCTACGCTAACTTCTTGAGGAGCTCCTCCTCCCCAATTAAATGATCCCCATTCTCTTCTGCCCCAACCTTCATCTACACTTACTTCTTCTCCTGTATCTCCTTCTGTAAAAGTCATAGGAAGACCTGTTACTTCAATAACATGACCATGAGAAACAGCGACGCTGCCTAATTCTGTATTAATTAAATTTGTAGTGAGAAGGACTTCTCTTTCTTCAGCGGCATTAGCTGTTCCTAAAGAAAAAGTACTTCCAAGTCCTGTTACTGAAATATTTGCATCAGCAACAATTACTTCGATACCAATTGAAGTAGTAACAGACGTACCTGTAACTTCGACAGGGATAAATCCACCCCAAGATCCTGAACTCCACACTCCTCTGCCCCAACCAGCGACTCCAGGATAACCTATATAAGTAGTACCTCCCATTCCTGAGTGATAAGTACAATAGTAATAAAGAATTGAAAGTGTTGAAGCGGGAGTTATTGTAACTGAACGAGTAGTATAAGAATTAAAATTTGTTGCGTAATCTGCGGCGCTAACAGTTGCTCCATCGCCAGTATATACTACATTCGTAGTATATACCGTACCCCCTCCGTGTGTACCATCAGAGGTTTGACTGAAATTAAAAGGATGTCCCCCATTAGAAGCAGCATCCTGATTAAAAACATATTGAGTACCCGCATCTAAAGTTATAGTTGCTTGTTGTACACCATCAATGGCGTACTTGTTTCCAGACCCTGTACTTACAACGGTTACAGTGTAGGTGGTCATTTAGACCTCCTATGATAATCTTAATATAGCACTTGTTGCGTTGTTTGTTGGGAACTGAATTGTAAAAGTACCGTTAGTTGAAGTTTTTACACCACCAAAATCCAATACTGCAATAGCTGCATTTGTGTTAGCTGAGTTTGTTCTGTTATATATTAAAGCTGCCTGAGCTGAAATAGTAGCAGACGTAAAACTCAAGTTTGCAAAATCTACAAAAGCTGTAGATGCTGTCGCACTTGTTTTTGTTAAACCAACAGTTGCACTCGCTAGAGTACCTCCGCCAGCTGCGTATGTTCCTGAGTTACCAACTTCATTGGTAGCTGAATATGCTGTTGTGTTTGCGTCTAAACTTGCAGAGCTAGTGTATAGAGCTAAATTTACGGTGTTATCCACTAAATCATGCTCAGCTAATAATAACTGCTCTTTAAATGTAGCACAAACTGCTTGGTTTATTGCCATCTTATGTACCTCCTGGGTCTACTGATCTTAGAGGAATTCGTAACACGCCATCCATGTACTCATCCCTACGTTTACGTCCCATCTGCTCGTTAGCGTAAGTTGTCATTGCAGATTGAAACTTCTGATCGTATATTTGCATATCCTGTGAATTTTTCAAGTAGGAATATGCTTGTGCTACGCATCCATAAATTAAAACTTCTTGTGCATTCGTAGATAAGAATGTTGTTGTATTAGTGTTACTAAGTCTTTCAGGAGTTTCATCATACCACATTTCAATAGTATAAATAGCATCAGGAGTAGGAGCTAAAATTATAGTATTTCCATTCCAATTTCCCCAAAATTTAGGAAAGCCTGTTCCTGTAGTTTCACTTCTTTGATTAGCATATTCGTCCATAAATGTGGCATCTCTTTGTTGAAGCCAAGTGCGTTCATTGGAGGAGTTAAGAATTTGTAATCCTCTTGCAAATCGAAAACCACCTTCAGGACCAGACACATCCAAGAAAGCATTATTAGCCACGGAAGTAGCGGTGGCGTATCGTCGTTGCGCATCGGAATCAACCTCTCTTGCTACTTGATCTTCAATATTTATTATAAAAACATTTATAACAGCGTTAGTTAATACTTGATTACTTACCTCTGTGTAGTTTCTAACATTATCTAATAATTCACTATAATTCATTATGGGTTCACTATGTTTACGGTTACTCTACCAATTCTTGATCCTATAATCAATGGTTCTTCTACTACTGAAGGTTGCATTCCTACGGAAGTGAAAGAACTATTTCCCGGTGCTCCCACAAAAACTGTCATGGTGTTCGGTCTATCTGGTCTAGGATTTTGTAAAGCCTGTGGATCAGGTTTATTGTATGGTGGATTTAATTGTGGTTGTTTTGGTTCATAACATTGAGGACAGACCATTAAGCCGTTCCATTCTTTCATTAAAGATAAATAAGGATATTGAAAACCACAACGGTCACATATGGCTTGTGAATGAGTGCCAACTGCAAACGCCATAATTAAGACCCTGAAGCAAAAAAGTTTGATGGAGTTAAATGAACAGAGGTAGATTGACTACCTTCAATAAGTGCTCTATTTAATTCATCTTCGTAATACATTTTTAATTCTTGAGTTTTAGCTGGATTGTATTTTTGTGATAAATAAAAAGCTAATCCTGAAGTTAAACAAGGATAAAAAGTATAATATATATCTGGTATATTTGTATAAGAACCAGCATCTTGAATTCTTGCCATATAGTTAAAATTAATTTGCGTGTCTGTAACATTAGGAGTTAAGTATAAATTAATTGTTACATTAGCGTGACCATTAGAAGTAAATATTTCTTGTTGAATATAATACTGACTTGGTGTTCCTTGAGAAAATTTATTGGGAATTTGTAAATACTCAGATCTCGAAACCTGAGTCATTGTTGTATCAACATTATTATTTCTAAAAACTGCCTCAAGAATATCATCCGTATTCCCTGGAAGTTGATAAGCAGTTGTGCCTGCAACTAAATTAATAGTATGATTTTCTACTTTCCAAATATGTACACCACGATTACCCCATTCAGAGAGTAATAAATTTAAACTACGCTTAGCAGATTTAATATCGTAACCTGTTCGCACTTGTCTATTATTTCTTTCAAATGCCTCAGCGATAAGTTCTTCTGTGTCAAGTGTAAACGTGGTTGTACCTGAAGTAGCCATATTAAATTACTTTTTAAGTCCTCTAATAATTCTTCTTTTTTCAGCAGATAGATTTCTTTTGCCTCTTGATGTGTTAGCTTTTTCAGCGTTAACACGACCGAGTTCTTCTAATCTATTCATACGACTTGTATTTCTTTTAACAGCTCCACCTTTGTTCATAGCTCTGCCTCTTGCATCAGCTTGTAATGCAGAACCATAATTACTTTTAAGAGCTCTTCCAACTGAATCAGCTGTTACTTTACCACCCATATTAAATTTTTTAGATCCTTTTTGAGTCATCTTAGCATTTTGAGCATCTAGTGCTGGTGAAGATTTTTGAGCTTTTCTTTTAGCAGTGATTCCGCCTTTGCTCATCTTAGCCATCATTCCGCCGCCTCTTTTTTTAACGACTTGTTTTTTCATAGGTCCGCCGCCTTTTCTTTTAACGACTTGTTTCTTTTTTCCCATCATGGTCTTACTCCTTTTTAAAAAGTTTTGTATACAAATTTTGCCTCGTTAATACTACATCTTCGTAATACTCCTTTGGCCACTTGTCATAATAACCTATCTTATGTAGTTTGCAACTTGCATCATAGAGTTGCTTGAATTTTTGAACTAGCATCATAGAATATTCTAAATCACTGTGTTCTATTGTTTCCTCAGTAGGATCTACTAAAAAAGCTTGATCTTCAACTGTTGCTGGGCTAAATGGGTGAAAGCCCATAAAATATACGTCTTTTTTATTGTAAAGATTGTTGTAGAAATCTATTTTTTCTTGAAATTGTTCAGGTGTAAATTGATCGAAAAAAGGATCACAAAAAATTATAATATCATGTTGTTTTTTATTCCAAGATTTGAGGGTATCTGTAAGGTGCTTTTCGTATTTAGTTTTGTCCATACGAACCTCTATTCTAAGCTTTCCTTCTTTTCTCCATTTAGCTGCAAAAGGACATGCTGGGAAACCTATGTGTTTATTCATAGGTTCTAAAACTTTTTTAGACCATTGAATAACGTCTTCTTTTATTTTTTCAGCTTGTTTTTTTCTTGACAATTGTTTTCACATTCGTGGGTTTACCACCTGGATTACCAGCTTTTTGTTTTCTGCTAACAGCACTAGCTTTTTGTCCTGTAGACATTGCTCTTGCTTTTGCTATGGGAACACACTTAGGATAATTTTTTCTTTTTTCTTTTCCTGATCTACCACACTTAGGATAGGAACCATCAGCTTTTTTATTAGCTATGTCTACCCAATTTTCTCCTACCCAAGCTTTAAGACCTTTTTTAGTTTTAGACATTATGCTCTTTTAGTTACTTTTCTTCTATTCTCCATAACACCACCACAACCTTTGGCAATGCCACCTTGATTATAATTAGAAACAGCTTTTCTTTTCTGAGAAACTTTATTAATCATTCCTCCATCAGCTTTTTTTCTACCACCCTCAACTGTTTTGCCAGAGCAAATTGAACCAGCGTACATATTAGCATAAGCACTAGGATATACTTTAAACTTTCTTTTCGCTGCTGCTTTACCCTTTGCACAAAGTTTAGCCATTAGAAATCCTCTTCATTGGCCTGCTTTTGATCCCGAAGAACAATCGCATATTTTAAGATGAAAGATATTACATATAATTCTTTTTAATCTAGATTTAATTTTTTTAAACATTATCTACTCCTTATCTTTTTTAAAGTTTGTGCAAATCTTGCACGTTGTCCAAGTTTCCCTGGAGCTTTCGCTGCTTTGTTTAAGGTTTTTGCAGGAATTTTTTTGCCTTTTTTAATACCTAAAGATTGTCTTAGAGCACCAGGCTTTTTAATAGCTTTTTTAATATTTAATTTAGGTGCCATTATTTAATATCCTTTTTCATAAAATTTTCCATCCACATTATTTTTTCTTTAATAATAGCGACGTCAGTTTTAATAACATCAATAGTTTCAACTTTACTTTCAAGAGCTTCTATCTTAGTTGTAAAAGTTCCATAAAGAACACCACAAGCTAAAACCAAAGGTAAGAATGAAAGTAAATATTTAAGGTCTATTTTCATGGCATTATCCTATCATTAATTTGTTGATTCACTGAGAGTTTTTTTATTAACTCCCTTGCATTTTTCACGAACAGTTGCAAATT
>Ga0209634_1001961_pt1 | contig 14709 bp, 19 predicted proteins | sample LinPmetageLP40_FD_184043 | JGI IMG/M metagenome (GOLD analysis project Ga0209634, IMG submission 184043) | Marine viral communities from the Pacific Ocean - LP-40 (SPAdes) (version 2) | ecosystem: Environmental > Aquatic > Marine > Oceanic | place: Pacific Ocean | collected 2010-08-26
TATTTGATAACGAATCTAACTTATTAATTAAATTTATTAATTACTTTTCAGAAATACAGCCTACTGTTATAACAGGATGGAATACCGACGGATATGATATTCCATATCTTATTAATAGAATTAAAAAAGTATTAGGACCAAAGTCTGCAAATAAATTATCACCAGTTGGGATTGTAGAATGGAACAAACATCGTGAACGATATAAAATATTTGGTGTATCTAGTTTAGATTATATTAAATTATATAAAAATTTTACATATTCTGAATTACCTAATTATCGATTAGATACAGTTGGAAAAACAGAATTAGGTAAAGGTAAGATTGAATATGATGGAGACTTAAATGAATTATTTGCAACTGATATTCATAAATTTATAGAATATAACATGACAGATGTTGATCTTGTATTTGAATTGGATGAAAAACTGCAACTCATAAACTTAGCAAGAACAATATGTCATAAAGGTCATGTTCCATATGAAGATGTTTATTATGCATCTAAATATCTAGATGGCGCAGCAATCGTTGATTTAAAAAGAAATGGATTTGTAGCTCCAAATAAACAATTTAGATTTGTTGAAGATGAAATACATGATAAATTAGCTGGGGCATATGTAATGCCACCTATTCCAGGATTATATAAATGGATTTATGATTTAGATTTAACATCATTATATCCTAGTATAATAATGAGTCTTAATATATCGCCAGAAACAAAAATTGGAGTTATCCATAATTGGAAACAAGAATCATTATTAAGTAAAGAACCTGTTAGTGTAGACTTAAACGGCCAAACTATTCCAGACATTAAACAATGGTTAACTGATAATAAATTCACTGTTGCTAGTAATGGAGCAGTATATGATACCCGAAGTAAAGGATTCCTTCCAAAGATTCTAGAAAAATGGTTTGACGAACGTGTTAAATTTAAGAATGAACGAGATAATCATGAAGTAGGAAGTGAAAAATATAAGTTTTATGATGCAATGCAATTAACACAAAAAGTATTGTTAAATTCATTTTATGGAGTTTTAGGATTAAAAACATTTAGATTTCATGATTTAGATAATGCCGGTGCTATTACTGCAACTGGTCAAAGTGTTATTAAATTTTCTGCAAAAGTAATTAATGGATATTATAAAAAAGAAATTGGCAAAGATTATTTTATTAATGCAAATGGTAATAAAGCAGAATTTTCATTCTATACGGATACAGATTCCACGTTTGTTTCTAGTTTACCACTTATAGAAAAAAGATATCCAGATTTTGATGAATCAGATGAAAAATTTATGATTGAAAAGACAAATGAAATAGCGTCTGAAATACAAAATCATGTTAATAAAATGTATGATCAATATGCAGTACATTTTCATAATACAGTAGAGCATCGTTGGCAAATTAAACAAGAATATGTAGCAAAGTCTGGACTATGGATAGCAAAAAAGAGATATGCTCAATGGGTAATATTTAAAGAAGGAAAACCTACAAATAAAATGGATATCAAAGGTTTAGATGTAGTTAGATCATCATTCCCAACTGAGTTTAAAACGATTATGAAAGAAACATTATGGTATATTCTTAAAGAAAGATCTAAAACTCATACTACCGACTTAATAATGGACTTTAAAGATAAAATTAAAGATGCTAATATATTAGATGTAATGAAAAATACTGGTGTTAAGAATATTACAAAATATATTAAAAAAAGAAAACCATTAACTGGTTATTTATCTGGAACTCCGGTACATGTTAAATCTGCTATTAATTATAACGATATGTTACACCATTTAGGAATATCTAATAGAATAGAATCTATTAATGATGGTGACAAAATTAAATGGGCATATCTTAAAACAAATTCACTAGGATTTGATACTATTGCATTAAAAGGATATGAAGATCCAAATCAATTAACTGAATTTGTTGAGAAATTTATTGATAGAAATAAAATATTTGATAGAGAGATACGTGGAAAGCTAGATGACTTTTATGCATCAATGAATTGGGATAAATTACCAGAAAATAATAATGTAAATAAATTCTTTTCATTTGGATAATTCAATAATATTACTTATAATAAAGAAAAAGTATGTACGGTAAACATCAATGGAAAGGTAGAGAAGTAGAAGGTCGATATTCAGATCTTATGACTTTCTTCGTAAGAGACTTAAATCATAATATTAAAAAAACATATGGTTTAGAAGTAGAAAATTTTAATGAATATCCTCATTATTATTTTACAATTGAATTCATGAAAAAGTCTATGAAAGACGAAAACTATTTGGAAAGTATTAGACGTATTTTAGATGAATCAAATTGTGCTGTTACTATAGAAGCTACTAAAGACACATTAGACACAATTAAACCAGATCTATTTAATAGATGTCATATTATATATAGGATTTCAGATCCTTATTTAGAAATGCTTAAAGACACCGATACGTTATCAATTGATGCCGGTTGGTATAGAGTTCATCAAGTAACTAAATGTAATATGATGGAAATACAACCAGATAACTATAAATTTGACGAAGAAATATGAAATATTCAGTAGTAGTATCATTTAGTATGGAAGGATTTCATTGTTGGCCAGAAGCTAAAGAAATCTTTCCCGAAGTCGGATTTTTATCTGATAGACATAGGCATATGTTTGGATTTAAATGTTATGCAAAGGTAAGTCATACAGATAGAGATGAAGAATTTATCTTAATGCAACGAAGATTAAAAAAACAATTAAGAACTAATTTTGATGGCAATATACTAGAATTTGGTAGAATGAGTTGTGAAGAAATTGGCGAATGGATATTAAATAATAATCCTGGTTACTTATACAAAGTTGAAGTATGGGAAGATTGGGAAAATGGAGCAATAATAGAAAGACAATAAAATGGAAATTAAATTTACAGACCCAGTAGGATTAATAAAAAAGACATTTTTATCAAAAGGTACAATGTCAATATTTAATAAGTCAAAGAAAAATAAAAAGAAAAATATATTTTATTTTGGATTAGAACCGTTAAAAGCTAGATATACATATCAACTATCTAAAGAATGGATGCCTAATGCATTTAAATCATATGAAAACAGTAAAGTTAAATTTATTGATATTGAAGGCGAATTTAATCCAGATCAGCAAATTAAAATAGGAGCTGTGTTAGATGCAGTTGGTAGAGGTAAATTTGCAATGAGTCAATGTAGTAACTTTTTAGATATGTTAAATAATGATGAAGTTAAAGACGGAGATGTTATATTTCTTCAAGATTATTGGCATCCTGGTATTGAATCAATATTATATGCAATAGATTTATATGGAATTAAATTAGACATATATGCAATGCTTCATGCACAGTCGGTTGATGAATATGATTTTACATATCCAATGAAATCTTGGATGAGAGGTTTTGAGTTAGGCTTAGATAAGCGAATGACTGGTATATTTGTAGGATCATCTATTCATAAAGATCAATTACGAAATGCTGGATTTGAATCTCCTATACATGTAGTTTCGTTACCAATTGATAAACAAGCTACATTAGATAAACTACCCAATTATGATCCAGACACAGATCGTAAAAAAGTTGTTGTTTCATCTAGTAGATTAGATAAAGAAAAAAACCCATATTTTATGATGAATGTAGCACGTGAATTTCTCAAAACTCATCCAGGTTGGGAATGGCACGTAACAACATCTGGCGCAGAATTTAAATCTATGTTGCCTGGAGTTATAGAAAGTCTTAATAAATTAGCAAATGAAAATGAAAATTTTAAATTACTAAGTAATCTAACAAAAGAAGAATATTATGCAGAATTAGCAACTTGCTCTATACAATTTAATACAGCATTACAAGATTATGTATCATGGACTGTTATAGAAGCAACTATATTTGGTGCTGACATAGTATATCCAAATTTTAGATCATTTCCAGAATTTATAGATAATGATAGATTATATAAAGCATTTGATTTAACTGACGCATTGACAACATTAGATAAAGCAATCGATTCGCCTAAAAAACATCCATTAATTGGAGATATATCTAACTTAGGTAGAAAAATGGAAGCTTATATAGTATCAAATAAAATTAAAAACGAAATAAATGTGTGGCACGAAAAAGATTATTGCTTACACTTATTAAACCAGGAGGAACAACTATGAAAATTGATAAAAACGGTATTGCACAAATACAAAACACAATAACAACACCATTTACAACTTTAGCAGAACAATTAAGTGAAAAAGATTGTTTAGATAACCAAAGTAGTGAAATTGTAACGTTTATATTTGAACAGCTAGCTAAAATTGGCGAAGCTGCAGAATGGAAAATAGTAGATTAATAATATGGATAAAAATTTTATATATTATCCATCATTATCTGCCGGCAGTATGGTGTCTGCATTTAAAAAGAATACAAAATTTGAAGACGGAATTACAACAAGATTCTTTTCAAAAGAGTATCCTGAAAAATGGAGACATCCATATTTCTTAATTACTGCAGGGCATCATTTCAAAAAAATGGATTTCCGTGATCAAATGGGATTAGATGACGAAGTATTAGTATTTGGGGATTCGGGAGGATTCCAAATAGCAACTGGCGCTTTAAAATGGGACAGCACAATTCGTGAGAGAATCTTTGAATGGTTAGAACATAATTCAGATGTAGCAGCAAATTTAGATATACCACCTAGAGCAAAGTATGAAAATAGATTTGCTGAGTCCATGGATATTAGCTTTGACAATTTTAAATATTTTGAATCTAAACAAACAGGTAAGACAGACTTTTTAAATGTTATACAAGGTACATATCATGAAGAATATGAACAATGGTATCATAAGTTCAAAGATTTTGCATTTAACGGCTGGTGTATTGGAGGTCCTAAAAAATTAGTTGACTTTATGTATGTTATTGCATTAATGTTAAAGGAACGTGAGTTTGAAAAGAATCATGTAAAATATATTCATTTATTAGGAATATCAAAAATATCAGATTTCTTTATACTAGCAACGTTACAGAAGTTAATTAATAAATTAACTGATAATAGAGTATTATTTTCAACTGATTCTAGCTCACCAGGACAATATCCTGTTTTTGGAACATATCTTCATTCTGGAAATTATAAGACACAAACATTTACTGAATTATACTTTCCAAAGAATAATGAGTATAGAAGAAAATCTCATGCAAATCGTTTAAATAAAACGGTTAATATTGATACTTCAAGACACGTTCCATGTAGCTTAGGCTGTCCGGCATGTAATGATTTTACATATGATTACTTAGGAGGCCAAACTGCAAAAGGATTAGACAGATATAGTCAAGAAGGTATGCCACGAATGGTTATACATAATACACATTTATATGTAGATATTGCTAAGGACGTTAGTAAATTAGTAAATAATCATGTTGAATTGTTAGAAACTGCAATTCCAAAAGACTTATATGATGTTATATTATCATTACACGCAATGTTTGACGATCCAGACAATGCAATGAATGTTTATGCAACATATAAGAAAACATATAAGAAATTTGGTGGTGATAGTATATCAACTACTGATGCAAATCAATTTAATAAGTTTTTTAAAAGTTAAAAAGGTAAAACAATGGAAAAAAGTAAATTACAATCGTTTATAAATAGATATTACTTAGCAGGCAACTGTGAAGCAGTAACTGTTAAAGCAAATGAATCTTCTATTAATTGTGAATTAATAGATGTAGATCAAACCGTAGTAGGTAAAGTTAAATGGAAAACAGATCCATTTATGCAAGGTGAATTAGGTATTAATCATACTGGTGCATTGACAAAAATGTTATCTGCAGTAGGTGAAAATATTGACATTGAAGTTAATGATGCACAAGGCAAAAATTATGCAATGAAAATAAAAGAAGGAAGTACAACAATGACTTTTATGTTAGCTGATACTTCCGTAATACCAGCAGTTCCTGCAATTAACGCAGAACCAGAATATGAAGTTACAATTGATATTGATGAATTGTTTGTCAATAAGTTTATTAAAGCAAAAAATGCTCTACCAGATGCAAAGAATTTTGCAATACAAGTAGCAAATGGTAAAATTAAATTTATTATTAATTATACAACTATTAATTCTGACAATGTTACATTTGAAATAGATGGCACAGCTAATGATTTAGACGCTATTTGTTTTTCAGCTGATAAACTAAAAGAAGTATTAACTGCTAATAAAGGTGATAAAGGTACTATGCGTATATCATCAAACGGATTAGCAAGAATAGATTTTACTGGTACTGACTTTGAGTCAAATTATTGGTTAGTTCAATTACAAAACTAAACATGGAAGTACGAGTAATAAATAAATCAGATAATGATCTTCCTAGCTATGAAACGGTAGGAAGTGCTGGATGTGATATTAGATCTACTCATGGAGCAATAATAGGCCCTGGGTTGAGTACTCTAATTAAAACTGGATTATATGTTGAAATACCAATAGGGTACGAAATACAAGTTAGACCTAGAAGTGGATTAGCATATAAAAAACAAATAACTGTATTAAATTCGCCTGGTACTATTGATGCAGATTATAGAGGAGAAATAGGAGTAATTTTAATTAATCATGGATTAAATAAAGTTTCTTTAGAAAAAGGCGAACGAATAGGACAATTAGTATTAAATAAAGTTGAACAAATAAAATGGAACTCGGTATTAGCACTAGTTGATACAAATAGAGGATCCGGAGGATTTGGTTCAACAGGAAAAAAATAAAATATGTTTAAAGTAACAGAAAATACACTTTGGGTAGAAGCATTTAGACCCAGTACATTAGATGGCTATATTGGTAATGAGCATATTATTGATAAAGTTAAAATTTTTATTGAAAATGGCGATGTTCCACATTTATTATTTTATGGTGGAGCTGGTACTGGAAAGACTACATTAGCAAAGATTATAGCAAATAACGTAGAAGCAGATTTAATGTATATTAACGCGTCAGATGAAAATTCGGTCGATGCAGTTAGAGATAAAATAAAAAGATACGCATCTACAGTAGGATTTAAAAGATGGAAAATAGTTATATTAGATGAAGCTGATTATTTGACACCAAATGCACAAGCTGCATTAAGAAACTTAATGGAAACATATAGTAGGACTACTAGATTTATATTAACTTGTAATTATGTTGAAAAAATTATAGATCCAATACAATCTAGATGTCAGACATTTGGCATAACACCTCCTAGTAAAAAGGATGTAGCTCAAAGATTAGTAACCGTTTTAGAAGAAAAACAAATAGAATATAATGTACAAGATGTTGCAGCTATTATTAATTCTTCATATCCAGACATAAGAAGAGCAATTAATGCTGCTCAAAGTCATGTTGTTAAAGGTAAATTAGTATTAGACAAAAATAGTGTAGTACAAGCTAATTATATGACTGAATTATTAACAATATTAAAAAATATTAAAGATAAAAAAGAATCATTTAAAAAATTAAGACAACTTATTGCAGATTCTAAAGTTAGAGACTTTACACCATTATATACATTTTTATATGATAACTTAGACGAATTTGCAACTGGTAGTATAGCTTCGTGTATATTAATTATAGCAGAATCTCAATATACAGATACAAGTGTTGTTGATAAAGAAATAAATATAATGGCAATGTTTGTAAAATTAATGAATGAATTATAAAGTAATAATATGAATACACCTAATAAAAAAATAAATCCTTCTGATTTAAAACCAATGATATGCACTGAATGCACTGGTATGTATTTTCGACAAGTAATGTGTATTAATAAAGTATCTAGATTCTTAACCGGTCAAGACAAAGACACAGTATATCCAGTACCCGTTTTTAGATGCGATGATTGTGGCGCAGTCCCAGAAGAATTTCAACCAGAAGTAAAATAATGGGAGCTACATACATACAAGGCCCTGTAGTTTTAGTATTTAAAACTTCTAATAGAAAAAATGCTAAAACTAAAATGAAAGTTTTTAAAAACAAAAATGTCGACGTTGTTAATGAAAAGAAAATGCCAGGAGTTCCTGAAAATGCATTAGTATTAGAATTAGCAGTTGGCGAATCATTTATTGATACATATAAGCACAAGTATAAACTATGACAAAGAAACCTGCAACTATCTTCGACTTTATTAATGGAATGACACATGAAAAGAAAGAATGGTCTAAATATACAGATATAGATCATAAAAAATTCGCTCCTTTTATTGTCAATAGATGGTTATCAATGAGAATGGAACTAATTGAAGTAATTAATCAGTTACAAAAATATACAATTGGGTTATTATCACCAAGAGATACTTATCGTCTCTATCACGGCTTATTACCAGCCCAGAGAACCTTTGCTAAGTACATAAAAGGAAAAAAGGAAGATAAGTATGATACTAATTTAGTTTCACAAATTGCAGACCACTATCTAGTAAGTAAGACAGAAGCCATTGATTATGTTGAATTAATGTCTAAAGATAGTTGCAGTACTTTGTTGTCAAAGTATGGATATAATGAAAAAGAAATAAAAAAGATGTTGAAAGGAAAAAAATGATGTTTGTACAAACCAATACAGACTCATTAAATATCCAATATCAGTATACTAGCAAATCCGAAGATTTAATTGATATATATTTAGTTGAATACTTGGATCATTCCAAATAATTTCTTATAATATAATAAAAATATTATGGCAAATAACGTATATACTAATGTAAGTATTGAATCTTCAAAAAACGTAATAAAAGAATTCTCAGATAAGATTATTACGCCAGAAGTAGAAAAGTCAGACTGGAATCAAAAGTCGACTATAGTAGCAGAAAATTTATTTAAATTAATATATGACGATTATCCTGAAGAATATTCAAGAGAATGGAATACAGAAAATTTAGGAACTAAATGGTGCTTTGTTCATGACTGGCAACTTGACGATGATACCATTGATTTAACATTTGATTCTGCCTGGTATCCACCGGATGAGTTATTTCATAAATTAGCAGAACACTTTAAAAAGTTTGGAGATTTTGAAATGGAGGCTACAAGTGAAGACGAAGCATATCAAAATGTCTCGGGCGGATATGCAAATCAACATGGATCTGAATTTATAGTAGAAGATGATAATATACCACCATATCCAGATGATGAAGATTTTGACTCTCAAGAAAAGCATGATGAAGCAATTGAAGAATTTTATGATAAGATTGCTGATATGAAAGATGATCTACTTAATGAGTGTAAACAAGACTTAATAATGTATCCATAATATGAAAAGCGGTTACATAAATCCTATATATAAATTATCATTAACTGATGTATCTAAAGTACCTGCAAAGATATCATATTCTCAATGGTCAATGTTTTCAAAATGTCCAAAGCAATGGAAACTATCATATATTGATAAATTAGCTCCATTTACTCATAGTATTGCAACATGTTTTGGTACAGCTTTCCATGAAACATTACAAGAATATTTAACTGTAATGTATACTCAATCAGTAAAAGCAGCAAATGAAATAGATTTGCATGATATGTTATTAACTTGTCTAAAATTAGAATATACTAAAGGACTAAAAGCAAATAATGGAATTCATTTTTCTACTCCAGAAGAGTTAGCAGAACATTTAGAAGATGGTATTCAAATTATAGAATGGTTTAAGAAAAGAAGAGCTCAATATTTTTCTACTAAGAATATGGAACTAGTTGGTATAGAAGTAGAATTAGGTGTACCGGCATCACTAACTAATAAAAATGTATATTGGTATGGATTTATAGATATAGTAGTTAGAGATACTGTACTAAATAAAATAAAAATATTAGACATTAAAACTAGCCGAATGGGGTGGAATAAATGGCAAAAGGCAGATAAGTTAAAAGCAGCACAACTAGTTGCATATAAAAAGTATTTTGCAGATCAATTTGGCACTCCAATTGACAACATAGACATTGAATTCTTTATAGTAAAACGAAAATTATTAGAAGAATCAATGTTCCCACAAAGACGTATACAAATACTTAATCCTGCTTCTGGATCTATTACACGAAAACAAATTCAACGTGATATTGACTCATTTATAGAATTTTGTTTTGATGCAAATGGCAATAAGCGAGTAGAACAAAATTATCTATCTATTGCTGGAAAAGGATCTAAGCATTGCAAGTGGTGTCCATTCAAAATGGATTATGATAATTGTCCCAAAGAAGATAGGATTCGTCAATAATTTTTAATATAATAAATAAAAAGGAAAAATATGAATGGATTATTATTAGATGCATTATATGCAAAATATCATGCACAAAAAGCAGAAGCAGTAGCAAAATTAGATGTTTATTTAAACAATTCAGTTGGCATAGGCGAACATCCAGATTTAGTTACAGAAATTGATAACTTTATAGCAAAATTTGCAGATGCACAAGGCAAACTAGATTCATTAAAAATGATGTTAGCACATACTGCCGATTCTAAAAACCTAAAAACAAAAACAGTTATTAACGGGTAAATGAAGATAGCTGTAATTGGAAATAAAGAATGGCAAAATAAAAGAAAAGTTCAGAAAGTTTTAACTGAACTAAAACAAAAGTTTAAAAACGAATTAACTATAGTAGGAGCTGGTGGTACTGAAGGAGCAAATTTCATGATTAGAAAATTTGCATTAGAATTTAGTATAAAGTATGAAGAATATAATCCATCATATACTGGAAGAAATTTATATTCAGCATTACCTGAATCATACTATGGAAAATCATATCACTTTTCTCAACTATTACATCGAATGAGAATATTAGCAGAAAATTGTGATTATATGATAGTACTAAATAATGAAAACAAAATGAATCCCCAATTGCAAACGGCGTATAGTAAAATACAAAAACTAAATAAGCCAGTAGTTATATTAGGTTAATATTTATATCAAAGTTATAAGGAAATTAATGGAGTTACCAAAATTAAGAAAACTAGATCCTACAAAACCAAAAAAGAAAAAAATATTGTTATTATCAGATGATTTTAGATTACCATCTGGAATTGGAACAATATCAAAAGAAATTGTTTTAAATACTGTACAACATTATGATTGGATTCAAGTTGGAGCCGCAGTAAATCATCCTGATGCTGGTAAAGCATTCGATTTGTCTGCAGATGTACAAAAAGAAACTGGCGTTGAAGATGCAGATGTTAAAATTATACCATATAATGGGTATGGAGATAGAAATATATTATTTTCAATATTAAACAAAGAAAAACCAGATGCTATATTTCATTTCACTGATCCTAGATATTGGGGTTGGTTATATCAACTAGAGCATGAAATAAAAACAACATATGGCACTCCAATTGTATATTATTCAATTTGGGACGATTTACCATATCCTATGTGGAATTCACCATTTTACGGTAGCTGTGACTTAATAATGGGAATTTCTAAACAATCTGATAATATACATCGAGAAGTGTTGAGACAGAACGGATATGGGGTGTATGATTATGATGTAGAAGATAATACAAAAACTCCTAATTTAGAATGGGATAAAATTATTACTGGCTTTGTTCCACATGGATTAAATTCAGATAAATTTAAACCAATACCAGAAGATGATGAATTGTATCAAAAAGCATATAATGAAATTAAAGTTAAAAATAATGTGGAATTTGTTGTTTTTTGGAACAATAGAAATATAAGGAGAAAACTTCCAGCTGATGTAATCTTAGCATTTAAACATTTTAGAAATAATTTGCCAAAAAAAGATCAAGATAAAGTTGCATTAGTTATGCATACTCAAATATCAGATCAAAATGGTACAGACTTAAGAGCTATTTGGGAGAGTATAGCTCCAGAATGTAAAATATTCTTTTCAGAAGCAAAAGTAGGAGCGGGAGACCTAAACGCAATGTATAACGTAGCAGATGTTACTGTAAATATTGCATCTAATGAAGGCTGGGGACTAAGTAGCACCGAATCATTATTAGCAGGTACTCCTATTGTTAATACTGTTACTGGCGGATTACAAGATCAATGTAGATTTGAAGATGAAAACGGAGAATGGATAACATTTGATGATTCATTCTCAACTAATCATGAAGGAAAATATAAAAAACATGGCAGTTGGGCAAAACCTGTATTTCCGTCTAATAGATCATTACAAGGATCGCCACAAACACCATATATATTTGATGATAGAGTAAAATTTGAAGATGTTGGAGATGCAATTCGACAATGGTATGATCTAGAAACAATAAATAGAAACGAATTTGGATTAGAAGGTCGTAAATTTTGTTTAGAAAATGGATTAACAGCAAAACAGATGGCAGATAAAATGGTTGAAATGATGAATTTCTTATTTGATAATCCAAAAGAAAAAAGACCAAAATATACATTAAGTAAAGTAGAATTAGTAACATATAAAGAAATGGGTATAGTATGAGAACATGTATAATTTCAAGTCCAGTAGCAACACAATCAGGTTACGGACATCACGCGCGAGAATTTATTACAAATGCATTTAAATTTAAAAGTAATGAATGGAATATAAAATTAGTGTCAATGCCATGGGGACATACCCCATTTACATATCCAATCCCACAAGAATGGATGCGTAATATAGTCCCATTACCATTAAAAGAACAACCAGACATATGGGTACAAATTACAGTTCCAAATGAATTTCAACCAGTTGGTAAATTTAGTATAGGAGTAACAGCTGGCACAGAAGGAGATGTTTGTCCTGAAGCTTGGATAGAATCAATTAATAAAATGCAATTAATAATAGTTCCATCTAATTTTACTAAACAATCATTTGAAAATACAGCTAAAAAACATAATTTAACAATTACTACTACAATAAAAGTTATTCCAGAATATTTTAATGAAATTATATATAATAAAAATAATACTACATCTCAAATATCCGGATTACATGATATTAAAGAATCATTTTGTTTTCTATTTGTAGGACATTGGTTACAAGGACAATTAGGCGAAGATAGAAAAAATATTACTGGAATGTTGCATACATTTTTAGAAACATTTAAAAATAAAAATAACACTCCAGCTCTAATATTAAAAACTTCCGGAGCTACATATTCAGTTGTCGATAAAGATCAAATGGAAAAAAATGTAAGACAAATAATAAAATTGTATCCAAAAGGAACTAGATTGCCAAATGTATATATATTACACGGAGATTTAACTGACAATGAAATGAATTCATTATATAATAATACAAAAGTAAAAGCTATGGTATCATTTACTAAAGGTGAAGGATTTGGAAGACCATTATTAGAATTTACTACAACCGGCAAACCAGTCATAGCTCCATATTATTCCGGCCCAGCTGATTTTTTACATCCAGAATATATAGCCCAACTACCAGGCGGACTAACTCCAATACATCCATCGGCTCAAAATGATTTCTTAATTGGCGATGCTAAATGGTTTACTCCAGATTATAAGTATGCATCAAAGTTATTCAAAGAAATAGTTAAACATTATAATAAATTTTTAGCAAAATCTAGAAAACATATAAAACATTCGAATGATAATTTTTCAAGTCAAGCTATTAGTAATGTATATCAAGAATTATTTAAATATATGGATTCCGAAATAGGAAATGTTCCTGTACATCAAGAAATTAAATTACCAACATTAAGAAAAGTATGAAAATAGGATACTTTATAACAGCCTGTAACGAATATGATGAATTAGCTAAATTGCTAGTTTTACTTCGAACCAATATTCAAGAAACTGATTGTATTGGTATATTATTAGATGAAGAAAATTGTAGTGAAGAAGTACAAGGATTATGTAATCAATTTTTAATTCCTAATAATTCTGCATTCAGAGTAATTTATAGTAATTTGAATAAAGACTTTGCAAAGTTTAAAAACTTAGGATATCATCTATTTGAAGATTGTGATTGGATTTTTAATATAGATGCAGATGAATTACCTTCTTCTATATTAATAAAAAATATACATCAAATTATAAACGTTAATCCAGAAACTGAGTTATTTTATATACCAAGAATAAATACCGTCGACGGATTAGCACAATCGCATATTGATAAATGGAGATGGAATGTTAACGAAGAAGGCTGGGTAAATTGGCCAGATTATCAAGGACGAATTTACAAAAGACATCATAATATTGAATGGAAAGGTAAAGTTCATGAACGAATTGAAGGAATGACAAAATATTCTCATTTACCACCAAAAGAAGAATTTGCGTTTCATCATCCTAAAACTATTGAAAAACAAGAAAAGCAAAATAAATTATATGAAACAATCTAAAAAAATATGGTATGCTCCTAATAAATTGGAAGCATATGGTGAAGAAGAAATTAAAGCTGTAGAACAATGTCTTAGAGATGGCTGGTTAGCTGGATTTGGACCTAGATCTGTTGAATTTGAAGAAAAGATTGCAAAGGAGTTTGGAAAAAAATATGGAGTATTTGTAAATTCTGGCTCGTCTGCATGTTTATTAGCACTAGCAGCATTAGATCTTAAAAAAGGAAGTAAAGTTATTACTCCAGCTTTAACATTTTCAACAACATTAGCTCCAATAATACAATTAGGATATATTCCTATATTTATAGACTCGAATCTTAAGTCATATGTTCCAAATGTACAAGATATTATAAATGCAGTAACTGATGATGTTAAGGCTATAATGGTTCCCAATCTTATAGGAAATAAACCTGATTGGAAACTTCTTAAACAAGAATTAA
>Ga0209634_1001964_pt1 | contig 14685 bp, 11 predicted proteins | sample LinPmetageLP40_FD_184043 | JGI IMG/M metagenome (GOLD analysis project Ga0209634, IMG submission 184043) | Marine viral communities from the Pacific Ocean - LP-40 (SPAdes) (version 2) | ecosystem: Environmental > Aquatic > Marine > Oceanic | place: Pacific Ocean | collected 2010-08-26
AACTCCAATGTATAATGAACTACAGTCTTGCCTTGCTTTACTAAATGAGCACCTAATGATTGTAGACACCAACTCTTACCTATACCAGCAGGAGCAACTAATACTCCTAACTCACCACCAGCCAATCCACCATCCATTACATTACTTACTGCTTCCCACGGAGTTGGCATAGTTGCTCTGACAGACTCATTTAATCTAGCATCCAATGAAATGATGTAGTCGTGACCTAAATCTCTTTCGCTACCAGCCTTCATAGCCTCATCGATTTTGACTTTTATCTCGTCATAGTTCTTCTGTTCTAATAAATCTATAGACTCTATAATAGCACCTTTAAGAACCTGGTTCTTACAGAAACCTAAAGTCTCCTGCTTTACAAACTCCAAATCAGTAGCCTCTATATTTCTCCAAGCTTCTTTCAGATTTTCTATAACAGAAACCTTTAGTATATCATCATCCATCTGATTGATTTTTATCTTTAGAACTTCTAATGTAGGAGCTTTTCTAAACTCATAAAAGTATTTACTGACTTGTTTAGTTAACCATTTGTTAGCATCAGAATCAAAAAACTTAGGTTCTAATATATCGCTTATTGTCTGTATGAATTTATTATCTGTTAGCAAAGATGAGATTATCTTCGATTGAAATGTTGGACCAAACTGATTAAAATTTTCACTCGCCATACAATTCCTTCATTTTTCTTTCTTTTATTTCCATTTGTTTTTTCTTACGATAACGTTCTCTGGCCTTTGCTTGGAGAACTGCTCTGTTTCTACGGTAATATTCCATAGACCACTTTCTCTGTGCAGCTTTTCTATCTGCCTCTGAACTATACTTTCTCTTTCTTCCCATACGTTCCCTCAGCCATCTGATTTAGTTTTGCAAAGCATTGAACCAGCCAACTCTCCATATTTGGTAATGTAGCAAACAATCTATCTTCTATGAATTTTTTCTGAAACTGCATTTTGTTTAATCTATTTATAGGCTCTCTAATTTTATCTAAGATTTTGGTTTTAGCAGAAGTGCTGATATCTACTTCTTCTAATTGCATCAGCAGATAATTTCTCTTTAATATTTCTTCATTTTCTTTGAGCTTTTCATCTTCTTTGATAACGTCCTCTATAGTAAGTATCTTATCTTCGAGTAAAAGAGGAATCTTTTTTTGAATAGTTTTCAATCCCCAACCACGAACACCATTTATATTATCAGACTTGTCGCCATCTATAGATCTATAGACAGCAAAGTTATGAGATGGTATCCCATAGTCTTCTAAAACTTTTGGAGGATCATACATCTTCTTTTTTGTAGGAGACCAAACTGATACTCTGTGATTTACTAATTGAAGAAAGTCTTTGTCTGTAGACATTAGAACTACCTTAGATGTCGTTAGAATCTGCTTAGTAACATAAGCCATTGTATCATCAGCTTCTATATTTTGAATAGTAATTGTGGTAACGGGTAAATAATCTAAATAGTCAATAACTCTCGTTAATTGCATAATCATTGATTCGTGTTCATCTTCTTTATTGTTGAAGTCATAAGAACGATTTAACCTTTCCGACATATTCCTACCAGCTTTATACTGAGGAAATACTTTCTTACGGCGGTTAGACCCACCTTTACCATCAAATACTATGACAGTTCGGGTAGGTCTAATAGTCCTTATAGCGTATCCAACTGACCTTAGAAAACCAACTATTCCCCCAACATGAGCACCGTCATCATTGAGAGTTGGTATAGCACTAAAACATCTTATAAAAGTGTTTAAGCCATCTATAATCAATACCTTATCATCAGCAGTTTCTGATGCTGTATCGCCACCTTTGTTCTTTATTTCTTCAAGTATAGATAAGTATTTGGCATTAGTCACCTAAAACCTCATTAGTTATCTCTACATCATCAATTCCTAAATCAGCTTTGGTGTATTTTAGTATAACCTTATCACAAATCATCTGATAACAATGAGCTTTAAATTCTTCATCTTCAAGCATAGTAGCCCATTCTTTAGATTGAAATTTAATCTCTTTACCATTATGGTCATCCATTGTATACCAAGCGCCACCAACCTTAGCAATCTTATGTTCTTTTAGAACTTGTAACCAACTACCCTCATCATCTACACCACTTTCAAAGTAGAGCGGAAACTCTGCTTTTCTGAGTGGAGGACCTAAACGATTTTTGATTACCTGTGCCAGAATAGTCATGCCAATAACATTCTTCTTAGCATCTTTTATCTGACCTTTGTTCTTTAGTCTTACACGAGTTGATGCGTGAAATGGAAGAGCCTTACCACCTGATGTGGTATAAGGATCACCGAACATAGCACCTAACTTTACTCTCAATTGATTTGTAAATACCAAAGCAACTCTTTGTCTACCAATCATTTGAGTAATCTTTCTCATAGCCTTTGATATGATGATAGCCTTTGAAGTAGCCCAGCCATCTTTATCAAAGTCAGCATCTAACTCAACCTTAGTTGTGGCAGCTGCCAACGAATCTACTAAGATAGTTACTAACCTATTCTTATCTGATTCTCTTACTTTAGTTACTATTTCTTCTATAGCCTCAAAGATATCTTCGATAGTTTCTAAATGTAGATATAACATCTTATTCATATCAACACCTATAACACCTAAGAATTCTTCACTTACTGCTGTTTCTGTATCTATATAGACAGCGACACCATTCTTTCTTTGTGTCTCTGCAAGCAGATGAGCACCAACTAATGATTTACCACTACTTTCTAATCCATTCAGTTCTGTAATCCTACCAACTGCAATACCACCATTAGGGCGATTTGAAATTGCTAAGTCTAACATTGTTGAACCTGTTGAAATGAACTCTTTGATATCTGTTGGTGTTTCTTGTGCGCCATCTAAGAAGTATGCAACCTTATAATCTTTGAACTTTTTATTTAGAGAGTCGGCGAGAACTCCAGCTAAATCGTCTTTAACTGACATATATTTCTCCTAATTAAATAGTGGGTGTGTCCGGCTTTATGTTCCAATATTGGATGCACACACTCGGTTTTATTAGTGTTGGCTTCAACACCCACTACACTTTATTTACTTATTGAATAGATCGTCAAAAGCAGCACTAGCATCTTCAACATTAGAATTTGCTGCGGAAGCTGCTACTACTGATTTAGGAGCAGTTTCTTTCTTATCCTCAGTTGTTTCTGCATCATCTGGATTTAACCAAGTATTCAGAACACCTGTTAGTTCTTCATAAGATAGTTCCTGATATAACTCAGTAATATCCTTCTGATTTTCTAACATATTCTCCATCTGTGCCTTATCTTCCACAATTGGATTCTGATTAGGTTTAACACGGATTGAAGTCTTAGGAAAAGAAGCACCACTTTCTTCAGCAGTAATGAACTCTACTGAAATATCACGACCACTTACTGCGTCTGTAATATCACCATAGTCTGGATCTGCGATTACTGAAAGTAATTCTTGATAAACTGTCTTACCAAAACCCCAAAAGCGAACACCTTGTGTTTCTTCACCACGAACGATTACTGGAGCAAAGGTTCTCATCTTAGCTTCCAATTTACGAGCCATCTGATACTCTTCTCTGTTTCCGCTTGTTTTAAGTTTTTGAGCAAACTCTTCAATCGGATCAGGACGACCAAATGTGATTGGTGATAAATAGGTTTTGTTATTCAAACCAAAATGGAAGAACAACTCAATGAACGGATTATCCTTATTATGCTTATATGGCAAAACACGAATAACCTGTTTACCAGGTTGCGGTTTCCAAAGATTTGAAGTCCTATTGTTTGTGGTTTGTAATTGATTAAGACGCTTACGAATAGAATTAATATCCATTATTTACTCTCCTTATTTTATTGTTTATTTGTTATTTGTTAGTTACACTCATCGTAACCATTAATATATATCACATGTAATAGTGAAATACAATTTTATTTTATTTATTTTCCCATTTATTTACATCTATTATAGAATGTATCTTAGTAGGTATTCTGTTAAGTCCCGTATCATTTGTGAGCAATAGACTGTTGTAATATTCATCCCACGGAATAGGAAATCTTTTATCTAATACACCGCCATTAAGCTCTCTGATGACTTCGTTAAGTGCATTGATTGTGTAAAGAGTATTACTCTGCTTTTTTCTATGAAGGGAAATAGTATTTTGAATATCTTCGGGATGATTATCAGGATCATACTCAACATTATATGTGCAAATTAACTGCGACATATCGTTACCATTTTCAAATACATAAATCTTACTATAGAGTATATCATTACATGCTATGATAATTTCTAATGTATCATCTAAGATATTCTTAGGGGTGAATGTGCAGAGTAGTTGAGTTTTCATCTATTAGTTGTTACTTTTTTTTTGTTTTTAAATCTACCTGCGCCAGGATTGGATGATCTACCATCAGCAGTAAATCCAACATTACACTCAAAGTTTGGATACGCCAGTGTATCTATACCATCGGATGCATCAATATCAATATCACCGCTCTTAGCGTAACCTTTTCCTTGAGATTTTATGCTGTCATTATAAAAGTCTTGTGTATCGACATTTTGATTATAAGCCTTATGAGATAATTCGCCGTATCTACAATATGATTTTAATCTTAACTCCAAATTTTCCATAGTTTTTAAATCAACATCTAAATTTTCATTTTTTCTCTTTTTAAAAATACCGCCTAATTTCGGAGGATACTCCCCACCATATAAAGCGCTCATCATTGATTTATACATATCTCCACCACCCTTTTGATATCCTACTTTATCTCGCTCTTCTGTTGTGGGGGGTTCTAAGGATGCATCTATCTCATCTATAAAATCTCGTGAAACTCCAACCGCTTCAACCTCGGCATCAATAGCTTTCTTATTATCTTCATACAATTTATTATGCACATCGGTGTTTTGATCTAAACTCTTTGAGTATATAGAGTCATGCATTTTTGAAATTTTAACTATTTTTTCTTTTACTTCATCTCGTGTTAATTCGCCAACTTCAATAAATTCCGTTTTTTCACATTTTGCTGTTAATGCAGAGGCACCACCCGTTCCCTTTTTAACACTACGTCCATCTAATGTAACATATTTTTGCACACCCTCACCTCTGCTAGTTACGCTTATAACATCTATCGTTTCTAGTGTGGTGCTTTCAGGTAACAAAGCACAAGCGCCTGATTCAGTTCCTTTTCCATTACCTTGCATATCAATTATACAATCATATATTTCAGCATAATTAGCCCAACTTTCAGATAAGCTTGGGGCATCTGTCTGTTTAGTTCCAGAAGCCTTTAAGTTATGATTAGCAAATCTAGACATAATAGATTTAAAATCTTTTAACCATTGGTCAGGACTATCGTTTGGATCTCTTTTTGTAAAATCTTCTAAATCCTTTATAATTTCACCGCCAGGCGATAAATTTCCATCTTCATCTGGTCTTAAGTTACCAATATTACCATATTTAGTATTCAGTTCTCTAATTTTTTTAGTCATTCCATTTATAGCACCCCGTATAACTATGACTCTATTATCAGCTGAATCAGGAACTACTCCTTCATCCATATCAATAAAATCCATCGTTCCATTATCCATAGATTTGGCTATCATAATTACATTTCTGTTACTTATCTCAGCACGCTTCTTTCTATTACCTTCTAATTTTGATGTATCCATCAGCATAACATTCTGATTTCCAACTTTTACTCCCTTTACCTTTCCATCATCTGATTTAATAACTTTTGATTTTGATTTATCTATGAGCTTTACTTTTCCATTATTGTCTCTAAAGGTGCTGTTAGCTGTTGTTGTTTTTTTACCATATGTAGATGTTGGTATTTCCATCAAACCCTGTTTTAATAAAAATTCATTCCATCTTCCTGTATTATCACTTTGGTGTCCTTTTTTTGATACATAAAATGGTTCAGATTTTCCTTTACCTTGTCTTGTGAATCTACCTGGAATTCTAGCTACATAAATTTTTGATTGCCTCGGAGTTCCTTCTGGTGGCTCAACTAATCTTACATATTTTGATAAAATCTTTTTTTCTGCTTCAGTTAGTTCTTCTCCAGAAACAATTTTATTAGTTAATTCTTTTACCTCAGCATAATCTTTATGATAATCACTTAATTCAGGATCTTTCATGTAAGTATCTAATCCATCATTAATATTTTTTATCTGAATTTCTATGTTTTTTATAGTGGCCTCTTTATTTGTGGTTTTTCTTCCTCCTGTAAATAAATCTGTGAGGGAAGATGGCGGCGTTCCGATTTGCGATGTGTCCGAATCACCTTTCTTCGCTTTTTCAATGTCATCTTCAGAAGCATCTTTTGTAATTAAATTATGTTTCTCTTTATTATAACTTTTAACCGTATATTGTCCACCAGCACCACCAATTTTTGTAACAATATCATCTTCTTTTAAAAGGCTATTCAATAACTCAGCTCTTGCTTCTCTGCTCCAACCAAAGTCATCTAATACCTTTTCTAATAAAATAAGTTTAGCGCTGCTATTTACATCAGGCTTACCATCGCTTGTGCGGTAAGACCACTCTGTTAATATTTCTCTTAAATCTGTAATCATTTAAAGTTCCTCGTTATATCTTTCATTTTGTGGTAATTCCATCCCTTTGCTACTTTCACAGGATATTTACCATCTCTTTCGATGATACCCTTTACCATTCTAATAAAATCCAACCCATCTTTCATATGAAAATCGAACAAAAATGAGTCGTAGCTATACAGAACTAACTTACTCTTATAACCTTTAAGTTTAGGTATTAGTTCTGTAAGCATACTCATATTGCTCTCTGTCTCCATCAGCTGAATAAGATAGTTAAATACTTTGTTCTTATTCATATCAGATAGGTTCTTTTTGTATATCCTCTTACTATAAATATCAGATTCTATGAAATTATTCGATTTATAACCCTTCCAAACCTTATCTATATATTTTTGAACCTTTTTAAAGAACGGATTGTTATTTATAACCTCGTCAGGTATATGTCCGTATAGATACTGAAATGATAATCCTTTTGCTTCATTATAATCCACTCCATATAGTTTAGCCATATGTTGGTGAACAGAGCCCTTTGGAAATTGATAATCTATCACATCTGCAATCAATCTTAGGTGATAAGCGTCATAATCCATCTCAATTAACATACCATCTTTGCCATATCTACTTACAAACTTCTTTCTACTACCATCTTTTTTATTGAGAGCAGCAAAGTTCATACCACCGAATCTATTGGATGGGCGGCCTGTAGCAGTATATGGATTGTATTCTGAATACACCATACCATCTGTTGTCTGCAACCCATTACTTTCTATCTTTTGCAAATTCTCCAATACATTGAAGTTATAAGTTTTGAATACAGGTTCAGTATGCTTATTACCCATCAGAGCACCTAACTTAATTCTATCTACTATTATTCTATTAGCTTCAAGATGTTTCATTATAGGTATTACACAATTTAAATTAGATTTCTTATAATGCGTTCTATAAAAGTATTCATGCGTTGGTGTAATGCTATCTTCAATTATAAGTGGTTGATTAGTTTCCAAATAACTTTTCATCTGTAGGTCATGCACACCTTTTAAGTCTATGAAATGTAGCAGTTTCTTCTTATCATAAGTATAGACATCCTTATCCGCCTGTAACTCTTTGATGTAATCAGTATTTAAATTTACCGCATCTGAATGTCTGAAGGGCAGTATGTATTCTTCTAAGCTATCTAAAAATCTTACATAAAATAAACATAACTTACTATCCACGGGATGTTTACTCTCATCACATTGAACAGGAAGTAATATTGAACTTTCTTTTTTAAATACCTTTTTAAAACCATTCCACTCATCATTTGATTCTACTATTACCAATACAACTTACTCCATATTTCTGTTGTTTTTGGATAGACATCAAACATCAGCTCTTTCATAACCTTAGCATATTGTTGTATTTCCCATTGTGATGTAGGCTCATCTCTTAGCTCTATGAAGTTCATGATGGCTTGAAAGGATGCTGTCCAATATACTTCTGTATACTGATTCAATGGTAGGATTATTCTTGCCTGTTCTTTAGCCATACCAGCTTCTACCATCTTGTCATAAGTCATTCTAACTTTTCTCATCAAATCATTATAAGCATCGTTCATTCTTTTTTGTTGTAGGTCGTCTAACACACCCTCTGATGCTTGTTTATTATCATCGGATTGTTTTCTCCAAACTGACGGCTCGTAGTAATCCTCAACTGGCACATACCTACCGCTGATTTCATTCCAAGCATGATCTTTAGTAGCTGAGTTGGATGTGGTTTCTATACCGACAACGTGTTTATACCATTGTCTCATTACGAATTCTGGTGCTTTGATGTGGAACTGAACCTGTAGATGTCTGAATGGAGAGTAATGTTTGTATTTAGCTAAATACCTAACTAATCTTTCATCTGATTTATCGAATGTTTCTTTTCTCTTACCGAATGATACACGAGCTGAATTGACGACTGTTAAATCATTTCCCAATGAATCCACAACCTCAACAAAGCCTTTATCTAAGACTTGACTTTTCATATATAATAACCTTTTATTTGATAATATATATTAAATTAATATACCAAAATGTAAATTAATATCCACCTCCGGATGAACCTCCGCTTGAACCACCAGACGAGCCTCCGCTTGAACCACCGCCTGAATAGCCACCGCCGGTTGATTGAGCTGATGTTGTCTGAGTTGATGTTGTTTGTGTTGATGTTGTTTGTTTTGGAATATTAGATTTTGATTTCTTACTTTTGCTAGATTTCTTTTTCTTATCTGATCTGTTCGCAGCAAAAAAATCTAAAGCAGTTAACTCAGACGGATCTTTAAGATTTAACCTATCTCTAACCAGCTCTGCTGGATCTAAATCATTAGTCGCCTTATACATCTGAAATGGACTGAGAAGTTTTGTCAATGATGGTATACTTTCGGATGCTGATTCTATTTGATTCTCATTGAATGTTCTTACTTGATTCTTTGTTCCTGTTATTTTCCATTGGACGGAAGAATAGTCATACAAAGGGGAACTCTGAAAATTATCTTTTGATATTTCAAAGACGGGAGATGTAGTATCATTGGTTTTTGTTGCAAAGTATCTAAACATAAATCCTCTTTTATAATCTGTATCAGTAGCGGATGCTCTCGATGGTGAAATTGACAACACTCTCTGTTTATTTAATACATTATATTTTCGGAAATCTGTATTATTTTGTATTCGATTTATAACTTTACTTTTAGGGCTATGTTCGGTATCCGTCATGTAATATTCACTCAAATCAGTAGTATAGTGAATGTGATAATATACATTAGGCTTCACAACCTTTCCATCTCTATATTCAAATTCATTTTCTTTAGTTTTAAATTCATTACTTTCAACCCTATTAGTATTTGAAGTAATAAATTCTATCAATGGATCTGCTTTAACAATCTTTCCTTTTCTAGCATCAAGAATCTTCTGAAACCTTTTTTCTGTTTCGGTTATATTAAGAGCATCAGCTTCTCTGAGCATAGTATTGAATACGCTATTAGGATTAGATTCTTTTTTCTTACCCTTACTGCTCCCTTTCTTCTTTTTCTTTACAACAGCCACTTTTTTCTCCCTTAATAATTAATCTATTAATTTGTTTGGAAAGTATATTAAACTACCTTTACTAAATTCTACCTTTTCTCCTTTTGAATTTATGTAACTCATTGTATTATATTTACCAGCTTTAGAACGAGTTTGATTGTTAAATGGATAATGAACTAAATCAGGTCCCTTAGGCCAATTAATAACTAAAATTTCCATATCACTTGTTACCGAAGTCACCTTAGAAACTCCATCTAAATTAGGCATCTCTACATAATTATCCCAAAAGAGTTGTCTGATAATTATTGGTATCTTATCATCGGGTCTTTCTGTGTAATACGAAGTATTTTTTGGTTTACCACCTGCTCCTTCTGGTCTCCAATCCGACACTATCTTATATATAATTTCATTCTGCGCAGCCGTTCCTCTAAATGTAGTATTAGTGCCAACATTTAAGGCTTTTTTATCGTTTGTTTTTGTAGAAGGCTGTATGACTGCAGTGGGCTGCACAACCTTTGATTCTTCAGCCTTTTTTATTTCTTCTGTGGTAGGAGGGGGAGGTCCAACAAAAGTATTATTTTTAACATCTACTGTTGTTTCAAAGTCATCAAAATCTAATGTAGTTAATTCTGAATTTACATCACCATCGCCATCTTCTATACCTTCTGAGGGAGGGATGACAGGTGCTCGTGTAGGTTCTTTAACATCTTCGCTATATTCCCATACAGTTACGTCTAATGCTTTACTATTAACTCTCATCTTAGTTCCAATTTCAGTAGACCAACCATCAATACCCACTTTCTGAGTTAGATTGAATATCTGAAAGAAAGAAAATGGTCCCACACCAGGTATTTCCTGATTGTATTTTTTTGGCATGTAATCGCTTTGAATTATTTCTCCTGGTAATATACCACCGATACCATCCACTTCTAATGAAAGATCAATAGGATGTAAATAATTAGTTTTAAATTGATCTGCTGTGCCTCCATCGAAATATAACCTTTCTCTTATTGTTGCAACAAATGCGTCTGTAAGGATTAGTTCGTATTGCTCTCCGTTATCCGCATCACCATTAAAAATATATGTCTTAACTTTTTTTGAAAAGTTTGCTATATCTTCGGTGCTGGTCTTAAATATCTGATTTGCTTTATCATCTTTTTCTTCTTGCGTTGGCCATCTTCCAGCTTCCACTACTTCATTAATAATCTTTCCTACATTATCTCCCATCGCCTTTATTGGTTTGTTAATTGCTCCTTCTACAGCTATCGCAGCTGTATTAAGTGCTTTGTCTACTGTCGTTGAGCCTGTTTCAATGTCAGATTTTTCGTCAAGAACTTGTTCAGTTCCATCATCTATTGCTTCACCAAACTTCTTTAGATTATCAAGACCTTCATTATATTTTTCCTTAACCGTTTCAATAAGTGCGTAAAAAGCTGCTTTAATTCTATCTCCAAAACTTTTATCTGTATTTGTTTCTGACCAACTAGCCCACCACTGTGATTTAGGATTTATTGCAAATCCACCATCGGTTGAAATTCTGGTATTGGGATCAGAGTTTTCATTTCCGATTTTATTGATTGCGGTTTTATCCTCTTCTATGATTTTAATATAAGCCTTCTGAATTTTGTTTAGATATTTATCCTCATATTCTTCACCCTTATCATTAGAATATAAGAGTTGATTTTGTGGAGATTGATTTGTTATGTCTAATTTTACCTTATCATTTTTATCTTGATTAGCACCATACATTGTAGTTATTGTTAAAGCATCTATTATTTTAGATTCCATCGTCTGCGACTTTACTATACTACCTGCTTGAAATGTTGGAAATTTATATAATCCAAGCTGTGAAACCTCGTGACTATTTTCTACAAAAGCTGTATAGGTATATTTTGTTTCGACATCAGTTTGTTTCCCATCTATTAACTTCACACCATCAGAAAATGTATCGGGAACTATTTTAAAATCCCAAAAATCGAAGTAATTTTGAGAAAGTGAATTAGCTAAGTTCATTACTCCCGTTTTCACATCAGACACCGGCTCTACAAAATCCGGACCATAAAATCTTCCTATTTTAGTATCCTCATTTATAGAATCAGGATTTTTTATACCAAATGCCATTTGAATCTCTTTAACATTTACCATAACATTTCTCAAATAACCCTCTTCTTTATCATCATTTGTGCTGAATTTTAATTCACCACTATTCATTTTAAATAATCTATCTACAAAATTAAGTATAGCAGATTCATCTGTGTTGAATTGGTCTCCAAGCTCAAGAATCTCACTTTGGTTTATATGTTGGCCAGGTAGTATGAACTTAAAGGTATCTTTTGGAAAAGATAAAAAATGATTGTTTCTAATCTTAACCGATTTTTTAATTTCATCATTTGATCCCGTTGGAAATATTGTATCGATTGATCTAAACTCATTTATCAATTCTTTATCATCATTATCAGGATATAAAGAAGTATATCTGGATAATATATTATCTTCAAACCAGCCCCATCTAACAAAAAAATCTTCTCTGACATTACTATCGTAATCTGATTTTGCGAATATTACATCGGATTCAAAAGAGCCTGGCTTTTTCGGTATATAAGCTATATAATGATCTTGAGCCTTATTACCTTTTTTAGCATCAGAATCGCTATCAAATACTTCGATGTTCAGGTTTGGATTTTCCCTCTTATCGCCCGCATTATACTCAGTAATAATATATTTGCTGGAAAAGCTTAAAAACTTTCCAGCTAAATTAACACCCAAATCTTGAGCACCAAAATTAACCAATGCGTCATAATCTCCGGAATAGTCCTCCGTTTCTATTTTTTCATCATATTTCAAATTAAAATAATCGTGAATTATTATTCTTGGTAAATTTATTATAGCATTTATCAAACCATCCTTATTAACCTCTAATTTATTGTCTGAATTTTTTATCTGAGAATTAGCACCCTTATCCGTCTGCACGCTTTCAAATAAGTTAACTCCCATAGCAGTTATTGTAGTCGAACAATCAAAAGTTCCATCTTCATTTAGCTTATAATTAAAATTTGAAATAGTTCCAGCCAAAGCGTCATAATCACCCTTATTCTCATATATCTTTCGTTGTGGATTTTTAAAAGCTTCAGGACTTATTACACCATCTTTAAAAAATGTAGATGGTGGTTCTTTCGTAACCCATCCCCAATCCAATAATACAGTCAAACCAGGAGTTAAAAAGTGCGGTGTTAATCTATCTAAATCATCTAAGGAAGCTGCAGTCCAATTTACATTAGCGGTTCTTATAGCGTTGTATCCACCTTTGTATTCAACCGATATATCCTTTATACCAGATAGATATCGTATAGTTCCATCGTTTGCTTCTTTATAAACATTGTTAAATCCGAATTGGGATTTCATATCGTTATAGTCTGTATTTGTAGAAGCAGCGACTGGATTACCATCTGCATCAGTAGACGCTTCTGTAACCGTTTGATTTGGCTTCATCTCACCGCCTTGTAAAACCACAGGTTTTTGTCTATTGGAAATCATTCTAACGAATACTGTGCGAGATGCCATATCTGAAATGCTTAATGGTGGTTGAATATTATCATTAACGGGAACACCAGCAGTTGGAGTTTTTCTACCTAAAGCTCTCTCTCTATTCTTTAAAGTTTGTTGTATAACCTTATCTATGTTTTTTACTATCATTTTATTATATCGTCTATTTCAATTGGAATCCTAATCCTTCTTTCAGGATTTAAACCAATCTGACCACGACTGATTTTATTTGCTTGTGCTATTATCCACCATAGTGAAGAATTCCCATAATATCTTTGTGCTAACCCATCTAATCTATCGCCGTCAACAGGAACAATAAATATATCTGTATCTTTTAGCGGTATCCCTCTAAGAACACCCGATTTATAGTATCTCTTACCATCTTTATCTTTTGTTATTATCGCATCCTTATATCTCATAATTACCCCTCAGCGTTTGTTGCGCCTATTCCATCTATATAATTAAATTTTGTTCTAACTCTGACTTTCTCGCCGTCTGCTGGTGTTGGTTCAAATCCAGGCAATTGTGGATTCATCTGATCTCTAGCAATATTTAACCAACCTAAATCATAGTGTTTGCTATTTGCAGCAGGAACATAATTTCCAATATGTTTAAATGTGCAAGCAGCAGATATAAAATGTGGATATTGCAATCCCTCTTCAATCTCCCAAGTAGTAGCATCCTCTACTGTTAAAGTTAGACTTTCAAGCAAACCAGGAGTGTGATTAAACATATCACCGAGAGTTAATTCCATAAATGGTGTTCTCATTCTCTGCCCTTCTGTGAATGCTGGATAGCACATACCAACTAAATAATTTAACTTTTCCATCAGAACAGGCAATTCTTGCTTTGACTTTGGATAAACCTTAAAATTAAATGAGACAGACCTATCAGTTCCGGTGTAAGTGTATAGTTTATCAGGTCTTCCGATATACTGAGTATCGCTGAAATTGGGAGTTATACTATCAGATACACCATCAAGTATTGCTCTGAATACCAAATACTTATTGTTTGTGACATCTTTGAACATAAATTTGATGAAGTCTGGATTGTTTTTTATAATATCAGGTAGTTTAGCAGTGCCATCGGCATTTGTTTCACCAGGAATAGCAGGAATCATATTTATTTTATCTGTGTTATCGCTTACAAAGTTTCCCGCATCCTTTCTTATATTACCCAACCCTTTGAAATCTAATCCGACATTTCCGCCATCGGATATTCCTATATTTCTATTTATACTATACCCTTCAAATCTACTAGCTGCATCTTCACCCGCTAAACCTCTTCCTCCGGCACCATCGACCCTTACGAATTGACCATTTTGCCTTTCTATACTAGTATTTGCTTCATAAGTTGAATCATTCAATTCAAAAGCAGACTGTAATTGTGATTCATACTGATTACTACCCAATTTACTGTAAGCTAATGTGGAATGTCTTGTTACTAACCCACTGTTATTACCACCATCAATATTTGAATCGCTTGTAGCTTTATTAAAAGTTCCACCAGGTGTATTCTGAGCTTTATTAGCATCTGCATCAGCT
>Ga0209634_1001968_pt1 | contig 14670 bp, 14 predicted proteins | sample LinPmetageLP40_FD_184043 | JGI IMG/M metagenome (GOLD analysis project Ga0209634, IMG submission 184043) | Marine viral communities from the Pacific Ocean - LP-40 (SPAdes) (version 2) | ecosystem: Environmental > Aquatic > Marine > Oceanic | place: Pacific Ocean | collected 2010-08-26
CAACATTTACATCAATTGGCTCGTCCATTTGATCTTGCATTCCATCAATCTCGTCCTGCTCCATGTCAGTATCGCTATCAATGTCATCAATCTCATCTTGCTCGCCGTCAATGTCGTCACTGTTGTCGTCAACTTGACCCATTAGCTCTTCGAATTCACCCATTAGTTCGTCTAATTTGTCTTCGATATCTACTACACGGTCTTCTAACTCTTCGTCACCGTCATCATCAACGTCTATGTCAATCATTTCAATTTCTTCTTCATCGTCTTCCATTCTGACGCCTTGCTCTTCAGCTTCGACTTCATCAATCAAAGAGTCAACTTGTGATCCACCAATTTCTGTTTCATCAATTTTTTGATCGTTGTCGTTATCTTTGTCACGCTTTCCCATCTTACCCATTTCATCATCTCTACGATCTTTCATGGATTGTTTCTTGCCTGACTCGGCACCGTCTTTGGCACCTAAATGCTCATCTTCACGGTCCTTATAACCTTGTTTCTTTTCTGTAATTTCTTCTTCAGACATAATCTCTTCGTATATGTCTTTTGACTTCTCAACGACTATCTCGTGGAAAAGTGCTTTTGCTTTCTTTTCGTCATCGTTGATAACGAATTCAATTAGTTGTTCAAATTTGTTCATAAAAATATTCCTTCTAAGTATGTCTCAGTATAGTACTTACAAGAAAGTTAAAAAACTAGTAGTTTATAGGGGTAAAAGTGGTAGAAAACGAATAATTTTCTACGCTAATCTACATTGGTGCAGGTGGAGGAGCAAACTGTGCTTGTACTTTCTTCAAGTCTGTTTGCTTTTCAAAGTTTCGCAGGTCGTACATCTTACGCAACTTTGATATTTGCTTTAGTGTAAGTTTTGTCTTACGCAACTCGCCGAGCTCTGGTACACTGTTATCAGCTTCTTGATCTTGGTAACCTTCAGCAGGTGCTTCATAAAATTCAAATAGTTTCATAATAGTATTTATACAGGAGGCGCTTCTGCAGGCACGTCAACATTTACATCAATCTGTTCACCGCCCATTGCTGGATCTACTGCTGCCGCTTCTTCGCCAGCAACTGCATCGCCCATGCTTACATCACCTTCAAAGTCTCCAGGGCTTACACCAACAGTACGTAAATCACTGCCAGTTGGTTCAGTTTCAATTGGTTGTCCTGTTTCTTCTTCCCAGTTCTCTGTGTTTTCTTGTAATTCATCATCAGTTAATCCCAAGTAGCGTTTCATAAGGAAACGCTTGCTCATATATGGCAACTGCTCTAATGCACTAAATGCTTGTATTCTTGTTGTGTCAAGTTCTGCTTGTCTGTAACTTGCAAAGTTTTGTGGAGGATTAAACTTGATATTAAACAATCCACTGTCTATGTTGAAGCCCCTCCAACGCATAAACATTTTAAATTCGTCGTCTAGTTTTAGTATTACTTGTCTTTGTAATCTTTCACAGTATTGATTGAATCTGTATTCTTGTATAAGTGCAGTACCAACACGCCCATCATTCATCGGACGATCTGAATCATCAGGACCAGTAGGCAAGTATGAACTTGGTACACGCAATCCTCTACACATCTTGTTGTTAAAATACTTCAGGTCATCAATTTGTCCTAAATTTTCTCCACCCGGTAGTGTTTCAACTTTTGATCCTCTACCTTCTGCAGTTTGCGGAAAGAAGTAGTCTTCGTTAATACTAAGCGGATTGTATGTTGTATCCATTGTTGTTTGTTGTTGTCCACCTTGTTGATTTGGTATTCGTCTTTGATGAACTTCGTTTTTAACACGCTCAACAAACTGCATAGCAAGATGTGATGGCATGTTACCTACGTCAATGTAAAACACTCTACGTTCTGGAGCACGTTGTACTCTGTATATTAATATAGCATCTTCAAGCAGTTCTTTTTGCTTGAACACTTTAAATATCATTTCTAGAACACTTTGACTGAAAGGCCAGAAAAAGTCTAAACCTTCGCTAAGTCCAAGATGCACTACGTTCTTTGCATCAATCACAGTTTCATTCACAGTGTGTTCAAATCTGCTTGCTCCAGCAGGAGCATTTGGTACAGTGTAGTTTGATCCTCCCATAGCACTGCCGCCAGTACCAATTATTTCTCCAGAATTGATTCCAGTTCCATAGTCAGTTGTGTTCTTTGCAGTGATGCTTAAATTTTGGAAGTTGGGATTTATGTCACGTATTACATACTGCTCAGGTCGTTTGCCTTCGTTTTCGTTTACAATAACTCTAACCACCTTGGTCATGTCAACCCAGTACATTTCAAATGTTTCTGGATCTCTTACGAACACTTGATCGCCGTACTTTAAAACATTACGAAACATCTTAAACACACGTTGGTCCAATTTGTTTAGTTTTGTCCACTGTTTTAACTGTGTACGTATAATTTCTATTTCATTGTTAGTTGGCTTATCTGTGTATTGCACTTCAAAAGGTGTTTTATTACTGTCGTTTTCTTGTGTTGAAAATTCAGCAAGTATATCTAAACATGCATTGACTTCACTATCACAGTCCATGTTTTCGTACTGATTGTATCGTTCAATTCTGTTGGGGTGTCCAGAGTAGACTTCTGGTAAATGACTTTGATAGTTTTTAAAACCAAACTGTCCGCCTGATCCACCTGATCCATAACTTGGACCACGTTGTGTTTGTCCGCTTATAGGACTAAGTTGACCTCCAGTGGATCCAACTGCTTTGAAGTACTTTTTCCAGGACATATATTTTCCAATGTGTTCTTTATTAAACTGTATTTATCAGTTGTTGCGAGTGGCTTGTAATTGTTCACCTTGGAGTCTGTTAGTTTTCGTTTGTTCGCCTAACATTGCCTCCATGATTGCAACCAACTTTTCATTACCAGCTTCCATAACTTGACTACGAGCACCTGGAGGTCCACCTTGTTGTTGTGCCGCTAATGCATCAGTATCTAATTGCATGCCACCTTTATCGCCTATTCGGTTAGTAGGACCGGCAGTTGAACGCAGTTGTCCTAGTGCATCAAATCGTCCACCTCCTGCAGCTGATTGAGCACTTATAGTTTGTCCATCACCTATATTATAACTTGTAGACGCTATGCCTTCGTTGGCACCCATTTTGCCAGATTGATACGTGCTAAACGGACCACTTCTTATGCTGGTTCCAGAATTGTACATTCCGCCAAGACCATCACCACTGACACCAGCACCACCAACATAGTCTTGTCGCATTGCAACCTGTCCTTGTGTACTGGTGTAACTTCCAGATACAGATCCATCTGCAAAACTACTCATGCTTAGTCCACCTATGCCTGCCATAGTCCTGTGCAATTCATTGCCTTTGGCGTCAACAGTTACTTTTGTTCCATCGCCTAGTTTTACATCAAAAGTACCCGGAGTTCTTCCTGGTACTGCATTACCCAGTTGTCCCGGTATAACCACTCCACTGGTTTTTCCCATTTTCAGTATTTCAGGACCGTTCTCACCAACCAGATATTCCATGCCTGCTTCTGCAGCACCACCAGTGGCATGTTTACCTTTAAGTTTTGGTTTTGTATCACTTTCAAATAATTTTCCAAAAGACTCTCCAGCCATTTTACCAATGTATGAACCAACTGCAAGTCCGATTGGACCTCCGAGAATAAAACCTATGCCTGCACCAGCAGTCATGCCAATTGTACCACCGATATCACTACCGCTTGCATCTGAAATAGAGTTTTTTGCCTCATCAGCAAGTGCTCCGGCTCCTTCTTTAGCATCATCTTTGAATTTTTTTGCTAAACCGTCTATGCCGTCTACCTGCATAATTTGTGCATACTCAACCATTTTCTTGGTCATTTTCAGTTGAATATCTACAAAACCTTCGATTGTTGCTGCCGCAGCCGGCAGTGTTACTGCAAGTGCAAACTTGTCTAATTCAGTCGCAGTCTTTATCATTGATTCTTGGGCACCAACTATCTTCTTTGTAAGTCCGTCTTGTGTGTTCATCAAGGCAGTAGTTTGTTGTGCAGCCTTGCCTGATACCGCTCCAAAGTCCTTTAACTGGTTAAACGCTTGAAAACCTGGAAGAACACCTTCCATTACAGTTCCCATTTTACCAACTCTGGACGCAAATTCGTCTCCGCCTACTTTGTTGTAGTTTTCGTTACTGGCTTTTTGCAATCTGGTTAGAGCTTCATCTCTAGTGATCTGTCCACTCTTCATCAGTTGAACTACTTCTTTACCTGCAGTACCAAATTGCAGTTCAAACTGTTTTGCAGCTTCTGTACCTGAGTTACCACTCAGTGCATCACCAAATCCTTCAGCAGTTTTCTCAAGTCCTTTGGTAGTACGCATAAACTCAATCACACCCTGAGCTTGTCTGGCTGCGTCTTTACCTCTTTCGCCACCAAGTTTCTTTTCAATCAAACGTATGCTTGCTCCGGCTCTAACATCTGACATCGTGGCATCAATGCCTTTTTGCGTTTCGTCAATGCTTTTGCCTGTTAACCTAGAAAGTTCTGATAGGTTCTTGATATAATTTTTGGATCCAGAGGCTAATGCTCGACTGTTTCCTATTTCGTTTCTGCCCATTCTCTGTTGATATGTTATGTATTTGGCAGTTAATTCATTTTGTTGTTCAACTCCTACACCCAAGTTCATTAGGTTCTGTCTAAAAGGTCTCATTGCCTTTGATGTATCTGCTAAACCTTTGGCCGCATCTGCACTTGTACCAAATGCAAACGTAAGATTGTTTGCTTCTTTGCTCATGGTCTTAGCAAAACTATCAAAACTCAATCCAGCATTGATTGCATTTTTGGCCAATCCACTCATACCGTCGGCGCCAACTGCACCCGAAGCTGCCGCAGTTCTAAAAGCAGTTGAAATCCTATCAAGTTCAGCCGTGAACATTGGACCAACTTTTGTAACTATTGTGGAGGCCATATCAGCAGCCGCTGCTGCAAATTTACCTAGTCCTTTTATAGCACCACCTATTCCTGTGCCAACTACAGGTATTACTCCTGCTAGACCACCCATTGCTTCAGCAGCAGCTCCAGTAAGTTTTCCCATACCAGATATAGCTGCACCGGCTAGCTCAATTGTTGGGTTTAAACTTGAAAAACTTTCTCTATTTTCACGCATTGCACTACTAGCAGATTCCAAAGACTTTGCTACATTCAAAGCACCTGTTAACTGCTTTTGAGCGTTTCTCATGCCTTTGCCTACAAGACTTTGACGTTTGCCTTCTTGGGTAGTGCCTTTGTTTGTTTCAGTAACAAATTTTTGCAAAGATTTTTTGGCTTTTTCCATGTCAGGGCTGTCATTACGGCCACCAGATGCTTGTAGTGCTTGCAGTATCTGTTGCAGTAGTCGTTCTTGTTCTTCGTCGGCCATTTAATTTTTACCTGTTTTTACGGTGTATAAGTACATATACAACTATATTTATGGTAGGAAAAAACATGGCAATACAACCAGGCGCACCAATACAACCAGTTGCACCGATAGCAACACCAGCACCGATAGCAACACCGGTAGTGACACCAGCTGGAAATCCTCTTGCAAAACACTTTAGGCAGCCATCAATCTATATCAAATTACCTAGTGAAGGTGCTTGGTATGATGATTCTATAATCACAATGCCCGAAAACGGTGAAATACCTGTTTACCCAATGACTGCACTTGATGAGATAACCTATCGTACTGCTGACGCACTGTTTAATGGTGAAGCGGTTGTAACTGTTATTAAGAGTTGTATACCGTTGTTCAAGGATGCTTCGAGAATAAGCACACAAGATCTTGACACTGTGTTGATTGCAATAAGATTAGCAACATACGGTCATGAAATGGAATTTACAAGTAGGTGTCCAGAATGTGAAGAACAGAACGACCTAGCACTTGATCTTAGAGAAATTATGGAAAGAATTAGAAAAGCAGATTTTACTAAACCAGTTGTGTTTGGTGATGTTGAAATACATTTTAAACCTTTAACTTTTAAAGAACAAAACGATAACAATACTGCACAGTTTGAAGACCAAAAGACAATGGAAAGCATTCCAACACTGGAAATCAGTGAAGAAGAAAAACTAAAAATATTAACAGAAGCATTTGGTAATATCAGCAGACTTACGCTTACTGCTTTAGCAGATAGTATTAGCATGATCAAGTCTGGAGACAATATTGTAGTTGACAGAAGTTACATAGCAGAATATCTTGCAAACTGTCCAACCAAAGATTTTGAAAAGATTAGAGAAAAAATTACTGCTATTAGAGAAACAGGTGACATGGAACCTCTACAGATTGTGTGCAATGATTGCAAACACGAATACAAGACTCCATTTACAATGAATGTTGCAAATTTTTTCGGATAAGGCTCTTAACGTCCACGGCAGATCAGATTGAAAAAATCATTGATGACATGGACAAAGAGGTTAAGAGCCTGAAAGAAAACCTATTAAAAATGTGCTGGTACATGCGAGGCGGTGTTACATACACTGAGATTGTTAATATGGGCAGTCAAGAACGAGAAGCAATCAATAAAATTATCACTGACAATTTAGAGACTGCAAAGAAAACCGGACGAGACTTTTGGTAATTGATCAAGTAAAAGCAGACATCGAACAGTGGTTGGTTAACTTTGTTGAAGTTCCGCACCCTGCACTGGGAAACTTTCCTCCCTGTCCGTTTGCCCGGCAGGCAAGACTGCGAAACAAGTATGATGTGAGGCTAGGCGATGACCTAGAACGTGATCTGTTTATGTTTGCAAAAAAGCAGTACATGGGCAAGAATGATGTAATCATATATGCTTATCCTCCTGCACAGTACGATGATGCATACTTTAATTTTGTTGTTGATGTTATGAATACTTCAAAAGGATTTACCAAACGTAATCTACTAGCACTTGCTGACCATCCTGATACTGTTGAAGAACAAAACGGTGTGTGTTTCAACATGGGTAAGTATGCACTTGTACTGCTACAAGACAAAACAAAACTAAATGAACACGCTAGATTGCTTGCAGCCAAAGGTTACTATGATGGTTGGGATGAAGAGTATTTACAAGACGTGTTTGCACATAGACGAGACCCAAGAAAATGATATACGCAAGAATTGATCTAAGCAAAACAAATTATCAAGTAATACCCGAATACAAGAAAATAAAACTTCCTCCAGTAGTTCCAAACACACTTGAAGCAATTTACAATGCCTATTGTAAACACAAAAAATTTAAAAGTGTGATGCCAATATTTGATGAGGAGTACTATGACGACAAAAACGAAGTGTTTGGTTATTACGACAAAGAAGAAAAACTGGTTGCTTTTAGTCTATTAAGATGTTATAATAATAAGAACGTAGAAGCAATACAGTTTGCATGGAATTATGCCAATCCAAATTTGAGACTTGGTATCAAGAGCTTGCGTAACGAATGTGCAGTATACAAACAACGTGGATTTGATTACCTTTACTTGGGAGAAGCGGATCCATACAAAACAAAAATTGAAGGATTTGAGATTCTAGGAGCAAGAAAATAATGGATGTTTACACAATTTATGCCGATGTAAAAGAAGGTATTGATGCACGTACATTTGTGTCCAATATGAAACTTTTTTTAGATAAGTTGCCAACCATGCACAGCTATAGAATTACTCGCATGAAGTTGGGTTTTCGCAGTATGGATTTGCCTGAATTTAGAATTGACATGGAATTTGAAAATATGCAAGCCCTAGACGATGCAATGACCCACGTAGTTCAAAATGTTGATGATATCGAAACAGAACATGTGGGTTTCAATCAATGGGTAGATGTTGAGACAATACAACATTTCCTCTATCGAGATTATCCAGACGTACTCTAAAACTCTTATCCAATATTAAACAATAGCACTTTTATAGTGCTATTTTTTTGTATCTAAATTAGATGTCTAAAGACATCTGTTACTTCGTTAACACTCAGTAACACTATTTTAGAAGTCCTCATCTAGATAGTTTAGTCATACTTGCCCTACTACGGGCAAGTGTAACCTTTGGTTCTCATCTGAGTTATCCAGTCATACGAATAAAGAGATTTGCATTACTGCAACAGGGGCGGTTGTGCTGTACCCCTTACTCTAGCCTTGTCTCACAACGGAGCGTTTGGTATACCCCTTCGAACAAAGTATACAAACGTATGGGTTGTATCTGTTTCACAGAGCCCATGTCATTCTAGCCTATAGTTAGCTATATCCTTTGACGCACCAGTTCTGACGGCTACAACTTGCGTTGGCAGACTTCAAGGTGGATCGAGCTATCTCGATCAAACGATGTCATGTTAGCTGGGAAATTATGTATTAAGTGATTTGAGCATTGCTCTGAATGTGCCTGTGCATAACTGTTTATGCGAGTATAATGTATGTAGTAAATTTATGTCTATAATAAAGCATTGTGTTAAATTTGTAAAGTTTTTAATATTTCTTTTGCGTACATTTGGTGTGTTAGTGGACCTGGATGACTATTATCAGTTCCAACATCTAAAAGTTTTTCTGGCAAGGTCTCAAAATCAAGGAAATAATGCCTGCTGATGTTGTAAGACTTGTTTGATAGAAAACGTGTAATGGCATTATTTTTAGGAAACATATTGTAACACTTTAGTGTTGCTCCAACTTTCTTGCAAAAATTTTCTACTTGTAGTATTGAAGACAATTGTTTGTGAAGGTTATTTTCTGATTTTCTGTGAATATTTTCTAATTTGTATTGTGAAAAGTTTAATTTATTTGCTCTATCTGTATTGATTCTTGGGTTAATAAATTCTAGTTTACCTTCAAAAGCATAAGTTAAACGGTCCCAGTGTGTTATTCCCCAGACAACAATGTCTTCTGCAACAATATCACTTCTAAGTATCTGATCAGCTGACCAACAAATATCACTTCCATGTCTGGCAATGTTAGTTACTGGCAGGTTAAGATATTTTCCTATTAAGTATCCGTAATTTTCTGTTTCACTTACACCGATTGCTTGGCTAAAACTACAACCCGCTATCCATAATTGCTGTTGTTTGCTGACTCTTGGTTTAATTTTTGGAATTGTGCAGTGAGAGCTGTTTACATACTCTAGCCCAGTAGTGCTTGTAAAATTGCTTCCGTAAATTATTAATGGTTCTAAAATATATCTATCATTTACTGTATGTAGGTTATCATCATTCCAATCTTTAGGAGGACAATAATGTACTTTATTGCTGGCAATAATGCAATTCCATATTTTAGTCTGTGCATCTGATAAATCTGCTAGGCTTGTATAACCACTTTGACTGCTTTGTAACCAAGTAGCATAATTATGATCTTCGATTAATAAACTGTTTTGATCAACAAACTTTGCAATGTTAGCAAGATATTCTTCTTGGCTTCCTAACCATAATTGTTTCATTCTTTAAGTATTCCTTTTTGGTGTACACGCACCCTTATATGTCCGTTGTACCATCTTTTTGATTCTAGTACTTTGTTTGTAAATTGTTCTCTTGCTTCGATGTAACTAAGTTCGCTTTTGCTACTACACCAAAACAGTATTTCACGTTTAAATTTGTCTTTTCCTAATAGTTCTACATCTGCACTTAGTTCATCACTACTTCCGTAGTAGTCTTTCCAATCGCTTTCGACAGTGTATCTACGTTTGTTTACTTTTCCTTTAAGTGGCTTCTTAGTGCGTTTAAACTGTGTGAGCTTTTTTCCAATATACTTTCTTTCGTTGGTTGTGTTTGTAATTAAATATACAAATCCTATAAACTCTGCAGGAATTTCAGTAACTTCTTTGTTTTTATACAACCATATCATTCAAATAGTTATCATGCTATGTCTATATCCGTACTGTAACTGGTAAAACCATTTTCCTTAACCACTTTGAGCAAGTTGTTAACACGCCCTGCTAGTTCGTCTTTGTGCGATACCAACCAAATACTCTTGCTACGTTCTCTTGCCATTTTCTTAAGTAGTGCAAGTGCAGCTTCAACTCCTGATGTATCCATGCCTGAATCTATCATCTCATCAATAAACAACAGATTGATTGCACCATACAAACTTTCCCAAACATCACGGAATGCCCAACTCATACTGATAATAAGTCTATTGCGTTCGCCACGGGATAAGTTATCAAAGTCTAAATCTCTGCCAAGTTCTTGTATTTCTACAGTGAGATCGTTTTGAAATATTACAGTGTGTGGCAAACCTATTCTATCCAAATAGTGTGTTAGTCTTGAATTCAAGTAACTTAGATTTTGATCAATAATACGTTTACGTACAAAACTATCTTTGTTTGTTAGCAGTTTCAACAGGAAGTCCTGATGATCATGTAGTCTAGTAAGATCGTTTAGTTTGTCATAGGATATTTCAGTGGCAGCAGTTGTCTGCATTTCTATTATTTGATCAGTGTAAGGATCGCTTTCGGCTTTCTTGCTTTGTAACTGTGTTTCAAGTGAGGATAAAGTTGATCTATGATTGTGTGCATCAGACACGCTATCATAAAAAACTCTTGGTCTCGCTGGGACCTCTTTCTTATCTGCTTTGAGTGCAGAGATTCCGTCCTGTATTTCGCTAAGGAAATTACTTGACCCATTGTATTCCTCCTGTGCTTTAGCCACATGTTGTTGATGTGTTTCCATATGATCAACACTCTGTCCACAACTGCCACAAGTACCTGATTCTAAACTTTCTACTGCTTTTTTAGTTCTTGTAACATCTTTTTCTGCTCTAGTAACCTGTGCGTTCAGTGCGGCAATGTCTTTTTGTAACTGTGTTTGTGTGTTATTTAATTCAGTCCATGTAAGAAGTTCAGTGTGTGCAACTAGTTCTGCTTCAATGTCCACATGGGCAAGATCATCAATAGCAGTTTCAAACTTCTTAACATCTTCTGCTTTTTTGTTCATCCACAGTGTTTGTCTGCGTTTGAGTGCTTGCACTTGTTCACCAATCTTATCATTGGCAGTTTGCAATGCTTTGATATTCATTTCTTCTTGTTTGGTATCATCTCTAGTAATTTTGCTTAGTTCTTTGATCTTGTCAGCACGTTCACTAAGTTGTGTGATACCCAACAGTTGCTCAATGATCTCTCTTTGATCGTTTTGTTTTAGACTTAAAAACGGTTCAGTGTAGGTGTTTAGTGCCACAAGATGCTTGAACATGGTGTGACTCATACTCAATAGTTTAAGTATAGCACCTTGCGTCTCTCTACTATCACCTTGTGCATAGTCATCTGCTTCTTGTTCACTGTTGTTTATGTAGAACTTTAGTACATTGGGCTTGCGTCCACGTTCAATGCGATAGCACTGTTCACCAATACAGAAGTCTAAACTAACCATCATGCCTTTTGAATTGGTTTTGTTTATGAGATTGTCACGACGTATGTTTGTAAGTGCTTCACCATAGAGTGCATAACTCAGTGCATTGATAATAGTGGTTTTACCTGTTCCGTTACGTGAACCATCACCACCTAAGTCAATATTCTCTCCAAGTACCAGTGTAAGGTCTTGTCGATCAAAGTTAATTGCTTGTGTAGCATTACCTACACTCATAAAGTTTTTTACCGTAAGGTCTTTAATTTGAATCATATGTTATTATACATTCTAAATTGTAAATAGTCTATAGCGATTGGTAAATTTCCAGTAACAGTTTATTGTCATAAAACTCACTATCAATGTTTATAATCTGCTCTGTGACAATTTGGTCAACGCTTTCAAATTTTATATCACCAGGTTGCAGTTCTTCTTCTAATGCACTGCGTTTATTTGGAATAAGTGCCATCTCACGCAGTTTGTATTTGGTTGCAAACTGTTCTTTGATATAGTTTGCTTCCTCATAAGATATCTCAATATCCAAGTTTACTCTAACATGCATGTTTGGTTTTAATATTGTATCTGCATAGTCAATTACCTGAGAAAGGTCCAACACTTTGTATAACGGTTGATCTGGCCAAGAGATATATTCAGGCTCTTTTCCCCATTCAAGTATCATACAACCACGTTGATCATCGCCAGCATCACTAAAGTTATGCGGAAATGCATTGCCAATATAGTTTATGTTGTTCTTTTGTTGTCGTAAATGAAAGTGTCCACTAAACACTGTGCCATACTGCTGGAAGTGTTCGCTTTTGATCTCTCCGTGATCGGGCATTTCTACCATAGCATTCATTTTGAAGTGCGGAAGTTCAAAGTGTCCAAACATGTACTGAGCACTTGCAGTTTTGATCTGCTTGTGATCATCTCCAACCAGCCAAGGAACAAGTATAACATCATCCTGTTCAAACCAGTCGTTGCATATCTTTAGATTAGGAATGTGCTTTGCCCATTCAAAACTGTAGATGTCACGTTTGTCTCTGTAGTACAAGTCGTGATTGCCAGTTATGAAATAGGTTATGTCAAAACTACGTGAAAGATTTTCCAATGCTCTTAGACTGTGGCTCATGGTTTGTAAACTCAAACTTGCTCTATGATGATGCCAGTCACCCATGAATATAGCAGTTTCACAGTTGTGTATCTTGCCCTGTTGCACTGCCCATTCTACAAAATTTTCACAGTCTTGATTGTGCATGATACTGTTGCTTTTCATGCCAAAGTGTATGTCTGTGAATACTAGAGCTTTTTTAAATAGTCTGCTCATTCAAATACCTCAATAAGTGCATTAGTTGACGTTGGGAACACATTTAGTCCATTACATTTTAGCAGAATACCTTGGTGTTGTAAAGCTCTTTGGATATATGCTTCAGTGTGTATTGTAATGTCTGAGGCATTCCATTCAAAGTTGTTACCATCAACGATACTATTAAGAATCTGTGATGCCAATACATCTTGGTCTTTATAATTTTGTTTTTTAACATTTGTTTTATGAAAACCCAATAGGTTTTGTGGATCACGTATCCATTTTACACCTAAGAATTCTCTTATCTGCTCAACAGTAGGTAAGAAGTTATAAAACAAATCACTGATAAAAACAAATTTACAATTTGATTTGCTTAGGTGATTTGGAAGAAACCACCCACATTGATCTTCCCAGCTGTTAAAAACATTTAGACTATGATGTTCTCTAAATATCCATTTTGGTAAGGCACTTAGATGTTGCGATGTGTCAAATCCCCATCCTTTTTGTAAATCTCCTCTATCAATATAGTCTAGTGCATCATAGATACTGGAAAATTGTTTGTACAAGGAATTATGTATACCTAATAGATAAGTTTTATGATCAATATAAGGAATCAATACACGGTCTACTATTGCTGATATTTTATCTACGCCTGCAACACACCCTGGATCGTCAAATCCCATTGTTGGGTGTCCAAGTGTTACTTTATACTTACTATCTGCAACATCTTTTGGAGTGTGACACATATCATTAATAGTGCCACTATTAAACAACCAAGAATTTTTTGCATATTCGCTTATGTAACCTGTATTATGACTTGTTGATTCAAACCATGGTGCAACAAGAGGTTCGTCAATCAATAGACTATACAGTATCCATTTCAAATAGTGTCCGTATGATCCACCTGCAAATGAAATATGTGTTCTCGGAAAATCATGCATGATTTATTTTTTAGTTGCTAAATCTGGTTGTAGTTTTTTTGCATCTGGTGAGTTGTTAAACTGTCTTGTCCAACTTGGATTCAATCCGTTTTGTTCTAGTATATCATCACGTATGTTTTGGCTTTTCTTTTCGATGTTTAGCACTCTGGTAAACGAGTTTGTAATCGCCGCAGTGTAATAAGCAAACGGATTTTGACTTTTGTCTTCATTGAATTGCAATCCAATTTGACTGAGTTGTAACAATGCAGTACCACGCATCTCTTCATTGTAGGTGTATCCACGCCAGTTACTACGTGTAGCATAACGTTCACAAAGTTTGATAAACATGTGTGCTAGTTTATCTGTCATCTTGCCGTGTTCTTTTGAAAAGTATCCGTTTTCCATTCCACCAATCCAGTGACTTTTGCCAACTATATGCGGAACTTTACTATCATCAATCATGTAGTGCCAGAAAGGAGGAAAGTTTAGTTTAACATAGTTAAGATCTTGTTTTGTATCTGAAATAAGTTCTTGTAAACCATCATCTTCGATATTAACATCGTCCATCTCTAGTAGTTCTTCAAGTTTGCTCTTTTTCTTTTTCTGTGCTTTTGTTAGTTTCTTTGGAACCATTGGAATATGTTCCCAACAGGTAACACGAAATACCAGTTCTTGATTGCTTAGTTTTGTTGGATCAACAACTTCACCAGTTTCTCTCTTGATCCTGTCTGCTTTATTACGTCTTGCTTGTGCAACACTACGCTGATTAATCTTATCAACGCTAGGAACAATGATGTCAAACTGTGCATATTCTTTTTCAAGAAACGAACAGTAAGTGCTCTTGCTCTTGTGAATCTCTTTGAGGATATCTCTGTTGTTAAGATAGTTAACTTTTCTTGGTGCTTTAAACACTGCCATTTAGTAATTCTCCTTATACTAGTACTTATTATACACGAAACACAGGGGTTGTCAATCATTATCTTAGCCGTTTTTAGTTACCATAAATAACACTATAGGAGAAGTTATGGCAGGATACGATCCAGCAAAAGCCGCTAGAATGAATCAACTAGCTCAGCAACACCCAAATGCAACTTTAAGCACATTGGCTACATTGGCACGAGTACCAGTTAGTGATCTAGGAAACTACACAAACGATAGTGTAGGAACACGTGCTAGTAATACAAACTTTGGTA
>Ga0209634_1001970_pt1 | contig 14666 bp, 18 predicted proteins | sample LinPmetageLP40_FD_184043 | JGI IMG/M metagenome (GOLD analysis project Ga0209634, IMG submission 184043) | Marine viral communities from the Pacific Ocean - LP-40 (SPAdes) (version 2) | ecosystem: Environmental > Aquatic > Marine > Oceanic | place: Pacific Ocean | collected 2010-08-26
CATAATTTTAGAACAAGGGAAAACTAAAAATCTATTGAAAGATAGAGAAAAAAATCCTGAAATTTTTGAAGGTTGTGATGATGAAACCCTTTTAGAATATATTGAAAAATATAACAATTATTATAAAGTTAAATTTCCAAAATATCCTAAAATTGGAATAGATATAGATGGAGTATGTAAATGGTCAGAACAAAACAACTACATATCATTAGCAACAGATGAAGAAAAAACTAAAATTAAATGGGATGGAACTAAAAAACATTTATTTGAAAAAGGAGAAAATGCCGTTCCTAGAGTATTTTTAAAAAAAAGATTAAGAAAATGGGCTGAAAGTAAACAAATAAAAGATAGTAAATCAGGATTGTTAACCGAAGATTCTCCAATTGTTCCTAATCTTTCATTATTTTATAAAAAAATAGAAGATGGTCCAGATAGATATGAATGGATTTTTCCATGTGAAATAGAAAATTCACAAGCATATTATTATACTAGAACTAAATTGATTGATCCAGAGACATATAAAACAATTGAACCTATTATGATTTAGATTTAAATAATATAAATTTATTTTTTTTTTGGTTTAAATAACGAACTATTTTTATAAGAACCTTTAAATTGTTTATCAAATTTCTTTCTTAACCAAACCATATTATTTAAATATTTTTTTGCTAAATCTACATTTTTATTTTTATGTAATGTTTTTACTACCCCTAATTTACGGAATACTTTTTTAGCACCATAATTATTAATTGCTTTCGCTAATGATTGTCTACGTTTTCTAACTCCTAATGTTTTAATATTCTTATATCCATATTTTTTTAAATCACCTTTTTTTAATGATAATATCATAGGTTTAAATTTTTTAATAATTGATTTTTTTACTTTTTTAACTTTATTTGGACTACGTTTTTTAACACATTTTTGCTTTACTTTTGTTCCATTTTTACGAGTATATCCTTTTCGAAGTGTTTCATTAGTATTACATTTTAAATGTGGCATTATATTATATTATTATAAAAATAATTTAATAAATTTAGTTTCTTTTCTACAAATTTGACATTTATCACAGTGTTCTATACATGTTTTGTGAAAACAATGTCCACATTCACTTCCAACATAAATATCATGACATAATGGACTATAACAAATTTTACATATATGTTCATCAGTAGGTTCATTTATTAAATGTTTATTCATTTTTTCGAGTAATTCATAATAATTCTTTTTTTTAATTTTAAATTTACGTTTTTTTAAAATTTTTTTAGTTAATATAAGTTCTTTTTTAAATATCTCAATTCTTCCAACCATTAAAATTTGTTTTTTAATATGTTCAATACGTGATTTAAATTGCTGTTGTTTTACATAATAACAGTTTTCGCATATATCACCACCATAATCATTATGAAAATAAACAGTTTTACTATTACTACTTACACTATTATTACAAACATCACAATATATATGAATATTATTTATTAATAGTTCTTCAAAAAAATTTGTATCATGTTGATTATGTATAAAATAATTATCAATAGAATTATTTTTACTAAATTGTTTATGAGTAATTTTTTTTATAATTGTTCCATGATCACCTATATTAGTTAATATTATTAATTTTAATATAATTTGAAATCTAATATCATTATGATTTAGATAAAATCCAGATAATATTTGACTTAAATTATTTAATAAATAGTTATCAATACTATTATAATTATCTATGTAATCATAAATAGAATTATAATCATTATAATTTTTATGTGTATCGTTGTAGTAATCTGGTAAAGAAAAAAGGGAGTCTATATTTACATCTTCTTCATACTTTCCAAAATGTTGATTATTTATATCTAATTCCTCTGGTATTTTTAATATATCATTTAGTAAAAAAGTAGTTAAATATTTAAGTTTTTCATCATTTTCATATTGTTTTTGTAATATATGAATTTGTAGATATTCTGTTTTTTTTAATATTGTTTTAATATCATTTTCTACTTTTGGTGGTAATAATATATCATTTTCATTAGAATGTTCATTAGAATGTTCATTAGGATGTTCATTAGAATGTTCATTAGAATGTTCATTAGAATGTTCATTAGAATGTTCATTAGGATGTTCATTAGAATGTTCATTAATAAAAATAGGGGTATCATATTCTATATTATATCCGTCATTATTGTCATCGTCATCATCATCGTCATCTTCATCATAATCTTCTGTATAAGTATCTAAACTGTCTATTAAAATATTATTTTCTTCATCAGATAAGGAATTATTGATAATAGATTGTAATTTATTTAATGTATTTAAAATTAAATCATTATTTATATTATTTTTATCAATATTATGAAATTCTAATTTTAATTTATTATATGTTTTGTTCATAACTACATTATTTGAAATAATTAAAACAAATTGAGAAGATATATTTTTAGGTGTATTAAGCAAACTATTACATTCAAAAGTTTCTATAAAATTACTATATTTGTCTTTGATATTTGTGTCACAATAAATAATATCAAATAATTCAGTAAGCTTCATTATTTATAAATAAATAATTATTTTTCTTTAAATAATATTTTTATACTGGTTAATATTTCATTAGTGTTTAATCTTTGGTTAGGATGAATATCTATTAATTTGAATATAAATTCAGATTCTAATGAATATTTATTTAAAAAAAGTTTATTAAAAGTATTTGATTGTTTAATTCTATTAATTTCTATATTTTTTTCCATGATTGTAGTAAAAGAATTTAATAATTCAAATAAAATAATACCTAAACTATATATATCACTGTAAATTGAATAGTAATTGTCTTTTAAAGATTCAGGAGCATTATAAATATATGTGCCAAATAAGTCAGATCCAATAAATGTATCATTTATAGATTCATATTGTTTAATAGACATACCAAAATCACTAATTTTAATAGTATTATCTTTATTAAATAAAATATTTGAAGGTTTAAGATCTCTATGTATAATATTATTTGAATGTAAATAATTTAATCCATAAACAATATCTTTAAATATAATTAGTCTAGAATTATAATCAAATGGTGTGTTTTCTAAATATTTACATAATGATTGATTACATAACTCCATTTGGATATATAGATAGTAATTTTCTAAATAATCAATTGATATAATTTGATTATTATTTCCAGATGTATCAGATTCAGATTCACTACCATTTTCTATTAAATCTGTTTTATTATAATCAATCCAAGAACAATAATATTTAATTATATTTGGATGATTAAATGTTGACATTAATCTTACTTCTTTTAAAATTTTTTCATATTTTTGAGATGAAAGTTTAATAATTTTTAAGGCATATTTTTGTTGATCAATATTATTGATACATTTAAATACAGAACCGAAACTACCATTTCCAATATTATTAATAATGTTATAATTGTTTATTCTATTTATTTTTTTTTGTTGAAGTTCTTGTTCTTTTTCTGTATGTTGTTTATATTGTAAAGAAGAAATGTTATTAAGTGATGTTTGAATAGTATCATTGCATTCTAATTCTTTGTATGATATATTTATTAATTTTTCTTCATATAATTTAGAGTATAAAGAAATAAAATCATAGTTATTATTTTTACAATAATTTTTTAAAAGAAAACATAGAAGTAAATCTTTTTTTATATTAGACATATTATTATTTAAATAATAAATCTTAAATTAAAATATATTTAAATTATAATGAAAAATAGAGAATGGTATAACTCAATAAAAAAATCTCCATTATCTCCACCTAGTTATGTTTTTGGTATAGTATGGCCTATACTATATACATTAATATTTTTATCCTTTATAGTCAGATTTTATAATGGAATAGAAATAAAAAATATGGGGTTACTATTTTTTGTTTTACAAATGATATGTAATATTATATGGTCTCCTTTATTTTTTACATATAAGAAAATAAGATGGGCTTTATTAGACTTAATATTAACTATAATATTTACAGGTTTAACTATTTATTATTTTAATAAAAAATCAAAACTTTCAGCATATTTATTAATACCATATATGACTTGGATATGTTTTGCCCTTTATTTAAATATATATATAGTTTTAAATAATAAAGTATAGATAAAATAGTTGATACAAAAAATTAAATTAATGAAATATGTTTGGTATATTAATTTTAGGATGGGTTAAATAAATATTATTTAAATAATGTAAAGTAAATCTATAATTTATTTTTATTTTTAAATGTTTAATTATAATCTCTATAATTTCATTAGGAAATATATGACTAAATATAGAATAAATGAGTGATTTGTTTGGGAAGTTGATATAAAAAAAATGTGTATATGGAATTTGCGTTGAATAACCTATTCTATCATAACTTGCGTATAATTTATCTAATATAGAATTTATATCTATTACAAATTCAAATAAAATAGTATTATTTTTACTTATAAAAAAAGTATATTGTAATTTTTTATTAATTAATATTTTAAAATCATTTTCATTATATAAACCATAAATCTGTTTGTTTTGAATAAACGGATTTAATGGTGTTTTTGATGTAATAACACTATTATTTTCTATATTTTTAGCATTTATATAGTATGGCATTAATAAATAATAAATAATATTAATTCTTAAAATAATTTTCTTAAATATACTTATATGTCTAATAATTCTTTTAAAACTAAATTTGATTTTGAAACTAGAAAAAAAGAATCTGATAAAATTAAAACGAAATATCCCAATAGATTTCCTATTATAATTTATAAAGCAAAAAAATGTGATCTTCCTGAGATTGAGAAAACAAAATTTTTAATTCCAGGTGATTTAACGATGGGACAATTTATGTTTGTTATAAGGAAAAGAATTAAATTAGCTGATACTGATAGTATATTTTTATTTATAAATGAAAAAATATTACCATTAACATCAAGTCTTGTTTCATCTGTATATGAAGAACATAAAGATGAAGATGGATTTTTATATGTATCTTATTGTAATGAAAATGTATTTGGTTAGATTTATCTATTTCTTATAGTTAAATCCATGGGTGTTTCACATCCATTATGACGGCAAATATAAATAGTATCATTTTCATCAGAATTGAGAATTGCTTCAAAATTAGCATCATGAATATGATATAAATGTTTTATAGATTTAAAGAACTCAAATAAATCTATTAAATTATTTGATTGAAAGAATTCTTCACAACTATTTAAGACATGAGTAAGTATATCATTTAGATTATTATATTTTTCTACATCTATATATTTATTGTATCCCCAAAAAACAGGACAACTTAATTGAAATTTTCTAAGTTTCATTTTATTTTATATTTAAAAATAAATTTTAAATCAATTTTATATTAAAAAATATAATACTATTATTAATTAATGGTAGAATTAATTATTATAACATTAATAGGATTAACATGTTTAGGTATAGGATTAAAATATTGTATGTATAATTGTAATATAGGAAATGAAAATGAAATAGTTAATAATAATTTAATTAGAATAGTTGAAGTTGAAGTTGAAGAAGATGATGAAGTTCCTCCTAAATATGAAGATATTTAAATATTTATACTATTTTTTTGTTCTAAACTTTTAGAACGTATAGCAAGTTTTGATCCTAATTTACTATATAAGTATACTATTCCTGCCAACATTACTATAGGACCACCAAAACAAAATAATATAAGATAAATGATAACTTTTATACACCACCAAGCATATATCCAAAAGTATCCTATATTCCATTTTTTTTTAAAATTTAATATATTAGATGCTTCTTTTATTTCATCTTTTTTTGGTGTTATACGAAAAAAAGGTTTAAGAATCGGAATAATGATTTTTTGAAAAATTTTAATAACGATTTGTATAATATATTTAAGAATAACAACTAATGCTCCTAAAAAACCACCAGATTGATTATATATTTTTTTAGTCATATTTAATAATATATTATAAATTTATTCTAAATATTTATAGTTATTACTCTTCATTATATTTCTACAATGAGGACAATTATTATTTCCTAGACTTAACCATTTGTTTATACATTTATTATGAAAAATTTTTAAACAATATTTACATTGATTATTAAATTTTTTATTTTCTATATCTTCTAATTGATCATAACAAATTAAACAAAATGTTTCCATATCTTTTTTTATAATTATTTTATCTTCTGGTAATTGATTAAATTGATTAACATAATCCATTTTTATATATTCATTTTCAGTAAATTCTAGTTTATTAAATTCATTTTTTATAAATTCTAATTGTTTGTCATCAAATAATAACATTCTAAAAAAATCATCACTATTAATTAATTTTAATACTTTAAGTAATATAAAACATGAATGTTTACATACAACACCATTTTGTTTAGCATAACTTTTAGCATCCGGACAATTACAATATATCATTTTACTATATTTATATATTTGAACTTTATAAATATTTTTTGTTGTTCCACAAACTTCAAATACAAATTTATTATCTTCTTGATTTTTTTTTAGTAAATAAATAGGTTGATCATAAATCTTATCAATGCGTAATGATTGTTGAAACTTCATAGTATTATTTATATTTTAGTCTTAAAATATATTTTTCTTATATATTTATAATGTATGGTTACAATAATAGAAATGAAATATATAAAATAAGTCAACAATGTAAATATGATTTAGGGTATAGTCCTAAAAGAGATAAAAAATGGCTTGGAATAAATTGTAAAGAACCTAATAAAAGACCTTCTCCTAATGAAAAATGTTCTTATATAAATTATAGACCTAATTATTCTATTTATAATAATTTAAATAAAGAAGATTTAGATGATTCAAAATTAGATTGTGCTTATACTAAATATAATTGGACTGATCAAAATCAAAATAGAAATAAATATAATTTAGAAAAAATGCGTAAAAAAAGAATGTTATCTATTATAAAAAATGTTTGTAAACATAATAAACATTATTGTTCAAAAGTTGGACCAGATGGAACAGATAAAGAACAAGATGAAAGATGCCTAATTAAAAATTCTTGTGGAGCACCATTACCTGGCATGTCTGATTTTTATAATGATGTTAAAGATTTTTATAAAGTTATTTTGGAATTATTTGATTTTTCAAATTTAAAATTAAATATAGATACAGATAAAGTTACAGATGAGAATAAAGAGCGTTCTAAATTATTATCTAAAAAAATGATAGAATTAAAAGAAGAATATAAAAATATATATACTACTAATAGTAAATGTGATAAAAAAAAAGGAAATTTAGCAGATGATTCTAGTATATATGAATTTGGAGAATCTAAAAATAAAGAATGTTTTACACCGGATGAAGCATCAATTATTAATAAGTATATTAATCATAGAGAAGAACAGGTTAAAATAGATCCTACTATATCAAGTCGATTAAAAAGAAGTGGTCGTTCTACGAAAAAATTATTTAATAAAGGTATAAGTAAATTTGGTAAAGGTTTTAAAAATCTTAGTAATAAAGTATCTACATTTAAAAAAAGTTCGTCTAAAAGCATAGAAAAATTTAAAGAAGGTGCGAAAAATAAATATAGTCAATTTAAACAAAAAGGACAAAAATTTAAAAAAGGTGCGAAAAATAAATATAGTCAGTTTAAACAAACAGGACAAAAATTTAAAGAAGGTGCGAAAAATAAATATAGTCAATTTAAACAAACAGGACAAAAATTTAAAAAAGGTGCGAAAAATAAATTTGGGGACTTTAAAGAAGGTGCGAAAAATAAATATAGTCAGTTTAAACAAAAAGGACAACAATTTAAGAGAAGTGCGAAAAATAAATTTGGGGACTTTAAAGAAGGTGCGAAAAATAAATTTGGAAAATTTAAAAACAGTGCGAAAAATAAATTTGGGGACTTTAAAGAAGGTGCGAAAAATAAATTTGGGAAATTTAAAAACAGTACGAAAATTAAACAAAAAGGACAACAATTTAAAGAAGGTGCGAAAAATAAATTTGGGAAATTTAAAAACAGTGCGAAAAATAAATTTGGAAAATTTAAAAACAGTGCGAAAAATAAATTTGGGGACTTTAAAGAAGGTGCGAAAAATAAATTTGGAAAATTTAAAAACAGTGCGAAAAATAAATTTGGAGACTTCAAAGAAGGTGCGAAAAATAAATTTGGGGACTTTAAAGAAGGTGCGAAAAATAAATTTGGGGACTTTAAAGAAGGTGCGAAAAATAAATTTGGGGACTTTAAAGAAGGTGCGAAAAATAAATTTGGAAAATTTAAGAACAGTGCGAAAAATAAATTTGGGGACTTTAAAGAAGGTGCGAAAAATAAATTTGGAAAATTTAAGAACAGTGCGAAAAATAAATTTGGAAAATTTAAGAAAGATATTAAACAATTTGAAAGTAAAAAAATAATACCTAAATGTTCTGATGACTATTTAAATTCGCAAACAAATGATGAAACATGTAAAACTTTAAGTAAAGAATTTTGTGATGAATCACAAAAAACTAAATGTCGTATACAATGTTGTTTAAATAAAATATTATCTGAAAAACGCAAAAAACTTGAACAAAAAATTAAATATAATAATGAGATTAATTCACCTAATATTTTAGGTTTAATAAGCAATTTAAGAAGTGTAATAACTGAATACTGTAAAAATACTTTATCAAAAGACCAATTTGATGATTATAAAGATAATTTATTTAAACAACTTGACAAATTTAATCCAGAAATAAGTAAATTAATAAATGAATTAATAGATTTAGTTCCTGATTGTGGAAAAAAAAAAGAATACGATATAAAATTAACTAGAAGTATACAATTTTTACAAAATAAATTATCTATACTTTTAAACAATCCAACGAAAGAATTAACTGATGAAACTATTATTTTTTATGAAGGACATCCAACAGAAGAAGAATTAAAAATATGTAATGAACAATTTAATTGTAAATTAACACCAGATATAATAGAAAAATATATTAAAACAAAAAAAAGTTCAAATATAAAACCTAATTTAATGCCAACATCACTATTAAATGAACTTAATAAAATAATAAAAAATAAAAATAATATTAATAATATTAATACAAATAGTATCTTACATAATGGTTTTCCACACCTACAATCTACAGTCTAACTAATTAATTACTAGTGTTCTTTTTACGAACAACCTTCTTTTTAACTACTGTCTTTTTAACTGGTTCTTCAACTTCTGGTTCTTCAACTTCTGGTTCATTATCAGAACCCCCACCACCACTATCAGCGTCATCAACTGCTGGAGAATTATCATTATCATTATCACTATCTTCTACAAATTCATGTTCTACAGTTGCTTCATTATCACTATCATCTAGAAAATCATCATTAGAAAATGTTTCAGGAACATCTACTTCAGCCTTAGTAAGTTTCCACTGACACATATAATTTCCTGAAGCAACCCATAGTCCAACACATTGAATAATTGCTCGAACTTTTGTATTCTTAACGAAAATATCTTCACAATTATCTGGATTTTCAGTATCATTAATCTTATATTGTGTTCCATCTTTATTAGCTACCTTAAATTCCCAAACACCATCACGCCGAGGAACTTTAACTTTCATCGATGGTGGCCATTTACCATCTGGTTCACCAGTTTCTTTATCACGAGATTCTTTAATTACTGGATTAAACTTTTCAACTACACCATCACGAGATTTAATATTTTTCTTAAACCAAGCAACACTGTGTTCACATCCACCATCAATAAGTTTATCTTCAACTGCTTTCATTTTATCATGAAAAGCTTGTAGATCATTTCCTTCTTCCATACCTTTAAACGATAAATCAATACTATATTTAGGATATTCACCATCAGTAAAAGCGCCCATTTTCCAAGGCATAGTCATCCAAGGCGTCTGAACCGAAAATCTGCCTTGATTATAATTAACATATACTAGTTTAGCACCATTATCTAATGTTCTTGGAACTGAAAATGTAATAGCAGATGTATCAATGTTTTTTCCTTTTACGAGACTCATGTTTGTTTTTTTTATAATAATGATTTGTGAGAAAATCTTAAATCAATTTTGTTGAATATTTAAGATTTTATTTTATTTAAGCACAAATCTAGAACACTAAAAATTTATGATTGTTGGATTAACCAAGGTAATGCCTCCATACATTGTGGAGAAATTTCAACTAGTGCAGTTAATACAAAATAAGCTCCAGTAATTTTATCTGCATCTGATTCTGCCGATGAAATAAGTTTATCTATTTCATCTAATAAAACTAATTGGATCTTTGTTTTATTCATCATTTTATAAAGATCATTAACACTAACTAAGAACATAGATTTATTAGGAACTATATCTTTTTTCTTAGAACTAGTTAATTCTGCTCTATAGTTCCATATATCTTCTAGTATTTTGTATAACATTTTTAATTGTAATAAATTTAAGTCAGTAAACCATGTTGTATGTGTGCCTCCAGCAGTTACATTTAATAAATCTATTTTTTGAAATATTTTTAAAACATAAGCATTAAATTCTTGTTCTTTAGATAATTTAGATTTCTCAAAATCTTTTATTATTATTTTATTTTCTTTTAATTGTTTTTTTCTATTTAAAAAAGAATCAATCGCATATTGTGGTATATCTTCACGCGTATATGGATTTTTACAATCGTTTTTAACTAATTGGTTAAATGAACGAATATCAAAAAAATATATATGTCCATCTATTTCATAAGAAAAAAAATATTTATCTTCTATATCATATATATTATCTAAAGTATAAAAATCTTCTTGGTTACTACATTTATCTTTATTATATAATCCTATACCTTGTGTTTTAATTTGTTTTCTTTTAATATAATTTTTAAAAGTGTTTTGGATTAATACTATTTTTTCTAAATGAGATGTATATTTTTTTAAATTGTTAAAATAATTAAATAAAATTTGTTCGTAATCTTTTTTTTTCGGTTTAATTGGAAGTAATGATTGTAATTTATAATATTTAATTGTTTTTTTTAAATCAGCTAAATAGTAGAATTGTTTTTTAATATTATTATTTTTATTAATATAATTATCGAGTGTAATAATTTTATTTGTAGACATAATTATTTCTATATAAAATATCTTTATATTATTATTTTACTAACAATAATAGATTATTATTTTACTAATAATGATAGATTATTGTAGTAAATGTAAAAAAATTTATAAAATGACTTAAACTATAATTCTAAATAATTATATAAAATGAAATTATTTAGTGGTTCTACAAATTATAATTTTGCCAATCTTATTGCCAGCCATTTAAATTGTGATCTATCTTCTATGGAATTAAAAAGATTTGCTGATGGAGAAATTAAGGTTACTATTAATGAATGTATAAGACAAGAAGATTGTGTTATCATTCAACCAACTTGTAGAAATTTAAATAATAATACGTCTGTTAATGATAGTATAATGGAATTATTAATTATTATTGATGCTTTAAAAAGAGGGAGTGCTAAAAGTGTAATAGTTATAATGCCTTATTTTGGATATCAAAGACAAGATAGAAAAGATTATAGTAGGGCGCCTATAAGTGCTTCTATAATAGCTAAATGTTTAGAATCACTAAATGTTGATAAGATTATTGTATTTGATCTTCATGCTGGACAAATTTCTGGATTTTTTTCAAATAATTGCCCACTTGATAATTTATATTCAGAACAATATTTTTTAAAATACATTCGAAAAATTATAATACCAAAATATAATTTAGAAAATATTATCGTTGTAGCACCAGATGAAGGAGCAACTAAAAATAATTATAGAATAGCAACATATTTAGGATGTGATATAGCTAGTATTTTTAAAAATAGATCAAAAGATAATGAAATTAATATTATGAAATTAATAGGTAATGTAAAAGATAAAGTAGTTATTATGATTGATGATATAATTGACACAGCAGGAACAGCGTGTTCTGCAGCAAAATTATTAAAAGAAGAAGGTGCTAAAGAAATTTATTTTTTTTGTTGTCATGGATTATTTTCTAAAAATGCTTTAGAAAGAATAGAACAGTCTTGTTTTACAAAAGTTATTGTAACTAATACTATACCAAATAATGATAATATTAAAAATTCTGAACTTATTGATATTCTAGATGTATCATGGTTATGTTCTCAATCAATTTATAGGCATTTAAATGGAATATCTGTAAGTGAATTATATGATGAAGAGATGTTTAATAAGCAACTTAAAGATATTACATTATTATAAGTTTTTAACTTAAGCAATATGTGTGGTATTGCACAACATTGTTCTTATCCTATTGTTTAAGTTTATTAAACAAATTTAAAATTGATTTTTTATTTTAACTATAATTTACTATTTAAATTATAATGAAAAGTTTTGTTAGTGAAAAGGATATCATTGAATTGAAGAGACATGGAATTAATTATGACGAAGATATTAAGGTATTCATAAATGAGATGAAATTGTATTTTTTTAAAACATGGACACCAGTTTACCATAATAATATTGATAAAATGAATAAAAATACTATAGAAGAATTCAATATATTAATAGGCAACTATCCTTCTAATGAAGGATATGAAATCTTATCAAATTCTTTTGAGTGTGCTTTAGATGAAGATTTAGATTTATTATCTCAAAAAACAATTATAATTCTAGGATATTTTTATAATATATATTTAGACTAAACTTATATATTATTTTCTTAAAGATATGTATTATGGAAGATATAGATTTTGATTCCATTTTAAATGAAATTGAAGATATATATAATGAGAATGAAATAGAATATAATTCTTATATAAAAACAAGACAAATTATTCCATATAATTATATAAATAATACAATATTAATAGCAATATATTGCTACACTGCCATATTTAATACTTTTTTTTATATAAATAACATTTAAATTAAAATACTTAAAGTTTACGGTCTATATATTACCATAAAATGCCTTCTAAAACTTCAAAATCTTCCACAAAAACAACTAAATCTAAAAATAGCACCAAAAAAACTGCTTCTTCTTCTAAATCTAAACAATCTGCTGAGTCTGTAGTAGTTGAACCTGTAGTATCTAAACCTGTTGCAGTTGAACCTGTTGTATCTGAACCTGTTGTATCTGAACCTGTTGTAGAATTAGTATCTACGGAAACAAATTCAGATACTATTGAAGCTGATTTCTTAAGTTTAACTACAAGACTTCAAGAACTTAAAACAATGCAAATTGGAATCGTATCAGATTTTAAAAAACTTCATAAGACAGTTCAAAAACATATGAAAGATAATAATAAAAAACGAAAAAATAAAAAATTAGCAGATCCTAATAGAACACAAAGACCACCAAGTGGATTTGCTAAACCAACTGTTATATCAACTGAATTATGTAATTTTCTAGGAAAACCAGAAGGAACAGAAATGGCTCGAACAGAAGTTACTAAATTTTTAACACAATATATTTCAGAACATAAACTTCAAGATCAATCAAATAGGAGAAAAATCTTACCAGATAAACCACTTCAAAAACTACTCAATGCCAATAGTGATGATGAAGTAACTTATTTTAACCTTCAAAAATACATGAAAGTTCATTTTCCTAAATCTAAAGTTAGTAGTGCTTAATTAGACATAAGACTCTTCAGGCGGACTAAGACTAAGAATAGGACTAGGTCTAACTCTAGGTCTAGGTCTAGGTGTAGGTGTAGGTGTAAGTGTAGGTGTAGCAATAGGTTGATTTATAGGGTTTGTATTCGTTACATAAATTTTAGGAATATTTGTTTTTTGTAATATAGGTTTATCAGATAAATCTAAAACATATTTACAACCTTCATTTATAGGTTGTAAGATATTTTCTAAATATTTTTGATATTCTGTTTTCTCTTCTATTTTTTTTGTTTTAATATATGTTAATAAATAATTGACATCTTCAGAGTTTAAAATGATTGAATTATTATTAGTACATTCTGTTTCAGATAATGTAATAAATAAATTCATAATTTCATCTTCTTGCTCTAATTGAGAATTTTGTTGTGTATCTTGTAAATTTCTATAAATATTATTAATAGAGTTTGTTGCCCCTCCTTTTATTTTTTTTTTATTTTTTTTTGATTTAAAAGTTTTATTTCTTTTAATACTTTTAGTCATATATTAATTACAAAATAAAAAAATTGATTTAAAAATTTTTAAAATAAAATTAAATAAACAATGAAACACATTGGGCGAATTGATATAATTATGGGATGTATGTTTAGTGGTAAAAGCACTGAAATTATACGTCTAATTAATAGATACAAAGCATTAGATAAAAAAATACTTATTGTAAATCATAGTAAAGATATAAGATATAAAAAAGATAGTATTTCAACCCATAGTAATATTAATATAGATTGTATTTCTATTGATAATTTAGATAAAATTAAAAATGAAACAAAATATGAATATACTTCAAAAGATGTAATTGTTATAGAAGAAGCACAATTTTTCAATAAATTATATGAATTTGTATTAACATCTGCTGAGCAAGATAATAAAATTATTATTTTAGCTGGATTAGATGGTGATTCCAATCGTAATGAATTCGGTGATATCATAAAATTAATACCTAAATGTGATAGTGTTACAAAATTACATGCCTTATGTTCTATTTGTAAAGATGTAACATTGGCGCCTTTT
>Ga0209634_1001973_pt1 | contig 14637 bp, 4 predicted proteins | sample LinPmetageLP40_FD_184043 | JGI IMG/M metagenome (GOLD analysis project Ga0209634, IMG submission 184043) | Marine viral communities from the Pacific Ocean - LP-40 (SPAdes) (version 2) | ecosystem: Environmental > Aquatic > Marine > Oceanic | place: Pacific Ocean | collected 2010-08-26
CTCATCAGAATCTTGGTCCGCAACAGAAGTTACTTCAGTGTCAGTATCTCCTTCTACGTTTCCAGCCTCTATTGTTTCTACATCTATTGCACCCTCGACTGTCCCAGCGTCAATAATATCTTCGTCTGTTGCGCCTTCAACATTTGATACATCAATAATATCATCATCTACTGCGCCTTCAACATTTGATACATCAATAATATCTTCATCTGTTGCGCCTTCAACATTTGATACATCAATAATATCATCATCTACTGCGCCTTCAACATTTCCTGCTTCTGTCGTTTCTTCGTCTACTGCGCCTTCAACATTTCCTGCTTCTGTCGTTTCTTCGTCTACTGCGCCTTCAACATTTGTTGCTTCTGTCGTTTCTTCGTCTACTGCGCCCTCGACTGTCCCAGCGTCAATAATATCATCATCTACTGCGCCTTCAACATTTCCTGCTTCTGTCGTTTCTTCGTCTACTGCACCCTCGACATTACCAGCGTCAATAATATCATCATCTATATCCGATTCTACTGCAATATCAGATTCTAGCTCATCATCATCATCAAAATCTTTAATTTTAATCAACGCAAGATCTTCATCAGATGTAGATTCGATATCTTCTACCGATAGGGTTTCACTGGTTGAAGTTATATCCAAATCTTCTGATGATATAACTTCTTTTGCATTTATTAAGTCTATGTCAGAAATATCAGATATTTCTATTGGAAGATCCAATTCCTGTCGTAAAGTCTCTGTATCATAAATATTTTCTTTTAAGATCGCTCTTAAAGTTATTTTTTCTGATGGAGATAAAATATTCAGATCAGAAACAGACGACCTTATTTTTTCAGAAATAATGCCGATTACTTCGACTGAAATAGACTCTCTAAGATCTTGCAATGAAAATGGGATACTCGTCGGTGTTTCGACTACATCTTTAACTAATTGTTCAAAAGCAGATGTAATTTTTGGACTATTCGTAGTTAGTTGTTCAAAAGCATTAAAAGCTTTTGAACTATTCTTTGATATAATTTCTAAACTATTTGAAAGAGCTGGATTATTTTTGTTAATAATATTTAATGCATCATTCATAGATGACTTATTGACTTCAGAATCAAATCCCATGAAAACTGGATCAGAAAGTTCTACTATCCACCTTACAATAATTCCTGATATATCTATATCAAAAATATTTGGTTGGGCCGGATTGGGAGTATAGTTTGATACCGAAATTCGGATCGTATCTCCATTAACGACCGTTGTAGAATTTCCCACTGATACGCCATTTTTTTCAATATCCCCATCATTGAATGTTATATTCGCCATAGCGAATGGGAGATCGGATACCATAATAAGGTTAGATCTTACTTTAATTTTCCAATAATCTTGAAAAAATCCGAATTCTCTCAACCCTTGTGTTTGAAAAGTATATTCGATGTTTCCTTCGGTAAAAACGGTATCTTGTGGAATGTTCCATCCATAAGGATATCTAAATTCATATAGATTGTCGTTGATAGAAAGATTAAACTCTGCATTTTGCGGATCTGTAGTTGGAACAACTATGTAATTGGAAGGCCTTTCGACTCCAATCCTAACTTTTTTTAAGTCATTAAATAAAAATATGTTGGCAATATCTGGCATTAATTCTCTTACAAAAAAAGGGGAAACAAAGTTCCCCCTCTATTTATTTTAACTTTTACATTATCATAAATTAAACAAAAGTGTTATTTGCCGAATCTACCTGATCTCTAGGCGTATAATCTGTATAATCTGGTCTAATCGACCCACCGCGACAATGAATGAATATTCTCATACCGTTACCGTATGGTTTGGTAGACATCATGCCCAAATAAGTTCTATGTGTAGCATTGTCAGGAGTATCAAAAGCGACCACAGTCGGGGAAGTAGTTGCGCCTGTCCTCAATCCAGTTCCAGCGTCGATTGTCCCTTGATATACACTATGCCAAGAATATTCTCTTCTGAAATTGAGTACATCGCCATTACTCGACGTACTAACACCAACATCTGTTGCCAAACCACCGGCACGGCCATGCTGAGTATCACTGAGAGAGATATTGGGATCATCGTGATTATTTCTATATCCGCTGTGTTGATATGCATCTAGATCAAATTTCGCATCACTGGTTTTAATAATTCCCCCCTGAGTCGAACTATCTGCACCGGCAATACAAATAATATCTGCCTCTGCATCACTATATATAAATCTTTGTGAAGCAAGTGGTGTTGGGAAATTAAAGATAACAGTTTTATCTTGGGTAATAGAAAGCTGTTCCACTGGATTTATACATGGTGGACTGTCAACTTGTGGAATGACAGCAGAAACATGATAGTCCCAAGGTTTTAATACATCAGATTCTCTTACAATAAATCTATAAATACCCTTTGAGACTTTATGTATGTCGTTCCAAATGTTGGGCATATCTCTATCTTCAGGAATTTTAATCAAATATGTCGATTTGCCTGTGTCTCTTTCTTCAACATCACTATAATTTTCATATGAAAGTTTGACGACAGTACCGTCTTCGATAGGCAGAGCAAATTTTAATTTGTCATTTAACATATTATATGCAAAGATCGGTTTCTCTGTACCAAAATATTCTAAGCTTGAAGTTGTATCTCCAAATTCAACTTGTCCTTCTTGATTGATAATATAATTTTGACCCAAGACAGCAGCATCTGCTTCTTGTCCATCAACAAAAACTTTCAGTCTATTCACTTCAAACAGAGGATTAGAACCAATACCACTTCTTCCATAATAATTAGTATATTCATATTCATGTCCAGCACCTTCCCAAGCATACTCATATATAAACATATCTCCTTCTGGAAATGTATCTATTATGCCAGTGACTTTGGCGCCAGGTTTCTGTGCCGGTGCATCATCGAATGTTGATATCTCATTGGCGGTATCATCATTCCATTTTTTAAGAGTGATAAGATCTCCCACCTCCATAGGAATTTGTATTCCCGATGAGTACTGATCGCCCGGTCTAGTAGAAAATGATCCAACACCAGTTTTCACGGTATCGGACAGAGTTGTCGTTTTCATATTAAGATGTGCATGAAATCCTGATGTCCGGCCGCCTTTAATTGGAAATCCCGAAATAGGTACAATCTCGGCGTTTGCATTAATAATAAGGTCAGTAGCAATGGTCTGGGGTGATGTGCCCAACTCTGTGATTGCTTCTATGGACTGAGAAAAGTTCCAAGTTGCATTTGTGTAAAGAAGTTGATTATCCGCAGTCATATCCGCAATGGCCGGCACATTTGGAGCTACTAAATTGGTATTGTCTGCTGTTCCATCGCTTTCAAATGTAATATGTTCAAAGTAAATTACTTTCACTCTTCTTTCTCTTACAAGTTTTTGTGCCGCTGAAGATGTAGGTTTAAATACTGCAACAGCAGAAGAAATTGGGTATTCTCTAGGATCTCCATTTGCATCTGTTCTAGCAACAATTTCTGCTCTGTTTATAATAGCAATATCATCAACATCTAAAATTGTGTCAAACCCTTCAGCAGTTCTATGTCGTACTTTATGCAGTTTTAGTCCTAATTTAGTAGGACCTTGCATTTGGTTTCTTGCCGAGACGTAATTTTTCAATCCAAAATGCTCAATCACGGGATCAAGCGCTTTCCCATATGCCTTTGTAAACGCGCCTGCTGAAGACGATGTTCCGTGCGTAGCATCAGAATATCTAGTTTCCTGTTGCTGGTCACTGATAAAATCTCCCACAGGAACAAATGTAGAACCAACATTTTGACCAAATGCCAGATTATAACCATAATATGCGGGAGAGGCAGGGCCCGGAGTTGCTCCAACCTCGGCAATCACAGCTGTGCCATTGAGGTTTGTCAACGTCAGTGAAGCATAATTAGCATCAGTCAACGCGGGAAATTGCATAAAATCATTAACATTGGTATAACCAGAAGTAAGATCTGTACCCAATCCAGCATGATCTAGAAGTGGAATGCCGCCTGTTGCTGGCGATGTCGCATACAAATTCCCATTACTATAAGCGCTATGTCTTGCCATAACCGGCATTCCAGCAGTAACAATAGTTTGTTGCAGTGGAATTCCTGGCTTCAATTTTCTACCATTAATATCAAATATTTCCAGTTCGCCTAGATTTTTTGAAGTCATAGTTGTGACTCCAGTGGCAGGATCCATTTGAGACGAAACTTCAGCATAATATCCCATATTAAAATCGCTAGTTTCCTCTGGTCTTTTCGATGGAGAATATAGACAATGTACCGGAGATTTACCATCCTCGGATTCGATTGCACCAGAAACATTATTAACATGTCTCTGTACAACAAACCAAGCATAATCATCATCTTGGTCTACGGATGCTTGATCATATAAAAAGAATCCTGTTCCGTGATCGGTACAGGTAAGTCTATATGCCATGGGATAAGAAGCATCTATTCCACTATCAGTTTTACCCTGTCTACGGAAGAATCCAGACTTTGCTTTATTCTGATCGGATTTGAAATTATAATAAATTTCACTCAATTCGCCAGGCTGTCTAAACACACTTCCTTTTATTCCATCGCGTCCCTGTCCACTTGTCAAATTTCCATTATCTAAAATTTGCAAAGGCGTAGCGACATTGATATAAAGATACTCATCTCTTTTATCATAGTAAAATCTCATACGCCATTTTTGTGGTTTTCTCTGGTCTCTAACAGGTTGCGTGAGATGTACGGTAGTTGGAACAGAAGATGTTGCCTGATTTATGTCGTTTTTAGAAGATAACAGATCAGTCGCCTTTTCAGATTCTACTACAAACAAATCTCCAATACGTCTTATTGCAGTCATAACATCTCTATGATTTTGCTGTCCGTTATCGCGGATAGTAATATGATCTCCAGCGCCATCTGTTATTCTTGGATAAATCAAATTATAAGGTTGTGATTCAAATCCACCTGTATGGTCTGCATTTTTCAGCCGGTCAATAGAAAGTCTCCATCTGTCACGTTTATATATAAGTCTAGATGGTTGTTCCCATGTATTGACATCTTCATTACTTCTTTTCAAAGCACCAGACAACGTGGCAATAGAACAAACTGCCGCGCCAGCCACGACCGACTCATTCGGAGAGACCCCGCCGATGCCAGTAATCACTACTGTACCACTGCCATATGGTTCGATAATTCTCTTACCGATATCGCTTTCTTGAAATCCCTGAGCAGCAGTCAGTACATCTCCTGTTTCTTGATCTGTAAGTGTTGCAATTATATCGACATGCGATGCAGCGTTGACCAGCGATCCAGTAAATGTGAGTGTTGCAGTTCTTTGTTCTACTGTAGACCATGCAGAACTATAATAATTTGCATATGGATGTAGACATAAATCTGTTGCAAGAGTTCTCATAAATCCGTCTGTAGTTTCTATATCAATATTTGTGTCGATTGTATATATCATTACAACATCGACTCCTGCCGAAAAAGTTTCACTTTGCCAGATGGCAGTACCAAAATCACGATCTACTTGCTCTTGATCTGTTACTGTACCAACAGTAAATACAACATCATTTACGTCAGCCTGGTCATCCTTTATTCCACCAAGACAAGATTGCGGAACAGTTATTGTATCACCAACAACGAAATCTTCGCTATACTTTGTAAGGTTAAGTTTATTAATTATACCTTCATCGTTTACATAAACTTGAAATTCTAATAGATTAAGTTTACCAGCGGTGCTTGTTGTTGTTAAACTGAATCCTTTAGCTGGCCGGTGTTGAACAAACCATATGCCAGGCCTATGACCAGTGAGTCCGGTTGCAGGCAAAACAAGACTTGTTATAGCTCCAACGCCGGTTGATTGTTCTTCGCCATTAAATCGTGTGACACAAAATTGACCAATCATTGGACTTTCATCAATTTGCATCGTCAATGGTGGATAATTATTAGCCGAATCTCCGGCAAGTGTATAATTAGATCCGCCATTAACAATTTCAAAAACTGTAATAGCGCCATCGCCATTTGATTTGCATTTAATAGATGCCGGTACTGGCGTCTTTGCATCCGTTTGTCCGCCTCGGATACACACCGCAAACTCAGTGGAAGGAGCATACCCCGATCCACCATTAGCAAGACCAATAGATAGTATTTCACCAGTAGAAGATAATTCGATACTACCTATTTGTGCTTTTATATCACCAACCGCATACTTATATGTTAATGGTTTTTTGACAGAACTAATCACGCCGTTAACAATTTCTCTTTTTTCAGAAGAAATTTCATATGCAGGAATTCTATCTATTTGACGTTGAGCTCCTTGGCCAAGTCCTTGAGCTGGTTTATTAAATCTGGCAAAAGTCTGGTTGAATTCATTCATAAATTGAAATCGTTGACGATGTTGTATTTGTGGGATAGTTATCATCTCATTTCTTTGGATGGAATAACCGCCCGACAGGAACTTCGTTTCTAGCGATGTTGTTTGAGTCATTTATTGATCTCCTTAAATGTTTTTACTTATATTTATACAAAGTATTTTCCGACACATAACAAAGTTCCTTAATTTTTATCCGACAGATGGCGGCGGCGTATCGCCCGGTTCTACGTCACTGTGTCGAATACTTGACCCAGTTACTTGCATAAAGATTCTCATTCCGTTGCCATTTGGTAATGTTGAAGGCATACCTTCATATTTTCTTTTGTTTTTTCTCCAAACATACATATCAGCATCTGGACCTGTGTGTCCGCCATATGCGCCAATCGCAATATCTGACAAAGCAGTACCATCGGCACTATCAGTATTTGTTTCGTGACCGACAATTGCAAATGCATTCTTCATTGCTGTTTGAGTAGCAGTAAACGCACTCACGCCATCTGTTACACCATTTGAATCTGTATATTTATTGATTTCTACATATCCTGCTTGTGTAGAAAAATCAGCAGAAGATACACAAATTAAATCTAATTCACTTTCTGGATAATAGAATCTTTGTGTTGTTAGTTGTGTTGGGAAAGAGAACACAAAATTTCTACCTTGAGTGATAGATAATTGTTCTTGTGGATTGATAATCGCATGAGAGTCGATTTCGTGCATAGTTGCAGAAACATGATAATCCCAAGGTTTTAAAACATCTTTTTCTCTAACAATAAATCTATTAATAGACTTCACTTCATTCAAATTTGTTTCTGGAAAATTTCTATCTTCGGGTCGAGAAATTATATAGGTTCCTTGAGATGGATTAGATGTCTGATAATTAATCATCGAAATAGAAAATGTCGAACCAGTTCTTGGCGGAGTTTTAAAGTATAATGATTTATTCCAGAAATCATACATATATTGATTTCTAGCATAACTTTCTGGCCATATAACATCGCCGGGCATTTTTCCAGTAAGTCTACTATCTTTAGTACTAGCAACAAGCATTCCTGTTGTTATAGTCCAAGTGGGATAATCTACGCCCGCGACCCACGCCGCGCCGCCGATGCCGCCAGTTGGATCGGTTGTGTGATCAAACGCAAAAGCACCAGTTGTATTTGTATCCCATTCTGAAAAGAATTTTTTACCTGTCGAAAAATTTTGTGTGGTATTTGAAATGACACCAACAGCCCCATTTGGGTCCATTCCTGGCGCTACTTCGTTGAAATTTGGCACTGTTGATGCATCTTCGTTTGGAATTTTAAATTCTACTCCAAGGTTAGTAACACCAGCAGCCTCCAAAGATTCTAAAAATTTTGGTACTGTATTTGGATCGCCTCTTCTAGTCCATTCATCATAAGTTAGAATATACGCATCCTCAGATCTTGTAATTTCTACATCATCTAAAGCAACAACCATAGATTCAAATATTTTAGAAACATTTTCGGGTTGGGATGTGTATAGAATATCCATCAATGCAGAATCGCCACTCTTATAATCGGATAGAGTAATATTCTCAACAGAGGTAGGCACGCCGGTCCCGTCAGCTGATGCATCTTTATATGTAGACATTCTTTCAAGAATATTTCTTGGCCAAATAGTATTTTCAGAAAAGCTTGATGCGGTATCATTTGTAGAAACCCAAGTTGCTTGAGCTGGAGTCTCTGGTAAGAGATTGTCGCCTGTAGTTGTTATAGCCCGTATCAGGGCCGCATCATTACCATTGGCCTTGACTTGTTCAATACCGCCTGGCGCAGGGGTTGCGTCTAATACAATAGATGTATCTCTTCTTCTAGGAAGTGAGTTAAATCCAGTTACCGCCAAGTCCGTAATTGATGAAGCTTTGCCGGATATGTTCAGTGTGGGTACAGTTTGCAATTGAACAAATGTTCGTTTATACTCATCCGTTCTGGTTGCCGCAGCAGTTGTGCCAGCAAATGGTACAAAATTGCTTGTAACATCGCCAGTCCTTGAAGTTCCTACATATAAATTTACATCCAAAGTGTAAGTACCATCCATTGCTGCAATCAGTGTTACCAGATCATCCGAAATAGTATCGCTCGTAATATTTTGCACAGATGATATAGTTACTAATCCATTGCTTTGTTGGTAAGATTTAATTCTCCCACCCCATATATAAGGATCTGTTACTACGTCCGTCCCTGCTTTATTTTTACATGCAATATAATGACCGACAACTAATTTAGGGGGAAACTCTTGCGTACCCTGATCTTCGTGTGTATAATGGGCCTTTGCATCGGTATCGGCATCTCGTTTTATATAAAAGGAATAAGTTTTTTCCCACCAAACATTGGTGCTTTGATTTGACTGAGTTCCTGTCATGCCTCTAAATAAATCTGATTTTATATCAGATGATGCTAAAGTTGTACTTGACGCAGCACCAGCGTCTGTACCAGAAGCATATCCATATCCATTGAAATCTATTGCGTTTACTGCACCATTAAAAAATCCAGCTGAGCGATTGACGAATATTGTCGGAGCTTCGGTCTTAAATACTCCTGCAAGCGAACTGTAAACAGAATTTGGTTTTGACATATCGGCGAGATCTGATGTTGCATAGTATGGAGTCAGTGAAGCAACATCAACGGGACGTTTTGTTGGAGAATAAACGCAGTGGACTGGCGACTTATCAGAAAATTCTGGCTCGCCGGTTGTCTGATCTACATGTCTCTGAATAACAAACCATGCATAGTCATCGTCCTGATCGACTGCGGCCTGATCAAATACAAATAATGCCATACCATGATCGGTTACTGTCATTTTATATGACATTGGATAACTGCGAGCAATATCTTTTTCAAGATGGGTTTTTCTAAACCACTGAGATTTTGCACGATTCACTGACAGAGAAGCGCCGCGGCCAATCTCTGGTGTGTTATATACATCACATAATTCGCCAGGTTCTCTGAATACAGCAGATTTTACTCCGTCTCGACCCTGAACTTCTGTTACTGTGCAATCGTCCTTTATTTGATATTCTGTCCCAACATTAACCTTTAGAGATAGTGTCGTATCATCCCAAACAAATCTTATACGCCATTTCTGGGGTTTGCGATTACTAGCGGGACTATTACTAGCAACAAAACTCAAATTCGAGTCGGATAATAGATCAACACCCTTTTCGGACTCTACGACAAATCTATCAGTAATTTCTCTTAATTTTGATTTAACATCAGAATCGGAAGTTGAAGTTCCTGTTGTTAATGGAGAAGGATATATTAGATTAAATGCTCTCTGATATTCTCCAGAAGATTCCATTTCAAGATACATGAGATCATCTGGACCAATTTTTGTGATATTTTGATGTCTTATCGGCAAACTTCCGCCTAGGGGCCATGTACCTGTTCGTGTTCCGCCGAGACCTACAACCCCATTAGTATTGGTGGAGTCTCCAACATCACCTTGAGCAATCACGATTTGAGGGCTGGAAGAAGCAGTTGCAGTATGCCATCCAAAGTATGCTCTTTTTGGCAATGTGATATCATCACTATCGTTCAACTCTGACCTAAACGCCCTACTAAATACCCAATATTTTTTATTGGAAGCATTAGTAGCCGTATCTACCGATGTGACTGCTTGATCATCATGTGGAAATCCCAACATAGCGCTAGTGTTTGTAGATTGAATCTGATTTGGACCCAAACCAGATCTACCCACTAATGCGCCGAATGGCACATCTATAGATTTTTTCCAGATATATGCAATCTCAACACTAACGGACGATGTATTGGCAATCCATGGCATAGGCGCCGTTCTTTTTAACATGAATCTAGATGTTCTGGTTGGGGTGTCACATATGACAACCCAATCATCTCGATCAAGCACTTTGCCATCTATTGCAACTTTAAAAGTACCTCCGCCCAGATCCGATTCAATTAGTGGAAAATCAGTCATCAGTGGAATATAGTTTGCTACACCGCCGTTGGCCAACAGTTGAGCTATGGAATATGTAAGGCTAATATCATACTCGCTGTCACCATTAAATATCGTGTTATTGGCAACTCCAGCAGATCCGGACCAATTTAGAGTTCCAATTTCTTTATGTTCTTTGACAATTTTCCATAAAGTCTTTACAGTTCTTTGTTTCGCTTCAAAACCATCACCATCGAAAATATCCAGATAATCTATAGAAAGATCATTTTTAAAGATATTTACTAAACTTCCAGCTGCGCCGCCGTTTAATGGGTCAATGATATCAATGTCATTTCCGCCGGCGTTTCTTGCCTGTGGGATATTAGATTTATATTCGTTTCCTATAGTTCCATTAATACTTGCGAGATTATCATCAGAAAAAGATGTGAAATTTCCAAATCTGTTTTGAAATATTTCTGGGCTGTTGTAGGGATGAATACACATATCGTGGGCAAGTTGAAATAACAATCCACCATCGCCAGTAAACTTAGTTGTATGTTCTATGTATGAAATTTCTATCTTTTCACCAGTGACAGGTTCTACCGAAGTGTCAAATATAATAGCACCATACATTCCGTATCCAGAATTATATTCTATTGCTCCGTATCCAGCTGCTGTACTACCTTCTGTATATGCATTCGCCTGCCATGCCTCGCGTTCTGTTGCCCATGCACCGCCTGCGCCAACACCAGTAGCAGTAGCGTTGTTTAGATTTACTCCCAAGGCGTTTGGTCCGCGATCTAGGTGCATCCTAACTTCGCCCATACGAATGTCCCAATTCCAAGATTTATCTTCATAATCTGGTAAAGATCTCAAAAGATATACTCTAAGGCCCGAAACTGCATCGTGACTTTCGTATTGTTGCCTGTGAGGCACTTGTATTATGTCATTTCTTTGAATACTAAATCCGCTTGCAATAGACATTAATATCTCCTATCTGGTTTTTTTCTTTATATTTATAAAAAATATTTTGTTGATTTTGTTTTTGTAATTACGGCGAATAGTCAACTCCAATTGCATCACCTACATCTAATATTATATCACTATTGTGAATATTTTGACCATTGACTAATGCCATAATCCGCATACCATTTCCAAATGCGGCTGTAGACCGCATACCTTGATATCTACGTTTGTCTGTGCTTGTTCCATCATATTTGTAAGTTGTCATAGGAATATTGCTGGATTCAGCAACCACCTCGGCAGATGAGAAACAAATCAAGTCCATCTCTTCTTTTGGATACATAAATCTTTGAGTCGTTAGTCCGGTCGGAAATGTTATAACAAATCTGTTTTCGTCTGTGATAGATAATTGTTCGAGCGGGTTTATAACTGCGTTACTGTCTACCTGATGTCGTGTGGCAAATTTATGAACATCTGTGGGTTTTAAAATGTCAAATTCTCTTGCAACAAATCTCCAAATATTTTTTGCAGTATATTCATCTGCAAGATAATCTTCTCGGTCATATGGACTAAGAATATAGAATGTTTTACTATTATCTAAATTTGATAAGTTGTATGTATTGCCTCTTTCATCATAAACTGTATTGACTAGTGTTTCTGCATTCTGTAAATTTGATGCATCTTGAGAAAAATAAACCCCAGCATCCCTAGAATACATCGAATCTCTTGAACAAGAATACATCACATGTACTGGAAATTTAGAACCTTCATCACTTCTGGCAATTCCAGTTTCATTATTTACAGTTCTTTGAACTGCGATCCACGAATAATCATCTGCCTGATCTGAAGAGGCATCATCGTGAATATATAAAAATATCCCTCTTTCTGTCATGGTCAGTCTATATGAAAATGGATATGTTCCTTGTAATACTGGCTCTGTTTTTGGAAATCTTTTAAACCATCCAGAACCCTTTTTCTTATTTCTAAATCTAAGAGATCGATTGTTAATATATTTTTTAAATCCTGATGTCGAAGTTGGTGCAGTAGTAGTTCCCCACAATGCAGAATTAGCAGGATCAAGTGTCGTAGTGGGAACATATACTGTTAATAATGGAAATTCAGAAAATACTTTTGCAGAAGACGTACCTACTCCCGAAGTAGAGTTACCACCACTAACATATTGTTGGGCAGTAGTCCAAGAAGTTCCGTTTAATGGTATAGTACAATTTGAATTCATGTATACAGAAAATTCGTTCGCACTTCCCGAAACTGGTTTTGCGTAGTAAGTGTTACCGTTTAGCGGATTTATTGCTGGAGAAATACTAGAAAACGATATTGGTTGACCCTGCGTATAACCATGTGGGATGGATGTGGTTACTACTACAGGATTTGTGCTAGATACATCTGATATAGCTACAGCTGTTCCAGTATTTGCTATTGCTCCATCATATTGATTTGCTGCATATTGATCTAAAAACACAGGATAGTAAAATAGTTGATCTGGATTGTCACTTACCATAGTTCCTTCAACATAATAAGGTCCTGTATTAGACGGGTCGGACAACACAGTAACATCCTCAAACGTCAAGTCTACACACTCGCCCGGCAATCTTGTAATAGATGTATCGACTGTCGATCCGTTTTCTAGTGTGATTATTCCATTTGAATCTGACTGCGGCGACGAAATATCACCAGAAGCTAATAATTGATTCGAGCAACCCACATTGACTTTTAACCAACCATACATAGGATTTGGAATGCCGATTTGATCTTCCCAACCAGAAGTATTTGGAAATCCAGAATTCGGCAAAATAAAGGCGTCTGCTCTATATACGCTATCAGGGTAATATGAATTTGGTTTGAATAGTTGTTCATTTATTTGATTGCCGCCTGTGTAATGATAATATCCCAAAGAATCCATTCTCAAATTTAGTTGATATAATTCATCTGCAAATTCTCTATCACCGGTCGCAGTCGCAAAATTATGATAAAGTCTAGGCCTCAAATCAAATTCAAATCGTATTCTATAATTTTGATCCAATCCCCTAGAAACTGTACCATTATTGGGGAGACTTTCGTTAGTCGTCTGGAATAACATAACGTGTTGAGAAGGGGCATTTGGTGTGGATTGACTATAATTTGCCGATCCTGCATAATTTCCAGTAGATGTTGGACTAGTGAGTCCTATTTCTTGAAAAAATTGTTTAGTTATGGGGACCCCAAGATTATCGACTAATTCATTTCCAACATCTGGCGAACCATTAAACATACCCCATTGTGTCTGCATGTCTATGGCTAATGCCATCAACATACCGCCGCTGACAACTTCATTTCCATCTATAGAAGCTGTTCCTTCTATGGTCGTAAATCCGGTTCTTATTCTACTCATTCCATAATTCTTGAATGTAGAAAGATTTATTATTTGCCTTTGAGCCATTTGCACCGATTCCTAATATTTTTAGTTTTCATTTATTTATATGATATTTTTTTGTTAAATTCTATTTCGTCTTGAATAAATTCTTTGTCCTTATATTTATTCTCAATATCATATACGAAAGTTTTTGTATTGTTCTCGGCCAACTCAAAATTGTGATATTTGACATATCTTTTCTGTAATGCTTCTGTACCCGTCACTGTATACACAAGTTTGCATTCATTGTCAATGGCTAATTTGCATAATTCATCTATACAAATTTTTAACGCCTTGTGCGAATCCCTATCTGATATATTTTTGTCTCGTACCACCCATTCCATAAAACCGAATGCAGTTCCTTGTCCAATATACAAACCCCCACCGCAAATCGGTTTATCTTCTTTTTCTATCATTATTCCTAATGGTGGCAAACACTCTATTGGCACAATTCCAAAATCCCATTGTTTCCACCATTTTGTTAAAAATTCATAATCTGTTTTCAAATTCCATTTTCTAAAATTCACTTGTTTATAATCTCCATTGTTTTTTGTTTTGATATAGGGTCTTGATCCTGCCAGTCATTAAAATATTCATCTCCGACTAACTGCAATTTTTCTTTTTCGTGTATTTCAAAATAATCGGTAAAAGTAATTCCTTCAATTTCAAGTCTACGATTTTCCGTACCGAAATTGTATGTAGTCACAACTTCATCAGAAATAAAGTTGCTATCGGCAGAATCTTTCACTTGAATCCATTTACCATTTTCTAAAACCAAATGCGATCCCGAAACTTTGATACCATGATAATCGTGTAAATCATCGCAGATAAATTTACCGCAAGCAAATATCCGGCCGCCGATTTTGACACTTTCGCCTAGATCAATAGTTTCTATGGCCTTTTTTGTCCCATCTTCCATTGTCACCATTGTGCCTGCAAGGAAACATAAATTAATATCCCACCACTTATCTTTTTTCTTCACCCATGTATGTGCTACAGATGTTCC
>Ga0209634_1001976_pt1 | contig 14600 bp, 15 predicted proteins | sample LinPmetageLP40_FD_184043 | JGI IMG/M metagenome (GOLD analysis project Ga0209634, IMG submission 184043) | Marine viral communities from the Pacific Ocean - LP-40 (SPAdes) (version 2) | ecosystem: Environmental > Aquatic > Marine > Oceanic | place: Pacific Ocean | collected 2010-08-26
CATTTCATACCAACAACTTACACTCTCTTGCAACAGAAAGAAGTTTATATCAAAACTTACTCAAAGAAGCAATACAGATTTATGGACATGATGTTTATTATGTCAATAGAACTACTGTGGCATTAGACAATGTATTGGGTGAAGATTCTCTTTCTAAATTTACAACTCAACATCCTATAGAAATGTATGTTGAAAATGCAGAAGGATTTGGTGGAGACAAAGAAATAATAAATCAGTTTGGTTTAGAAAATCGTAATGAAATTACCTTTGTAGTTTCTAAAGAACGCTTCCAAGAAATGGACAGTCAAATTGAATTGGAAGACGGAACAGACACTACTGGTGGTTCGATATTATTAGAATCTGGTAGTGTAAGTCAAGATGGTAATTCTTCAATTCTTACAACTTTAGATGGCGATAATTTTTATATTATTATGGATACAGCTACAACTGATGCAGACAGACCACTAGAAGGTGATTTGGTTTATCATCCAGTGATTGCAAAAATGTTTGAAATTAGTTTTGTAGACCATGACGAACCATTCTATCAGTTAGATAACAATCCAGTATACAAATTAAGATGTAAACAATACGAATACTCTGGTGAAATTATTGACACAGGTATTACAACAATAGATGCTATAGAAGATGAACTAAGTACAGATAGTACACAGTTCCAATTTACACTTGAGCAACCAAGTATACTAGGTAGAGATTTAACTATAGATATTACTGGATTTACAATTGATAACAGTAATGTTACTGTAGATGGATTTACTGTTAACTCAGACCCAAAATCATTTGGAGAAAGTATACTTCTTGAAGGTGGTGGTGATACAGGCGAATCACAATACTTAATCTCAGAAGACTATATAGTAGGTGATGGTAGCACCGATAAAACATCACAAAACGAACTATTTGAAACTCTTGATGATACAGTATTAGATTTTTCCGAAAAAAATCCATTTGGTGATGCTGGGAGTTTATAAATGAATAATTTTAGGAGACTATAATGGCAAAACAATCATTAGGAATCGGTGGTTCTGCTAATGACGGAACAGGAGATACTTTAAGAGCAGCTTCTGATAAAGTCAACGACAATTTTTTAGAGATTTATACTCTGATTGGAGATGGAACTACATTAACCACTGGTATGAGTTCAACTTCATCAGTTGTAACATTAACTGCTCCAACAATTACAGGTGTAGTTGGTGGAACACAAACCTCTGCAACCATTACAACTTTAACTGGAACTACTCTTAATGCAGGAACACTTGCGTTAGCAGCAGGTTCTGTAACAGATAGTTCTGGTGCAATTTCTTTTGGTGATGAAAACTTAACAACAACAGGTACAGTTACTTCTGCTGGTCTTACTATTGGTTCTGCAGTAATTAATGAAGCAGAATTAGAAACAATAGATGGTATTACAGCAGGAACAGTTATTGCTAGTAAAGCGATTGTAACTGATTCAAATATAGATATTACTGGTGGTCGTAACATAACAATTTCTGGAGAGCTAGATGCAGCAACAGGAGATTTCTCTGGTGACGTAGATGTTGATGGAACACTAGAGGCTGACGCAATTACTATTGGTGGTGTAACTTTAGCAGAAACAATTTCTGATACAGTTGGTGCAATGGTTACTTCTAATACTGAAACTGGAATTACTGTAAGTTATGATGACAGTGACAATACTTTAGACTTTGTTATTGGTACACTTAATCAAAATACTACAGGTTCAGCTGCAACTCTGACAACAGCAAGAACTATTGGTGGAACTTCATTTGATGGTTCAGCAAATATTGCAGTAGGCCTTGCTGGAACAGCAACAGCACTGGCAACTGCTAGAACTATTGGTGGAGTATCATTTGATGGTACTGCTAATATTGATTTGCCTGGCGTAAATGCTGCTGGTAATCAATCTACTTCTGGACTTGCTGGAACTGCCACAATACTAGCAACTGCAAGAACTATAGGTGGCGTATCATTTAATGGTAGTGCTAATATTGACTTGCCTGGCGTGAATACTGCTGGTAACCAAGCAACTTCTGGTCTTGCAGGAACTGCTACTGCTCTTGCCACAGCAAGAACTATTGGTGGAACTTCATTTGATGGTACAGCAAATATTGCTGTAGGTCTTGCAGCAACAGCGACTGCGTTAGCAACTGCAAGAACAATCGGTGGTACATCATTTGATGGTACAGCAAATATTGCTGTAGGTCTTGCAGCAACTGCTACAACACTTGCAACTGCAAGAACAATTGCTGGGGTAAGTTTCAATGGTAGTGCTAATATCGCACTTGCTTCGACAGACTTAACAGATGTTACATCAACAGCAGTAGAACTTAATATTTTAGATGCAAGTGCTGGTAATACTGCTGTTGCTTCTGATGTTGCATCAAGTGCAGGTGCAGTTACATCAAACAATTTTAAAATTAGTCACACACTTACGTTAGCTGCTGAGTTAGCTGATGATGCAGAACACGCAGATGTTGTAATAACATCTGATAAATGTCTTGCAACATCTACCGTCATAGCAAATGCAAGTATAGATGCCCATGTTGATATTCATACAGTAGTAGCTGGATCATTTAAAGTGCGTATAACTAATAAATCTGGTGGAGCATTAGCAAATGACTCGACTATGGTTTTAAATTATAAAATAATATAATGAATAAGGAGAATATATTATGTTAGGTCAACAATTTTATCACGAATCAATTAGGAATGTAATTGTAGCATTTGGAACAATGTTTAATAATGTACAAATAGTTCGCAAAAATAACAGTGGGGCAATCATACAAGCTATGAAAGTTCCATTAGCTTACGGCCCAAAACAAAAGTTTTTAACTAGACTTGATCAAGACCCTTCAGTATCAGCCGCAACATCAATTACTTTACCTAGACTTGGTTTTGAGATTGGTAGTCTTACTTATGATCCTATTCGTAAAATGAATCGTGTTCAAAAATTTAAAAAAGTAAAGTCTTCTAGTACAAACTCAGACAAACTAGATACTCAATTTATGCCAGTACCATATAATATGGATATTACTTTGTATGCTATGGCAAAAAATTCTGATGATGCTTTACAAATTATAGAACAAATTCTCCCATACTTTCAACCAGACTATACTTTAACTATTAATGATATGACAGACATGGGAATTAAAAAAGATGTTCCTATCATTCTAACAGATGTTTCATATGAAGATAGTTACCAAGGTGATTTTGAAACAAGAAGAGCAATCATTTATACTATGTCTTTTACTACAAAGTTTTTTCTATACGGCCCTGTTACTTCTAGTAAGGTTATTAAAACTGTTCAAGTTGATCAATACGCAAACTTACCAGATGTTACACCTACAAGAGAACAAAGATATACTGTTACACCAACTCCAGGCACAGCTGATGCTGATGATGATTTTGGATTTAATGAGACATCTTCTTTCTTTGAGGATGCAAAAAATTATGATTCAGTAAGTGGAACTGATGTTAGAAAATGAGTACTACAGATGACATAATAAATGAAACTCTTGGAATATTAGATCCTGTAGAAAAAGCATTTGCTGAAACTGCTGTGACTGTTCCAAGAAAAATTTCTGAACCTTCTATAACAGAAGATGATATTGATAATGACTATAAGTATCAAAGAGAAAACCTTTATAATCTAATTGAACGTGGTCAGGATGCAATTGATGGTATTTTAGAACTTGCTAAAGAGGGTGAACATCCACGAGCATATGAAGTTGCACTTAATGGTATTAAACAGGTTGCAGATGTTACAGACAAACTAGTTGAATTACAGGAAAAAATGAAAAGACTCAAAGAAGTTCCAAGTAATGCACCAAAGAATGTAACTAATGCTTTATTTGTTGGTTCTACTGCAGAATTACAAAAAATGTTAAAAGGTAAATCTGATGGCTGAGACTACCTATCTAGGTAATCCAAATCTTAAAAAGTCTAATGTACAACAAGAATGGACTAAAAAAGAACTTTTAGAATATTCAAAGTGCATGGAAGACCCACTATATTTTATTCAGAATTATGTAAAAATTGTTTCTCTGGATGAAGGTCTAGTTCCATTTAAAATGTATCCTTTCCAAAAAGAAATGGTTGGTACATTTCACAACAACCGTTTTACTATTTGTAAATTACCAAGACAGTCTGGTAAGTCTACAGTTATGGTATCTTATCTATTACATTACGCACTATTTAATCCTAGTGTTAATATTGCAATTCTTGCAAACAAAGCTGCAACTGCCCGTGACTTATTAGGTAGGTTACAACTTGCATACGAACACTTACCACAATGGTTGCAACAGGGAGTTATGTCATGGAACAAAGGTTCTCTTGAACTTGAAAATGGTTCTAAAATACTAGCATCTTCTACATCAGCTTCTGCTGTTCGTGGTGGTTCATATAATATTATTTTTCTTGATGAGTTTGCGTATGTTCCAAGTAATGTTGCTGAACAATTCTTTAGTTCAGTTTACCCTACAATAAGTTCTGGTAAGTCTACAAAGGTTATGATTGTTTCTACACCTCATGGTATGAATATGTTCTATAAGATTTGGACAGAAGCAGAAGAACAAAGAAATAGTTATATTCCCATTGAGGTTCATTGGAGTGAAGTTCCTGGCAGAGATGAACAATGGAAAAAAGAAACTATTGCAAACACAAGTGAACAACAATTCAACACAGAGTTTGAGTGTGAGTTTCTTGGTTCTATTGATACACTCATTTCTCCATCTAAGCTTAGAGTGTTAACGTATAGAACACCAATACAATCAAATGCTGGACTTGATGTTTATGAACAGCCAAAGGAGGGTAATACATACCTTTTAACAGTTGATGTGTCCAGAGGAACGTCTAACGACTACTCAGCGTACATTGTGTTCGATGTTTCTCAAGTTCCATATCGTATGGTTGCAAAGTATAGAGATAACGAAGTTAAACCACTTATCTTTCCACAAAAGATATATCAAGTAGCACGAGCATACAATCAAGCATTTGTTCTTATAGAAGTAAATGATATTGGAGAACAAGTTGCAAATGCAATGCAATATGATATGGAATATGATAATATGATTATGGCTTCAATGCGTGGTAGAGCTGGTCAGATATTAGGTGGTGGATTTTCTGGTGGTAGAGCTCAGTTAGGTGTAAGAACAACTAAGGCAGTTAAGAAAATTGGTTGTTCTAATCTAAAACAACTAATTGAAGACAATAAACTAATTGTAGAAGATTATGATACAATTAATGAATTGTCAACTTTTATTGTTAAGGGTTCTTCATTTGAAGCAGATGATGGTTGTAATGATGATATGGTTGCTTGTTTATTTATTTTTGGTTGGTGTACAGATCAAACATATTTTAAAGAACTTACAAACAATGATATTAGAGAACAGATGTATAGGGAAAACCAAGATCAACTAGAACAAGACATGGCCCCATTTGGATTTATGATTAATGGTTTAGAAGATGAAAATATTGGCGAAGCTGTTGATGAATATGGAACAAGGTGGAGTCCAATTGTTAGACATGATGGTTACACCAAATGGTAAGGCGGGGCCGTAAAGAAAGAATAGATTGGAGTGACATAGAATCTCCATGTATAAAAGTTTGTAAGATTATAAATAAAGTTTGTATAGGATGTTTTAGAACAGATAGACAAATTAGAGATTGGGTGATATACACAGATAAAGAAAGAACAGAGCTAATTAAAGAAATTCAATTAGATCGTTGTCGAGTTTTATCCAACAATTAGTACAGACTACTTTACTCTCATTTATTAATTTGTGTATTTCTTTTCTACTATCATCATTTGTTCCAACGCGTTTTGCTTGTTTGCGAATTTCAATATCATGGGGATATAATTTAAGACATATGGTTTCACTTTCACCACAATGTATACAAAATTCATTTCCTAAGTGATTGTTTAACCAAGCAACTCGTTTACGGTAGTTTCTACGAGCTACTTTTTTAATTGTTTCTTTGTATTTGTTATAATGTTCATTTGTCATAGTATTATTTATAAGTTTTGCGACATATAAAAGTGGGTTTTTAGAAACTTCATTTTTATAAATACTTGGTAAGAAATAAGATAATCTAAACAAGATTTTAGAAGGAGTAAAAAATCATGGCTTTTCTAGTCTCTCCTGGCGTTCAAGTTAATGAAATTGATTTAACGAATGTCGTACCTGCGGTATCCACCTCAATTGGTGCTATCGCTGGGGCCTTTGCAAAAGGCCCTGTTTCCTCTGTTGTAAATATTACATCAGAAGAAGAATTATTAAAAATATTTGGTAAACCACAATCTTCAAGCAATCAGTTTGAAACTTTCTTTACCGCTGCTAACTTTTTACAGTATTCAGATTCACTTAAAGTGGTTCGGGCTGCATCTGGTATTTTAAATGCTGGTGCTAACTCTGGTATCCTTATTCGTGATGATGACCATTACCAAGCAAGTTTTGCTGCTGGTGAAGGTTCTCATGGTGAGTGGGCTGCAAGAACTGCAGGAACACATGGTAACTCAATTGGTGTTGAAATTTGTGGTAGTGCAACTGCATACGAACAAAATTTATCTATCCTAACTGTAACTGAAGATGCTGTTGGTGCAACAGTGATTGAAGTTGACGATGTGGATGGATCAGGAACTGCATTCAATGTTGGTGACTTAATTTCATTCTTTTCTGACTCAAGTCATTTAGTACCAGTTGATGAATATAACGAATATGAAGTTGTTTCAATTGCAGCTGGTTCAGATAATGAATTAACAATTCGTCTAAAGGATGATCCAAATGGTGCTGGACTACAAAATATTGTTCCAGACAATTCATACATTAAAAGACGTTGGAAGTTTTATGATTTATTTGATGGTGCGCCAGGCACTACACAATGGTCAACTGATAATGGTCGTGGTTCTGGTGACGAACTTCACGTTGTAGTTTATGATACAACTGGTGATATTACTGGAAAGATATCAACTGCTGCTGGTGGAAGAACTGCTGGAGTAATTGAAATATTTGGAAATATGTCAAAGAACCCTAATGCAAAAACTGCACAAGGTGGAAGTAACTACTACCCAGATGTAATTTTTACACAGTCAACATTTATCTACTGGACAGATCATATCTCTGCTGGTACAAATTGGGGAACAGATACTACATCTGCATATACAAGTGTAATTCCAATTACAATTGACTCACTCACAGGTGGAACAGACGATTATGCTCTAACTGCTGGTGAAATGGAACTTGCATACGATAATTTTGCTGACACAGAATCACTTGACATTAACCTAGTATTGGGTGGTCGTGGTGGTGGAGTTGGTGATACAGCTTCAACAATGGATACACATGGAACAATGATTACAGCTCTTTGCGAAACTCGTAGGGATTGTGTAGGATTTCTTTCTCCATATCGTGCTGCAACAGTTGGTGTTTCACTCTCATCTACAGCAACACAAAATGTAAAAATTGGATTTGATGGACTACCATCTTCTTCATACATGGTGTTTGATAGTTCATACAAGTATATGTTTGATAAGTACAATGATGTATTTAGATTTGTACCATTAAATGGTGATACTGCTGGTCTTTGTGCATTCACTGATAACGTAAGAGATGCATGGTTCTCTCCTGCTGGATACAATAGAGGTAGAGTAAGAAACGCAATCAAACTCTCACTCAATCCAACAAATGCAGAAAGAGATATTCTCTATCGTGCAAGAGTTAATCCAGTTGTAAACTTTCCAGGCCAAGGCGTAACACTATTTGGTGATAAGACTGCTCTAACAAAACCAAGTGCATTTGATAGAATTAACGTCAGACGATTATTCTTGGTTCTTGAAAAAGCAATTGCAACCGCAGCTAAGTTTCAACTCTTTGAATTTAACGATGAATTTACAAGAGCACAGTTTAGAAATTTAGTAGAACCTTTCTTGAGAGATGTTCAAGGTAGAAGAGGTATTTCAGACTTTAGTGTTGTCGCTAACGGTACTAACAATACAGGTGAAGTTATTGACCGAAATGAGTTTGTAGCTGACATCTTTGTTAAACCTGCAAGGTCTATTAACTTCATAACTCTAAACTTCATAGCCACACGAACTGGTGTGGCGTTTAGTGAGATAGGAGGTTAATCATGGCTAATATAGATGACTTTAAAGCAAACTTAATCGGTGGTGGAGCAAGAGCTAACCAGTACAGAGTAACAATTACTCCACCCTCTGGAATTGCAATAGGACTTGATGTAAGTAGAACTTCTTTTCTATGTACTGCTGCAGCATTGCCTGGCGCAACTCTTGGAACTTTTGATGTACCATTCAGAGGTAGGATAATTACCATAGCTGGTGACCGCCCTGCATTCCCTGATTGGACAACAACTTTCTACAATGATACAGATTTTATGATTAGAAATGCAATGGAAAGATGGAACAATGGTATTAATGATTTTGCAAATAATACTGGTGTAACTTCTCCATCTGATTATCAAACTGATTTAACTGTAGAACAATTAGATCGTGATGATACAGTTCTTAAAACTTATATTTTAAGAAACTGTTTTCCATTGGCTGTTGGTGAAATTGCACTGTCTTCGGCTGAAGCTACAGAGATTGAAACATTTGAAGTAACTTGGAAGTATCAGCATTTTGAAGCTTCTGGCGTAAACTTCTAATTTTAAACCTACTAAATAATACACAACAGTAGGAGATATTATTATTATGGCTGAACTTTTTGGTTTCAAATTTGAGAGAGTAAAAAACAGTAGTTCTCAAGAGCAGTTTACTGAACCTAGTTCAGATGATGGAGCTCTTGAAACTACTGGCGGTGGTTTTTATGGCCAACTCTTAGATACAGACGGTAGAGAACGAACCGAGCAAGACTTGATTCGTCGCTATCGCGATATTGCACAACAACCAGAATGTGATAGTGCTATTGAAGATATTATCAATGAAGGTATTGTTGCAAACGAAAAAGATCAAGCTGTTGCTATTGAATTAGATAATTTAATGTACACTAAAAAAATCAAAGACCGAATTAGAGAAGAATTTGATTCGGTCTTACAACTTCTTGATTTTGATACAAAGGGTCACGACATATTCAGACGATGGTATGTTGATGGTAGACTTTATTATCATAAAGTTATTGATACAAAAAATCCAAAAAGAGGCATTCAAGAACTACGGTATATTGAACCTAGAAAAATCAAAAAAGTAAAAGAAACTAAAAAAGCACCAAAAAGAAATTCTAGTGTTGATATGATAGCTGAAGTACAAGAATATTATATGTATAGCCCTAAAGGATTAAAGGCTGGAGTTTCTGAAGGAATTAAGATTTCACCAGATAGTATTACTTATGTTCCATCTGGTTTAGTTGATCAAAATAAAGGTAGTGTACTTTCATATCTACATAAAGCAATTAAACCTGTCAATCAATTGCGTATGATTGAGGACGCACTTGTTATCTATCGTATATCAAGAGCTCCAGAAAGACGTATTTTTTATATTGATGTTGGTAACTTACCTAAAATTAAAGCAGAACAATATCTAAAAGATGTTATGAATCGTTATCGTAATAAATTAGTATATGATGCATCTACTGGTGAAATACGAGATGATAGAAACCATATGTCAATGTTAGAAGATTTCTGGTTACCAAGAAGAGAAGGTGGTAGGGGTACAGAAATTACAACTTTGCCTGGCGGTTCTAATCTTGGCGAAATTGATGATATTACATATTTTAAACAAAAATTGTTTAGATCATTAAATGTACCTATTTCTCGTATGGAAGCTGAAGCAGGATTTAGTCTTGGACGTTCTACAGAAATTACAAGAGATGAACTTAAATTTACTAAGTTTGTACAAAGGCTTCGTAAGAAATTTACACCACTATTTACTGACATATTAAAAACACAACTTATACTTAAAGGTGTTATTACATTAGAAGATTGGACTTCAATAAGTCAACATATTCAGTATGACTTTTTACAAGATGGTCATTTTGCTGAACTGAAAAAAGCAGAATTGCTTGAAGATAGAATTAATGCATTAGGAAGTATTGAGTCGTATATTGGTACATTTTTTAGTAAAGAGTGGGTACAGAAAAACGTATTAAGTTTAACTGATGCTGAGATTGAAGCTATGCAGAAACAGATGAACAAAGAAGCTGGACTTGATCCAGATGAAGGTGGAGTTGATATTCCACAAAACACTGACGGTATTACACGCTATCCATCTATGGATGGTGAACCAATACCTGCAGATGACGTATCAAAATATGATGGTGAACAACCACCAGAAGATAATGGAGAAAAATAATGAGTGCAGAAAATTTTGTAGATGCATTAAGTCAAGGCGATAATTTAGGAGCAGAAACAGCATTTAAAGATGTGATGACTAATAGAATTGCCAGTGCATTAGAGACTAAAAGAAAAGAAGTGGCAGGAACATTTGTCAAAAATCACATACCAGAAGTTGAGGATAATGAAGAAATTTCATCAGATTGATTTGCCTGAAAAGGACGAACATAAAAAATCTAAGGAATATAAAAAACTTTCTCCAAAAATGAAGGGGGCAGTAGACGATATTTTTGCAAAAATGGATGCTAAACCTTCAGATTTCCTAAATACTTTTGAAAAAACTATAAAACAAATATCTACAAAATATAAGGTGCCAGAAAAGCAACTCATGGGATATTTTGAAAAAGAGATGTTAGCATTTTAAGGAGTTAGAGAATGGGTTTTGCAACAAGAACATTGAGAGATACAGTCGTAAATGCAGCTGGTGCTGGAGGTACTGTTACTATCCTAGTAAATATTGAAGATGACACTACTGCAAACAATGCAATTTTAGATGCATCAGCACTCGATGGACACGCTAATGGTGCCAAGTTACACATTAACAGAATTTGGTGGGCATTGACACAAGGTTCAGCTGATGATGATACTGGTCACATTGACATCCAAGAAAAAGGTTCATCAACAGATGTAGTTCAAATTAGACTTGCAGGTACAGGACATTATGATGGTTCTGCTGGTAAGATTGCAGCTGTAGCTACAAATGCAACGGCATCTTCTGGTGACCATGAAATGACTTGTTATGGTACATCTGGAATGGTGATGATTGAGTTTAAAAAAGACGAAAACTATACAGCATAAGGGATAAGATAATGTACACATTAAAGTTAATATCTGAGCACATTGAACAAGATACCGACTACCTAATTGAATCAAAAGAAGATGGTAGCAAAAGTTACAAAATTAAAGGTATCTTTATGCAGGCAGATGTTAAAAATCGTAATGGTCGCGTCTACCCTATGGAAGTACTAAATAAAGAAGTAAAAAGATATAATAAAGAATATATTAATGAGAAACGTGCATTTGGAGAACTTGGTCACCCTGATGGCCCAACAGTAAATCTTGAGAGAGCATCTCATATGATTACTGGTTTATATCCAGATGGTAAGAATTTTGTTGGAGAGGCCAAAATACTTGGTACTCCAATGGGAGAAATTGTAAAGAATCTGATGGACGAAGGAGCAAAGCTCGGGGTTTCATCTAGAGGCATGGGAAGTTTAGACCAAAAGAATGGTGCAAACTATGTGAGAAACGATTTTTATTTGGCGACAGCAGCTGATATAGTTGCCGACCCATCTGCTCCAAACGCTTTCGTAGAAGGTATTATGGAAGGTAAAGAGTGGATTTGGAACAACGGTTTAATTAAAGAAGCTGATGTTGCAGAGATAAAAAATAATATAGAAGATAACAGTCGGAAGAATAATTCAAAAGCAAACAGTCTAGAGTTTGCAAAGTTTCTTCAAAAGTTATAATTTTATAAATAATAGTTAAAGATAAAGGAGAAAATCCCCATGGCTAATGAACTAGATAAAACCATTGAGGAATTAGAAGCTGAAGTACTTGGTGAACTAGAAGAAGCCAATGGACAAGATGCTCCTATGAAATCTGCTGGAGCTCCAGACAAGATTGATACCTCAAAAGCTGATTATGAAGATACAGGTGCCCCTGTAGTTTCACCAAATCAGAAAGACGCTGCCGCTAAGAAAATTGCTGCCAAGGCAAAAGAAGTTAGTGGAGATGCACAACAAAAAGGTGAAGGTGCTCCAGAAAAAATGGATACACCTAATGACGGAATGAAGAAAGTTGCAAAATCACTCGCAGCTGGAGATCAAGTCGATCACGATGGCGACGACCTAGCCGAAATGGAAAAAATGGAAATGGCCAAAATGACGAAAGAAATGATGGTCAATGCTATGTACGAAATGATGAAGGGTAAGAAAAAGACTGACCTTCAAGCAATGTACAGTGGTATGCAAAAAGCAACGGAAATGGCAGACAAAGATATGGATGAAGAGTCCAAAGCTAAGTCAGAAGCTGTTGAAAATCGTTTAAAAACCATTGATGTTTCCGAGCACGTTGAAGCTCTTATGACAGGTGAGGGTGACCTCTCTGAAGAATTTAAGCGTAAAGCAGCAACTGTATTTGAAGCTGCTGTTAAATCTAAAGTACGTTCAGAAGTAGAGCGTATGGAAGAAGACTACAAGACTGAACTGGAAGAAAATATAAACACAACAAAAGAAGAGTTAACCGAAAAAGTTGACACATATCTAAACTATGTTGTTGAAGAATGGATGAAGGAAAATGAACTTGCCATTGAGCGAGGACTTAAAGGTGAAATTGCAGAAGATTTCATTTCTGGTCTAAAACAGCTCTTTGAAGATCATTATGTTGATGTTCCAGATGAAAAATATGATGTGCTTGAAGCACAATCAGACAAGATTTCAGAGCTAGAAGCTAAATTGAATGAAGCAATTGAACAAAGTGTTCAAATGAAAAAATCCAATGCAGGTCTAGTGAAGGAACAGGTCGTATCTGAAGTTACTACAGATTTGGCCGATACAGAAATTGAAAAGTTTAAGTCACTAATCGAAGATGTAGATTATTCTGATGAAGAATCTTATCGTGAGAAGTTGGGAACTTTAAAGGAAAGCTATTTTCCTAAAAATGCACCAGTAGTGAACGAAACAATTGACGATGTAGACACTGGCACCGCACAGGACGTTGACACCTCTGGTTCAATGCAGGCTTATATGACTGCTATTGGGCGAACTGTCAATAGTGCAAAATAACTAAATTTATAAATAGTAGAAAATAAAAGGAGATACCAATGTATCAATCAGAACATCTACAAGAAAAGTGGCAGCCAGTCCTTGCACATCCTGATCTTCCAGAGATCAAGGATAGCTACAAGCGGGCGGTCACTACAATCATTCTTGAAAATCAAGAAAAGGCTATCAGAGAAGATAGACAATTTATGTCAGAAGCAGCACCTACCAACTCTTCATTTGGTGGTAATGCCTCTCTAGATAGCTGGGATCCAATTCTTATCTCATTGGTAAGACGATCCATGCCAAACCTAATTGCATACGATATCTGCGGTGTTCAGCCAATGACAGGGCCAACTGGTCTTATCTTTGCAATGCGTGCACGTTCAGCATCTCAAGACGGTGCAGAAGCTCTTGCTGATGAACCAGCAATGTTGTCAAACCAAGACGCTGGATCAGACACAGGTGGTGGAGATATTGCTGGAACTAATCCATCAATTCTTAACGACAGCCCTGCAGGATCATATACAAGTGCAACTGGTATGACATCAGCTGAAGGTGAAGCTTTGGGTGATGCTACTACTAATGAGTTTGCAGAAATGGCTTTCTCAATCGAAAAGCATACAGTTACTGCTGTTACTCGAGCTCTTAAAGCCGAGTACACAATGGAACTTGCTCAAGACCTTAAAGCTATTCATGGTTTGGACGCAGAAACAGAATTGGCAAACATCTTGTCAACTGAAATTCTTGCTGAAATCAATCGTGAAGTTGTTCGTAACATTTACGTTTCAGCTGTTAAAGGTGCTCAGGTTAACACAACTAACGCTGGTATCTTTGACCTTGACACAGACTCAAATGGTCGTTGGTCAGTAGAGAAGTTCAAAGGTCTTATGTTCGCAATCGAGCGTGATGCCAATGCTATCGGTCAGCAAACTCGTAGAGGAAAAGGTAACATGATCCTTTGTTCTGCAGACGTTGCGTCCGCACTACAAATGGCTGGTGTTTTAGATTACACTCCTGCTCTTAACAACAACTTGAATGTAGATGATACTTCAACTACTTTCGCTGGTGTTATGAATGGTCGTTACAAAGTGTATGTTGACCCATATTCAGCTAACGTTGCTGCTTCTCAGTACTACGTTGTTGGATACAAAGGTACATCACCATACGATGCTGGTATGTTCTACTGCCCATACGTTCCGCTACAAATGGTTCGTGCGGTTGGTGAAAATACTTTCCAACCAAAAATCGGTTTTAAAACTCGATATGGTATTGCTGCTAACCCATTCCACACTGGAACAGTTGCAGCTGGTGCTGACGGAGCAATCTCCATCAGTTCTGCTACCAACAAGTATTACAGAAAAGTTAAAGTTTCTAACCTTATGTAATAATAAAAGTTGGGATAACCAACTAACTATAACAAACTTAAAGAGGGGATTTTTCCCCTCTTTTTTTCTTTATAAATAGAAGTATGACAACAGA
>Ga0209634_1001978_pt1 | contig 14576 bp, 11 predicted proteins | sample LinPmetageLP40_FD_184043 | JGI IMG/M metagenome (GOLD analysis project Ga0209634, IMG submission 184043) | Marine viral communities from the Pacific Ocean - LP-40 (SPAdes) (version 2) | ecosystem: Environmental > Aquatic > Marine > Oceanic | place: Pacific Ocean | collected 2010-08-26
TCCACTCCGAAAAGTCAAAATTCACATTTTTGGCTTTTTCAACCACTCCAAAACAAGCGTATTCGCTAATTTTCGCCTCGGTTCGTGTCCTCACGAACCGAAACTAGACTTTTCGGAGTGGACTCAACGCTGGGAAAGGGAAAAAGAAAGAGTCAAAACGATGAGTTATTTTTTAACAATTCCTAAGGTGAAGAAATGGGGTTTTTAAAGCGAAATATTTTTTATTGGGTGAATATTCTGTTGAGGGAGTATTTTTTATGCTTTCTTGAGTTGAAAAGGGGTGAAATTTACTATTTTATCATGATCAGGGCATACTCCTCCCATTTCCTGTAGGATTTTGTGTGTGTAAAATGACGATTGGCTGCACCTGAATCGGGCATCTAAGTGACCAAGGTGCTGTAATCTTTGGTGGTATAGAGTTTGAGTACATATTGACGACAGGGAAATCGTTTTTAACTTTTCAAAGACTATATTAGTCGTGCCACCACTTACTTTTAGATGTAGTTGTCACTGTAACTACCCAACCTTATGCAAACATAGTGGTGGCACGACTTGGTTCGTGAAGAACCCCTTGATTTTAATTCACAATTTTTACTTGTTAGTGAATTTTATTGAGCTATTATCTTTAAAAGCGATTTCCCTGATATTGACGACCCATTTTGATCCATTTGGCAGACACCGTTATAAATCGAAAGACAAACTTCTTCAAACGAAAGTTGGCCTCCAACCAAGAGGTCTTTTCAGAAAAAACACTTATCATGAAGGTGTAAAAATGAGCATACAAGGCAGTGATGATCATAAAGGAGGTGATGATCATAAAGGAGGTGCTTTCATTGAGGAAGGAACAAGGAAATTTTGACCAGCCAAAATCGTTGTTCATCGCATCGAAGGTTCTCTCTGAATTGCCTCTTTTGTTGTAAAAGGAAATGATTTGTTTACTATCCCACTGTTCATCAAGTGTAGGCGGCTTCTGTAAAAAGACCCGTCTGTTTGTCTTTGCGTTTGATTCTACTCACTACCAAGCGGTAAGGCTTCTTTTCACTGAAAAATTGGTAATCGCTTATTTCAGCCACTTTCCTGCCCGTCCAGTCTAGACCGGCATTTCTTGTGTTCCCAGACGTATTTTGTTCCATGTCTCACTTGGAAGTGCCCCGATTTGCTGTTCCATACTTGCACATCGTATGCCACGAATGTAAAACTGTATCTCCTTTTCCCTCACTAAATTGCCATTGCGGTCTTCTATGTAAACGATGTGTTGACCCACACTTGCTATCACTGACTGATACCCCTGACATTTTTTAAAGGTCTTGGCAGCATCGTATTTTTCTGTGGCGATTACCTGATTGTCATAATCGAGTGTACGGGAGGTAACTTTGTCCAATTGTCCTGTTTTTAGCAACGCTTTGACAAGCAACTTGTTGAGCTTTATATTGGTAACTTCTCAATAGTTGCAGGTAAAACAAAAAGTTGGGTTGTGCGTAAATAAAGTAGAATGAAATTTCCAGCGCATTTACAGAACACTCCTTCAGAGATATTAAATCATGGTTTGGTTCAGTATTTATTGACTATCATAGAAGATCAATCAACAAAGATTAATCACTTGGAAGCAGAGAGTCGTTTATTAAATTAAAAGGTCATAGTGCTATCCCTGTTATATCCCCCAATAGTAATTTAGAAGGGGGCAAAAGTTACTCCTGTAAGGAGGTGAAAAAACTCCTTTAGTAAGCGGGTAAAGAAATCCAACCTGTTTATTCATGCCACCAAACGCATAAGTGCCACCAACGTAAACCCTAGAAGAGGGGTGCTTTTTCAAGTCACTGAAAAAATATCAATTATGATCAATAAGGACATGTTTTACACAGATTAAGAATTTAGTCGGATGTCAGTAGTATCACGCAATAAATATTAATCATTGCGAAAGTAAATATTGCAAATGTATTTTGCATCCTTACTTGCATAATTGCCATGGAGGGAAGTCGCCTTTCACTTGGGAACGTTATTTCGTCTTTTGCTTGTAGCAATGGCAAAGTTCCCTTCGGTGCCTTATGCCTCCGCTTCGCAGCCGCTAAAGCTCAATAGCGAACGCGGTAAAGCTTCAGCGACACGCTGTGCCGATATGGCTTCGTACAGGCAGGTGGGGTGACTTGCCTTCTGGAGAGAACTCATCTTATAAATCATTCCGTCAGGAATCTTTACCACGATGAAAGTAGCAGTCTATTGTTGTGATATAGATTTCTCCCTGCCTTGATCGGCAGACAAGCGTTGCACCCTGTCTGCCGCAGGTCCGAAATGACTAAAATGAGTATAGCAGGCTCCAATAAAAGTACACGATTGGGCTACAGTTATCATAAGAATTTCTCTATATTAATGATTCGTTCATTTCTAGTAAAAAGTTGGCTATCATATGACATACAAACATGAATTGATCGTGGTTGAAGTGACCCTATTTACTTTGCTCGATAATAAATGAACAATACTCTGGACACCAGATATAAATTGGCGGAACTTGCGCTTGATGCCATGCAAGATACCTATTTTGTATTCGATCCAGCTACTGGTCAAGCTATCGCGTGGAACCGAGCTTTTCGGGAGATAAGCGGCTATTCAGATGAAGAAATAAAGCATCTCAAGGCACCCGATTCTTATTACAGCAAAGAAGACTTAATACTCGCTCAAGAAGCCTCCAAAAAGATCATTAGCAATGGTAATTTCAATTTTCAAATGTCACTTATTGCTAAAGACAAGCGTATTCATTCATTCGAATATTCTAGTTCGATCATGGACGACCCATCGAGTGACTCAAAATGGATCGTATCCATAGGCAGGAATATCACGGAGAATCAAAAAATCGAACTTCATCTAAAAAACCCCCAGATCATTTATGAAAAAACCACCCAAAAAGCTTTAATCGAAAGTGAAGAAAAATACCGCACCCTATTCGAGATGTCTGATGATGCCATATTGACCTTGGACAGAAATGGGGTGATCAGTTGCAATCAAGCAACAGTTGAGTTGTTTGGCTGTAAGTCCAAAGAAGAATTCTTAAGTAAACATCCCAAAGATCTATCTCCTAGGTATCAAAAGGATGGCACTCGGTCCCGCGAGTCATCTGCTCAAATGATCTCCATTGCCTATCAAACTGGGAAGAATTTTTTTGAATGGACGCATAGCAGAATGGACGGCACTACATTTCCTGTGGAAACCCTGCTAACACCCATGAAAATAGATGGCGGTGATGTTATCCAGGCAATCGTTAGGGATATTTCTGAACGTAAGAAGGCTAAAAATGAACTTCAAAAAGGGAAAGAAGAAGCTGAAGAAAACAGGAATTATCTTAATAATATTATCAATAACATTGGTGATCCCATATTCGTGAAAGACGAACAAAGTAAGTTTCTTTTAGTAAATGAAGCTTTTTGCAAATTATTGGCATTGACGGAAAACGATATAATTGGAAAAACACTTTCTGAAAATTTAGAACCAGAAGAACAAGATGTTTTTATAAGTATCGATAGGCAGGTGCTTAAAGATGGAAAGGAAAATATTAACGAGGAATTGCTTACAGTTGGTAAAGGTGAAATTTTAACAATTTCAACCCGGAAGACAAGATTTATAGATTCTAACGGTAAAAAGCATTTAATTGGGGTCATCCGAGATATTTCCAAAAGAAAGAAAATAGAACAAGAAATCCTTTTCAAAAATGCGTTACTGGAAGCGCAATCAGAGGAATCTATTGAAGGTATCGTTGTGGTAACTGACAACAACGAAGTACTACTAGCAAACACACGTATAAAAGAGATGTGGGAAGTTCCAGATGAAATCTGGAATCAAGAAGGGCATCCTAACTTGATATCCTTCACGTTCTCTAAAATAATAGATCAGGAAGCATTTCTCAAACAAAGAGCGTATCTCAGTAAGCATAAACGAGAAATTCACCGAGATGAGGTTGCCTTAAAAAACGGAAAACTTCTGGATCGATACATCGCTCCTTTGTTTGATTCAGAAAACAACTATCGTGGGCGATTATTATACTTTCATGACAAGACTGAACGAAAGAAAGCAGAGGCTCAAATTCTTGATGCACTAAAAGAAAAGGAAATGCTGCTGCAAGAAGTCCACCATCGGGTAAAAAACAACCTGCAAATCGTTTGGGGGTTGCTTGATATTCAGGAAAAGAGAACGACCAATGAGCAAATTAAGGCTGCACTTATAGATAGCAAAAGTCGTGTGCGTACCATGGCGCTCATTCATGAGAATCTTTACAAAGGTCAAGATTTTGCCAAAATTGATCTTGGAAAATATATTGGAAAACTTATCCTTAATATCCAATCAATGAGCTTGATGCCAGGTGTTCAAATTGATGTCCAAAACAAAATTGGAGATGTCAAGCTAGGGTTGGACATCATTACACCATTGGCTTTGATCATCAATGAACTTGTAGGCAATGTCTTCAAGCATGCGTTTCAAGGATTAACAAAAGGGACAATCGCCATCGATTTGCAACAGTATGAAGATCAGCTGACTTTAACAATTCAAGATGACGGAATTGGGTTGCCTGAGGATTTTGACGCATCAACAACTGAGTCCCTAGGACTTCGGTTGGTTCAAAACTTATGCAGGCAATTGGATGCAACTTTTAGCATCAAAAATCAAAATCGCGGCACACGTACAGAAATCAAATTTTATGAAAAAATCTAGAGTATTAATTGTCGAAGATGAGGCGGTGACCGCGATGGTACTGGAAGAAAACCTACAGTCCTATGGTTATGAAATCACCGACATCATCGACCGAGGTGAAAACGTGATGGACAGTATTGATAAATCAAGACCAGACGTCATTCTGATGGACATCCAGCTCAAAGGAAAAATGACGGGTATAGAGGCTGCCAATCAAGTGACTAAGAAGCATGATTTGCCAGTCGTGTATCTTACCGCCAATAGTGACCAAACAACTTTTAAAAAGGCCAAAGTAACCCATCCATATGGATTTATTCTGAAGCCGTTCAACGAGCGAGAACTTAAAATCAACATTGAAATAGCGCTACATAAAAAACAACTGGAGTATGCACTTGAGAAATCTTATAGAGAGATGGAATCGAATGTGGAAGCACGAACTTTAGAATTGAGTCTGGCTAACGAACAGCTTCAGAACGAAATAGCGGAGAGGAAGAAAGTAGAAGAACAAGTCAAAGACAGCGAAAAGCGTTATCGAGATTTTATTACACGCAGTCATGAGGGTATTTGGCGCATGGAATTTGATCAAAAATTATTGATCAATACATCTATGACCAAAATGGCACATCATGTATTATATAATGGCCGAATTGTAGAGTGTAATGAGGCCATGGCTAGCATGTATGGCTTTACTAAAACGGAACAAATGGTTGGCAAACGACTCATTGATCTATTTGGAGCAAAGACAGATAAAGAAGTAGCAGTTGCTACTAAAAAGATTAACGCACTTATACAAAATGGTTTTACATTAGATGGTGATATTTCTTCAGAAAAGGACAAGGATGGCAACCGTATTTACATATCTAATAGTACCAGAGGAGATATAGAGAATGGAAAACTCGTAAGGTTGTGGGGGATTCAAAGAGATGTAACTCAAGAAATCCTCACTAGAAATGCACTAAAAACAAGTCAATCAAATCTAGCAGAAGCACAGCGTATTGCCAAAATTGGAGATTGGCACTGGAATTCGATTACGAATCGGATAACATGGTCCGATCAGGCTTTTAGAATTTTCGGGTATCAACCTCATGAAATTGAAGTGAACTTAGAACTTTTCATGAGCCATATTCATGAGAAAGACCAAGGAAAAGTGACTGCTGCAATTGATGATACTTTGACAAATCAAGTTCCTTATCAAGTGGAAGTCAGATTGGTTGATAAGCAAGGAAACCACAAAATAGTCCATGACAAAGGCGAGGTAATTCTCGACCACAACAATGAAGTCATCGGAATGAGAGGAGCTGTTCAAGACGTCACCGAGCAGACCCATGCCAGCCTAGCTTTGAAACAAAATGAATCTAGTCTGGCAGAGGCACAGCGCCTGGCCAAAATTGGAGATTGGCATTGGGATATACAGACAAACAAACTTCATTGGTCTGATCAAACTTTTAGATTCTTTGATTATGAGCCAGGGGAAGTTGATATTGATTTCCAGTTCTACATGCAGCATATTCACAAAGATGATATCGAAGAAGCCTCTGCAAATATCGAACAGGCAATGTCCAATAAAGGGGTATATCACAATACATATAAGGTGGTGACCAAAACTGGGACTCTCAAAATCTGTGAAGCACAGGGAGAAGTGATACTTGATAACGATGGCAATACCATTGGCATGCGGGGGGTGTGTCAGGATATTACTGCGCGTAAGCGCGCAGAAGATAAATTGGTTAAAAGTGAGCAACGTTTCAGAGATGTGACCAGCATCAGTTCTGATTTGGTATGGGAAATCAACAATGAAGGGAGGTATATCTATTGCTCCGAACGAGTAGAAGATCTTTTGGGATACTCTATTGAAGAAATGATGGATAAAACACCATTCGACCTCATGCCCGAAACAGAAGCTGAACGTGAAAGAGCGTACTTTGCTGATCACATAAAAAGACCCAGAGCAATAAAGAATCATGAAAACTGGAACATTAAGAAAAATGGAGACCTGATCTGTTTGCTATCCAATATGGTAACCATCTTTGACAGTGAAGGGAATCCAACAGGTATGAGAGGGGTGGATAGAGATATTACCAAAACCAAAATTGCCGAAGCTACTTTACAAAGTGGTTATGCTGAATTGGAGAAAAAGGTCAATGAAAGAACCCAAGAGCTCAACAATAGCAACGAAGAACTAAAGGAGCTGGCATACACCCTATCGCATGATTTGAAGGCTCCTCTAAGAGGAATAAAAACACTCATAGATTGGTTACATGATGACAATAGATTGAAATTGGATGAGGAATCACTTAAGAAATTCCATCTAGTCGATCAGAAATTAACTATGTTGTATGCCTTAATAAATGGGATTATTGAATTTTCAGAAATTGGAAATAGTCGTGGTAACCAAGAACAAGTAAGGCTTGAGACAGCGGTAACCGAGGTTGCTGAATTGTTGAATATACCAGAATCAGTGGACTTGGTCATCAAGGATGAGCTACCAACCATATCTACAGTGAAAGTACACATGATTCAAGTTTTTCAGAATCTAATGTCCAATGCTATCAAATACAAAAGCAAGGATGACCTCATCATAGAAATAGGGTGTGAATCAATTGACTCAGGATGGCAATTCTACGTAAAAGACAATGGTGTGGGTATTGATAAAAAATTCCACGATCGCATATTTGGAATTTTCAAAACATTATCAGTCAAGAAGGGGGGAGAAAATACAGGTATTGGGCTTTCCATTGTCAAAAAGATCATCAGCAAATACAATGGTAGAATTTGGGTGGAATCAGAAGTAGGAAAAGGAAGTTGTTTTTATTTCACGCTGAAAAACTGATGGCTGGTTGTTTGGGAGAACCTCAGTAAGAGGAATTGCTTTTAAATCATGTCGAAATTTATTAGGACACCCTGGAACAAGTACGGGGAGAGGACGTTCAGAGTACATCATTCTGGTTTCGAGCCTGCCCCTAGTGACCACATGGCGCTGAAGCTTTACCACGTTCGCCATAGGTGGGGAGTCAGGTCTTTCGACCTGACTCACTGTACAGCAATGATGGTCAAAATTCCTGTTGGAATGATATATAAGGTGGGTCTCCCTGCTGTGCAAGTGATCCCACCTGCCTGCACGAAGCCGTTTCGGCATCCCCCGACTACGAAGATTCATAATGTCAAGCAATAAACTCTAGATTCAAAGTCCCACACAAAGAATATTGTAGCTCAAGACAGCTAGTGGGTGTTTATTAGCAGACCCCGGACTTGTTCCGGGGAAGAGAAGGTACTCATACCAGTCATCATCATTGCCAGAGTCACTTCAAACAATGGCTTATATTTATTGACATCCGACTAAATTCTTAATGTGTGCAAAACACATCTTTATTGATCAGAATTGCTACTTTTTCAGCGAGTTGAAAAAGTACCCCCTCATTTAGGGTTTGTTTTTAAGTTTCCGTAGGCAAGTACGATTAAATGCCCGAATGCGCAAACCTTAAACCTTAAACTTAGAACTTAGAACTTAGAACTTAGAACTTAGAACTTAAACTTTAAACGGATGTCAGTAGCTTATATTTTCCTATATATTTTAGTTCCCAGATCGTATGCCTCAAACAGCTGCTTCCCGTAATCCGGCATGATATCATAGTATCCAATAATTAGAAATCCTCCTGGCTTGATGCTTTTATGCAATAGCTTCAGTACCTCAATCTTGAGTTGTTCATCGAAGTATATCATTACATTTCTACAGAATACAACCTGATAATGTTGAGAAAATGCACTATCATGTACCAGGTTATGGTTTTTGAAGGTGATACCTTTTCTGTATTTATCCTTGACCACGGCACTGAGTGCGTTGTAGTCAAAAAAATCTTCCATTTTTCTTTTGGGGAAAAATTTCAAAAAGGGTGCAAGATAATTTTGCATGACAATAAGCGAGTAGTCTGCTTTTTGGGCTTTGGCCAGCACCTTACTGCTCAGATCTGTAGCCAATCGATTTGTCTTCTCTAGCATATTGACTTCATCAAGAACAAATGCCATGGTGTAAACTTCTTCTCCTGTGGAGCAGCCCGCATGCCAGATATTAAGATGGCGATCTGATGCAAATTTTGGCAAGATCTGATCTTTGATAATGACCCAGGCATCTGGATTTCTAAACAACTCTGTTAAGTTGACCATTAAGTCATCTATCGTCAACAAGAAAAATTCTCTATCTTTCAACACTTTCGACCAAAGTTCCAGAATAGAGGTCATCTTCCGCTTCATCATCAGCCGGACTACCCCCCTTTTGAGTGACTTGATCTCATAATTGGTGAAGTCCAAATCATACCGGTTGCGAATGGCTTCCATAAGTGCTTTGATCTCTTCATCTGAAACGGTATTCCACATATAATTAAACCCTGTTGAGTTGTTTATTGAGCATTCTTACTTTTTATTTTATGTATAAAATCATCATCCAGCAACCAGACGAAATCCGGGGAAATATCCAATTCTTTGGCATGGAATACTGCCTTAAAATTTAATTGACAGGCATACTCTTCTGCTTCCTGTGCAATCACCTGATTAATATTTTCAGGTTTGACTACTTTTAGATGAGGAACATCTCCATGGATATCAACCTCCAGGTGATTGGCCAATTCGGTAATCATCGCTGCTGAAAGCATATTATCGATCTCAGTGAGTATGGCACCTTTCATCATCAAGGCTTTGGCTGAGTTAGTTCCCAGCATCTTTTCAGGAAGACATTTTTCATGAATGGTATTGACTTCGTCCATGGACAATACGAGGTAACAAACCCCTTTCAGATCACCTTTGAGAACGGTTTTCAACAGGTGTATATTAGGACTTTTTTTAGCTGTAAAAAGTGTGGTATCGCCTGACTTTTTTAAGGTAAAATCTACTGCGTCTATTTGTACTTTACTTTGCACAATTTGCTCCATCGAATGCGCAGCGTTGGTCAGACCACTATTTATGATGTCCTGGGCTACTTTATTTTCGGCACTGGTCAATTGGTCTAGCATGGAATTGGTCTTTTAAGTCTAAGAAACTGCTTTTTTCATCGCAGCTGCTTTAAATAGTGTTTCCGTAATAGATATTGCATCAACAATAGGACAGACATTGCCATTGCCTAGTATCGTTGATCCTGTTAGTAATTTTATCTTATCTAATGGCTTTAGAAGGCTTTTTTCCAGTATTTCTTTCTGCTGTAGTAGCTTATCTACCGCTATGCCTATCAACTTCCCTCCGTAGGAGACGATGATCACATCGATCTTTTGATCTTTGGCTAATTGGTCATAGGTATCGTGCAGTACGCCTTCATCATATATCTCAGAAAGATTCTTCATGTTGAACAAGTCTTTTAAGAAAGCCACGGATATGGTTTTGTCCAAGTACTGGCTAACAAGTCCTCCATTGATTTTACGAATGTCTTTTTTGTAAAGGGAGATCACCGCTTCTGTATAAGATAGCGGAATCGCGAATTCCTGATGATCAATTTCAAAAATTAAAGCCCCTTTCAATGTCATTGAAGAGGGGAGCAATAGCTTGACAGTCGATCCTTTGCCCAATTCGGTATCCACAAGCACTTGACCTCCGATAGATTCTGTTGCCTTCTTCACAACATCCATGCCTACACCTCTGCCAGATACTGCGGTGATCACTTCGGCATTGGAAAAGCCTGGTTCGAAGATGTACATGATCACATCTTGGTCAGAAAGGTTTTTTGCCATTTCCTCACGCACCAATCCTTTCTCTACTATTTTCTTTCGGATCACATTGGCATCTATTCCATTGCCATTGTCAGACACTTCTATCACCACACTGTCGCGTTCGTAGTGCGCATTTAGTGTAACCGTACCGGCTTCCTTTTTACCATTTTTTTTCCGTTGGTCGTCATCTTCGATTCCGTGGCTGACCGCATTTCTGACCAGGTGAATCAGCGAATCGCTAATCACTTTTAGGATATTTCTATCAATCTCAATGTCAGTTCCTTTTAGCTCCAGATTGACCGTTTTGCCTTCAATATTGGCCACATCTCTTACGATGCGATGGAACTTGTTGAATAAAAATCCCACCTGTTCAAGTCGCACATCCATCACTCCATATTGAAGGTCAGAAGAGATGCGCTGCAAGCCTTCAAACTCGGAAGCTCTGAAACCACTTGCGGTAGTGACTGCGACCAGTCGATCACGCTCGATGATCAGCTGCCCGACTTGATTCATCAAGTCGTCAAGTTTGCGAATGGGAATTTGAACGACATCCGAGAACGCAATTTTCGGTGCATCATCGCCACTGGCATCCTCTTCTTCATCAGCATCCTCCTGTTGAGGTTGAACGACCTCTTTGGATTGAGGAGCTGCCTCTTTTTGATCTTCTACTGGAGTGGGAGTTTCCTCTTTTTCTTCTTTAGCCTTCCGGAGAATGACTGAAAGTTTGGTTTTGACACCAAGATAGCTCACTTTGACATCTTTGCCTATGGCTTCTATCAATGCTCCTAGCTTGTCATTTGCGGAGAATAAGCTATCAAATAGTCCGGAATCTAATGTGATGCCGCCTTGCTTTACTTCTCCAAAAATATCCTCCATCACATGGGCTAACTCGCCAATGCCTTTGAGCCCTATGCCCATGGCATTGCCTTTCAAAGTATGTGTGATTCTGAAAATGGAATCAACAGCAGATCGATCCGAATGATTCTTCTCCAGAATAGTAAATAGCTTGTTTAACTCTTCGAAATTTTCCAGCGCTTCAGCGCGAAAAAGTTCTTGATATTGTGATTCTTTTGAGCTCATAATCTTTTAGGATAAGCAAGTCACAATATAACCTGCTATTTCTTTTAATGGTACAAACTTGTCAACTGCCCCGATGTCTCCAGCAGCTTTGGGCATTCCAAATATGGTGCAAGTCTCCTTACTCTGCCCGATGGTGTGTCCTCCAGCATCTTTGATGGCTTTCAACCCTAAAGCACCGTCTTTACCCATTCCAGTGAGGATCACGCCAATAGTGCGACCACCATACTGCTTGGCAACGGAGAGCATCATGGCATTGACCGAAGGGTTGTTAAAATCTTTGAATACTTCATCTGTGAAAGCTATCTTTTTCGTCTTTTGATCACTGATAATCATATTGGTGTGTGCCGGAGCCACGATGATCATGCCTGCAGCAGGTTTTATATTCGGACTACCCACCATCACTTTCAATGAAGTGATTTTGTCCAGTCTGGCAACAAAAGCAGGGATAAAATTTTCTGGCATATGCTGTACAATCAATACAGGAACCGTGAGGTTACTGGGCAGGTTTTTGATTACCTCTTCTACGGCAGTAGGTCCTCCTGTAGAGGATCCAATGGCAATGATGTCGTAGTTGAGTTCTTTTGAAAACACGTGCGGATTGAGGTTTTCCTTTTTCCGCTGTCTCAAGAGCGAAGCCAAATTTGCATTGGATACCTGCTTGGTTTTTTTGATAATCTCATTTGAGATTTGACGCAAATTCTTTTGCTTGGTATCTGGCTTATTGAGATAATCTACCGCACCTAAGTTGAGTCCTTCAAATATTGGTTCCAGGCTACTATTGCCAACAGAGCTCAAGATGAGTATAGGAGTAGGTCTGGCTTTCATGATGCCTCTGATCGCATGAAGTCCATCATGATTGCCCATATTCATATCCAGTACGACTACATCAGGTTGTAAGTCCCGGGTCTTCTCAATAGCTATTTTTCCATCCGATGCGGTATCAATCACTTCAAGATCCTTGTCAGCATTTAGAATGTCCGAAATGAGTAAGCGCATGAATGCGGAGTCATCTACTACCAGTACTTTTATTGCAGATATGGCCATGCGTTATGAATGTGTTTGTTTACTCATTATTTATCCATTGCCTGTGAGATCATTTGCACTTCATCACTCTGAATGAGTTCGATCGCATCTACCAAGATGATCATCCGTTCTTCATATTTTACGAGACCTTTGATGAATGTTTCATCCAGTGAGGTCTGTGACATAATACCAGTTGAAGCATCGATATCAGTTCCCTTGATGGTCAAGGTGGCAGGAACTTCTTTCACCAATATACCCACTCGAAATTTCTTACTTTGAATGACCAAGGTGTATGGGGAATCCCGTGATTCTTTCTCCTCTGATTCTGTAAGCCCAAATTTCTGTGACAGGTCTATAATCGCCATGACAGTTCCTCGGATATTACCGACACCCTTGATGTACTTAGGTGCATGTGGGATTCTGCTCAACTTAGGAGTGGCGACCACTTCTTTGATTTGGTCAATCTGAAAAGCATATTCTTCGTCTTCCAGTTTAAAGACGACTATTTGCATTTTGCTGTCCTTCAATCCTTCAATCTCCTGCTTGAATTGGGCATTTAGACGTTCACGCTCATGGTACTCTTCTTCAGTGATGAATTTTGCTCCAGGAGCAGATTTGTCCACGCGCTTTAGTTCTACCCCTTTGATATTTTTCAGCTTGCTCTCCAATGCCCCATCTTTTCTTTCTGATACAATCTTCTTGATCGACTTGTCAGCTTTAGAAGGAGCTGTTGTTTTCACAGTCGATTTTGAAGCGCTCTTTTTCACAGGAGAGGATTTTGTGACGATCTTCTTTTTAGCCACAGACTTCTCCTTTTTCTCTGATGGGATCAGTTGATCTCGTTTCGTGTTTTTTCCTAGTGCCATGATTTATAGACTAACTTAGGTTTAAAATTTCATTTGCAAATGCGCGGTAGTCATTCGCGCTATTTGAACTTGGTGCATACTGTATCACGCTCTGACCAAATGAAGGTGCTTCTGAAGCCCGAACATTGCTGCGGATACCATGGGCAAAAATGCGTAATTCGTAATTGTCTTGAATATGTTCGTAAATTTCTGTACTCAGTTTTCTTCTCCTATCTACCATGGTAGGCAGTACACCCAGTATCTCCAGATCTTCGTTCAGTACGTCTTTAAGGCTATTGATGGTATTGATGATTTGATCGAGCCCTTGTAAGCTCAATACTTCCATCTGCAATGGAATGATGACACGTTCTGCTGCGCTGAGTGCATTGATGGTCAGCAGTGATAAGGAAGGAGGACAGTCTATCAATATGTAATCATAGGAAAGTGCCTCCAATTGTTTTTTCAATAACAGCTCTCTTTCTTCTAAACTGGCTAAGGAAATCTCCGCATCTGCAAGTTCGATGAATGAAGGCGCCACGTCCATGCCTTCGACCTCATACATGATGTCTCCGATGGCAGCATCTCCATTGAGGACATCTGCCATGGTCTGCTCCGAGTCTGTGATTCCAAGTGAATAACTCAGATTTCCCTGGGGATCGAAATCTACCAGCAGCACACTTTTCCCAGCTTGCGCGAGTGCACTGCCAAGATTTACTGTCGTGGTGGTTTTACCTGTTCCGCCCTTTTGATTGACAATGGCTATAATCATATGCATTTATTCTTCTCCAATGGTGTTGAAATATACCGCACGTGTTCTTTTACTGCTTGAAAAAACGCTAACGCATAATTCTCATATCAACAGTCAAAAATACTGCTATAACACTACTTCTACAATTCGTGAAATCACGTATTTTCATCTAAGTGTTTTTACCTAGTAACCTGAGTTCGATTCTAAGAAGATTCGCTAAACCTAAATGGTTGTCACTGCCCCGAAGGGATGCCTTTGGCGCGAAGTTTTTCACCTAGTATTGGGGCTAGAAAAACTGTATCAATCTCCTAAACTAAGAGATTGACACAGTTCCCTCTCGTGACCCCTTGCAGAGCTTCTTCATGACACTTTTTTTAATAAAATTATACTGTCGTCCGAGTAAAAAACGTACTATTATGTGTTTCTGTGAGAACAACACCCCTATAATCCCCTCAAGGGGATACTTGCGATTCTCCCCTTGAGGGGAGACACAGAGGGGTGTTTTTCATTGTG
>Ga0209634_1001979_pt1 | contig 14570 bp, 20 predicted proteins | sample LinPmetageLP40_FD_184043 | JGI IMG/M metagenome (GOLD analysis project Ga0209634, IMG submission 184043) | Marine viral communities from the Pacific Ocean - LP-40 (SPAdes) (version 2) | ecosystem: Environmental > Aquatic > Marine > Oceanic | place: Pacific Ocean | collected 2010-08-26
TACGGGACACGCCTGCCCATGCAGATGCTGTCAAGGAAGCTGTAGAATCCCTGCATATTGCTAAGAAGAACAGGATTGAAATTATTGGCAGTACCATCTACGAACCTGTAAGAGAATTGGCTAAAGAGAGTGGCCCCATAAGCTTAAAACCTTTAGTCGATGACATCATATCTGCAAATGGTGTGGATGGGATTAAAAAGTTCTTCGGTCCTAGTTCTGTTTTGTATACGGGACGAGATGGTAAAAAAGTAAAGCAGGCAATGGAAAGCATGTTTGAAACTGCTTTCAATCGCCGCAGTGTGGCTGAACTAAGAAATACTTTGATAGATGCAGCAGAAACAGGAGCAGAAAAAACAAGATTTAGGAACATGGATAGTTTGGAACTGGCTGTAGAAATGATGACTGCAAAGGACCCATCAGGAAACCTTCTAGCTCCCGACTTTAATCCCTTCATGGCAGCAGACCCATATGACCTAGAACTCGTGAGACGGGCTTTTAAAAGAGCTTCATCGACCTTTGCATCTTCGGGTAAGCCTGATGTTGCTGCAGAGTATGGGAGATACATAGACAAACTAGATGAAACAGTAGAAGGCCAAGCTAGTGAGGCGTACTTTACAGCCATAACAGATGCGCGACCCCAGTATGAAATGGAAGTGGGGCTTCCTCAGTCTCCTAAATTGTTACTGGACAAGTACGAGAAGACTAGGATTAGAAGAATTAACGAACTAGGAGTTGGCTACAAGTTTAAGAATGTGTACGCAGAAAACCCCAGTGTCATATTTGATGATTTTGCTGAAGCAGTTGTAGAGGCTCTGATGCCTTCAACAACAGCAAAAATGCAATCTCCTACTCAGAATAGACTACCCAACTTAGTTAATAACTTGGTCATGTCGTATGGTCAATTTTCAAATAAGCATGGTGAATTTGTTTTTGACCTTTCCACAGAGACAGGCAAGGCAGGTTTCAACGACTTACAAAAAGTATTAAACGAAATAATCCTTACCCGAACAGGTAGCAACTTCTTAGAAAACTACAGGTCAGCCAGAAAACTAAACAGGCGAGTGCCTGCAGGACTCGACCCTGCACCTAACTCTGAGCTTCTCAACTTTGCAGACGATGTTACACAGGACTTGAATGTATCGTTTATTTTAGAAGAGGGTGGCGATGTTATACAGCAACCCCTTATGGACATAGTTGATGCTGTTAGTGTTAAGCAGGGTCTAGGTCAGGCTATTAAAGAAACTCCCATAGTGGCACGGGCTTTTAATAAGTTGGGAGATGACTTTGAGAAGTTCAAAAGTATCAAAAAGGATGACCTAGATGTACAGTTGTCTAATGAAAACCGCACGTTTAAACTTATAGATGACGCTACCAAGTCTCTTTCATCACAAAACTTTGCAGATAACTTTATCTTCACACCCGAAGGCGGGGAGCTAGGGGTGTTGAAAGAAAGAGTGGAGTCAGTCCTAGTAGCTTCAGGTATGAGTCCAGAGGATGCAGCGGATTCTTTTCAAACAGTTGCAGTGTATCACACTATGGTAGGTTTGTTTGAAAGAGCAGGACGAGGCAACGTCAGTGGTAAGGTAACAACCAGAGCCGCAAATGAAAAAGTTAGTGAAGCAATATTTAGTCCTGAAGTTGTACTGGGAGAGCTTAAAAAACCGGCAGTGCGGCGTAACTTAGAAGAGATACTAGACCCCGACCACATAGACTTTTTAGAAGATATAATGCAGCACTTAAATGATAGTAAGACCGCTGTAAATGTTCGCGGGGCTTCAGGAGATTACGCAGGCATAGGTTTGGCAGGTAAGGTTAGCCGCATATACAACGGTGTTAAGGGTGTTGTTAACCCCGCCTACATTGCTACAGAATACGCTATTACTGCCGCTAAAGCTGGTCAGATAAGCATGATGAAACTTGCTTTAACAGACAAGGCTGCAGCAAAGATTCTTCACAAGTTTCTAAAAACACCTAACTTAATTGGTGGAAACGATATGCAGAAGTTTGACAATATTTGGAAGAACTTCCTATTTACAGAACTGGCTCAAGAGGGACAGAAGATAGTTATGGAAGGTGAGGGCGACCTGACTACTGGACTTCAGGGCATGGCAGAAGGTGCTGTAGAAGGCACGATAGACGCTGCTGAAGCTGTGGTAGACTTTGTATCAACAACAGATGAGGAACAAGACAATGATGAAACCGATACCCAAGGGCAATAAGGGACTTGCCAAACTATCCAAGCCTGTCCGTAACAACATAGGCTTCATGGCTCGTGGCGGTAAGGCCAAGGGCTACGCCTATGGCTCAATGGTTCGCAGCCCCATGAACCCGGATACCAACATGAGTCCTAAGATGAACCCTATGATGCCGCGAACCCAACAGTCCGGTTCGAAACGAGGTGGCATGGGGTCTGTTATGTCAGCCCCGTCACCAATGACGAACAAGATGGAAGGCATGATGTACGGCGGCAAAACAAAGAAGAAGATGTAACGATGAAAAAATCTGTACCAGCCCCGCCGGGGTTTCACTGGATGAAGAACGGTAAGAGTTACCGCCTAATGAAAAACCCCAAGGACGGTTATAAGAGTCACAAGGGGTCTAGCCTACGGGCTTCGTTCGAGGTTCAAAAAGTTCACAAGGGTTAGATATACCTGCTCGACTTGTTCAGGACCTCATCTCCTACAGACTTTAAATACCTAAGAAGACTTGCTACCTTGAAGGTTCCTTCATAAGCTGGCAAGTCTTTTTCCATTAGGCGAACAAACTGGTCGGCGTTCACACAGTCCATGTCTAGTTCGACGCTGCCCTTGTCGTTTAGTTTTGCTGTCAAGGTGAACAGGTCAGCCTTGGGATGCTTGTTGCTCATCTTTATACGCCTTAATTACATCAGAAGAAAACAGCTTCTGCAAGTTCAAGAGATACATCCGTGAAGCGTTGTTGTCACCGCCACTCACGGACTTTTTGTAGTCGAGGTTTTCAATGATTCGTTTTAGGGATGGTACGTCGAACACGAGGGTTGCAAAAGTATCGTCCCCTATACATAGGTTGTGGAACCAGTAGTCAGATTCCGTAGCGTTGATGCCGCTGGGCTTTCCATAGGATTCATACTCAATCGCTATGTTGCCTGTCTTCACCCACATGCCTCGCTCAGACTTTACTTCTATCTTCTTGTCTGTGAGCATGTCTGCAACCCGCTGTTCGCGAACCTTACCATAGGACAGGTCGAGGTCGAACTTCTTACGGTCACTCACTGCGGGTTCCATACCATCCATTAGGCTGCTTCTTTCTTTAACGCTTCTGCAAGCGTCTTCATAAAAGTTGACTGCGATGCCTGTAGCTGCCCCATCCTAAAATTTAATTTATTTATCTGGTCGCGTACATCTCTAATCTGCATGACAAGATACTGTTCTGTAACTTCCATCTTGTCAACATCATACTCTACATCGTTCACCGTGACGGTGTTTTTTTGTTTCTTACTCATCGTCTTCATCCTCTGGCAAATACACCATTACAAATGCGTTGCAGGTTGGGCAACTCAGGTTGGTTTCCATGACAAATCCATCTATGTCTGAGTCATCGTCCCCGCCCCAAATTAACTCACTCTTACAGTGCCAGCAATTCATGCTGCTGTCAAGTCCACAATTTCACACACTCCTGCTGAACAGGCAAGCTCCTGCGAACCACTAGTGTTATCTTCCTTTTCGAACTTTGCTAGGTTCTCCCAGTCAATGTGAACCACGTTCATACGCTCCTGCCACTCCGTATACTCATCAGGCTCTATGTCTTGATAGGGTGCCTGCTGATATGTGTGGTCACTGTGAGGTAGAAACGATACACCAGAAGCTACATCAAAGTTCTCGTAGACCCACGCACCTACGTCCATCCATTCGTGTTCCTTAACTGTAACAGTGATGCTAGGTTTATGTTCGCACCAGTGTATAGCGTAGGTCTTCCATAGTTCTAGCTGCTCTATAGCCGACATCTTTGTTCTTGTAACGGCTCCCGAAGGAGACTTCATAGGGAAGCTAAACACGGTAACACTGTCAGGTTTACCCTTGTCTCTCTCTGATGGCACACCGCTATTAATAAGGAACTGTGTCAACGGGTCTTTGTTATCTCCGCGAACTGTCCTGATAAAGTGGTCGTTGTGTCTTGCATGTATCCCGCTTGCTGCGTCCACCAGTTGAGACACAGTACCCGACGGCTTTACACAAGTGATTGCACTGCTCACTGGGATTCCAAGCATGTTCGCAAACTCCCGGTTCGTATCCACTGCGACTTCTCGCATTTCTTCGAGCCAACGCTTGCTGTCTACATTTTTGGATAAAACGGGATGGTCCATGATACCAGTCAAGGACACACCTAATAAACGCTCTTCCTCTGTGTTGTCTTTCCATACCTTCCTCAAGTATTTAAAATCAGTCAGGGTAGCCTGCATAGTTCCAATAATGGTAGCTAGTCTAACCTTTTGTTTCAACGTTTCAAGAGTATCATTTTCCCGAACCACACACTCTGACAAATTACAAAACTGGTACGGGCGTAAAATTATCTCACTGCAAGGGTTCGTACCCCACATGTGTCCTGTCTCTCGTCTGCCGTTACGAGCCACCTGCTTGTCAGCAGCTTCACGATTAAACATGCCACGCTCACCAGACTTGCTGTCGTACAGGGCAAGCCACTCACGCATGAACGTACCCATCTCAGGCTTGCTCTTGTAGGCAACAGAGTTGTTCGCCAAGGCTCGTTGTCCATTACGATAGATTTGTTTGTCGGGTTCATCCCACCACTCTCCAGCTTTGGCGTGGCGCATCTGGTCATCGCTAAGATTAGATAGGCTAATAAGTGCGCTGCGACGAACGCCCCCTACGACCACTACCTCGCCGACCTTACACATGAGGTCATGGCACTCAATAGGAAATAGTCTGCGTCCTGCTGCCTTCTTGAATATCTTGACAGTAAAGTTGAACAGGTCAACTAGGGGTTGCGGTCCACTAGCCCTACCCCCCATAATCTTTAGCCGCGCACCCGCTGGACGAATATCTGATACATCCCATGTTGGAATCTGCCCTGCATACAGTAGCGCAACCAGTTCGCGGTACGCCTTTGCCCATCCCGGCTTGCTGTCTGCTACCTTAATAACAGTGTCGGACTCGTTCATGGCGTCGCTTATTACAGGGAGCTTGTCCACGTTCTCTCGTTCTACAGAGAACCCGACTCCGGTGCCACACATCAGGATATACATGCACTCGTCAAAGGAACGTGGATTGTCAACAGGTATGTAACTACAATTGTAACCACAGATGTTGTCACGAGATAAGGCAGAGCCTGCAGTCATCATTGCCCTCATGGATGGCATAACACCTAGGGACAAGACCCCTTCCTCAACCTCTTTGATAACGTCAGAGGGAATACTAACACCACACTTTTCTTTAACGTGACTAGTCATAAATTCTATGTACCGCCCTACAGTTTCCCCCCAATGTTCGCGGCGACTGTCACTGTCGAGCCAACGAGCATAGCGGGATTTGTGAATGAATTGCTGGTATACAGTGGGCAGTTGGTTGTTCATTTGGTTTCTCCTTGAACCTTTAATAATTTGTTTAAGTACCATGCGGCTTTGTTTAGGTCTTCTATTTTGTTCTTGTAGCGTTCTCGCCACGTGTACTTCAGGTTGTTACCCTTACAGTACCCTCTAAATTCTTCTGGGGTTAGGGCTGCTTGTATGGCATCTATGCATTCTATTCCTGCACTGTTATAGTGTGGGGGGCTGTTAACCATGTCCACAACTACATTACCATAGGCTTCCTTGCCTGCTCTCTCATTAGATTCGGCAATCTTCTCTTTCATATATGCTTCATGTCGTTTCATTGTTTCTTCCCAAAGTCTACCTTGACAACATTTTCTTCCTTGGACAGTATCTTAGGCTCATCCAAATTGTCAATCTCTTCTTTTATTTCTTCCATAATATCTTCAGCTATATCATAAAAGGCTATACGAGCCATGCCTGCTTTCATAACCCTATCAAAGTCATTCTGTAGCAACTCCATCAATCCCTGCTGGGCTACAAACCCCGCATCCATGTAGTCGTCATCTTCTTCTTCGAGTACAGTAGTTGTATCGTAGGCAGTCATGTTGAAGGTCTCATCATCAACTCTGCTCAGTATAATATACCACTTTTCAGGTAGTAGACTTGCCTTTTCAAACTCTCGTTCATCAGCCATTTGTAATCCAATCTTGGGGTATGCTACCTTCAGCCCACGGGAAACCATAGCGGTTCGCCCAGTCAGCATAGGTTGTTTTACTACCCTTGTAAATTTTGTTACTGGCTCGTAGGAACACGAACCGGATATCTAAGTCAGGATGCTGTTGTTTCATAAGTTGCATCTTAACTCTATCACCCTTATCTAGGTGGCCCTTTGCTTCTACGTATATGCCTGTCTGGGGCAGGTAAAAGTCAGGTGTGTAGGTGCGTACCTTGGGTATATACTCGAACTTGTACTTCTCATACTCAAAGGGTACCTCACGGTTTGCAAGAGACTTAGCTATGTTAATCTCAAATGCAGACCTATACTTAGTGCCTCTCATAATCCTAGCAACGGAAACCCCGCCTTCATTCCGTCTAGCCTTTTTAATAGATACTGTTCTACTTTTGGGGTGCGTTTTTCTAGCAGTGCCATCTCTTCTGATAATAGAAGTGTCGGAAGGCATACAAGAACTCCTTGTCTAAGATGATGAATAATGATTTGAAACTCCTCTTCTATGAGCTTGATATCGCGAACCTCACTCTCCCAAGCCAAGGCTCCCCCTGCTGAGAAATTATCACGCATAGTGAGGGGCAGGGATGTTTCCATCCTGCGAACATCAACAGTAGCAGGACCGCCCCCTCGCTTCTCGTGTGACTCCACAAAAACACAGCGCATCTCTGGATTCAAGTCAAAAAGTTCGAGGGGGTAACCCCGTGTGTACAAGATAGGCATACCTAGGCAACATCCTTTACGTGCTTGGTGTACCAAGTGTGCGGCTTAAACTTTGCCTTGGACGTTGCTTTAGGAGCGTGAACTGCGTTCTTCCAACACATTGTTTTAAAGGAACAAAACGTACATGTCTTGGGCATGAGTCGGTTACCCGTCTCTACTTTCTGACCATCTACGGTGTGCGTCTCCGGAATTGACTGAAAGGGAATCTTGAAGGGTGCGTCATTCGTAATAGCTTCGACACGCCTGTTCGCATCCTCTAGGTAGGCTTTCCGGTCTTCACTCTGTTCGAGGGGTGCTTCTACAAAGTCCCACTCCCCGTTGGATTTGTTTATTACAATCCATCCACCAAATCGTTTACCCTCTGATTCCGCATACAGATGTCCCTGCATGATGTAACCAAACGGGTCATCTTCCTTGATGACATCGTAACCACCCCGGCCCGAAAACTTGTTGTCGTATGACCACGGGCTTGCAGTCTTTACATCCCACACCTCTTCCTCACCATCTACTTCAAGAACCAAGTCTAGGGTTCCCTTGATAGTTTGACCGGCGAGTTCGAGGGAACACTTCTTCTGTTCGTCAACGACGTTTAAGCCAGCGGCTCTCATAACCAAGATTGCAAAGGCTTCTAGTAAGTCTCCTGTTGCAAACCTAACTATGTCGTTGTAGGCAACATTCTGTTTGTGTCCCTGCTTCTCTAGTTGTTGTTGACATAAGGGACGACCAACACCCGACATACGAATGCGGTAGTCGCCCCGACTAGAAAACTGTTTACGCATAGCTGCCTTACAGTCTTCCCCAAACTTTTCTATCAAAGGCTCAAGACGAGAGGAGTCTATCTCCCCCCGCCCTGCTCTTTGTAGAAAGTCTTGTACATCTAAAAGAGGAAGCATGTTACCCAGCCAACCGTCTCTCTAAGTCGATATCCTCTTGAGACGACATTGCTTTTCGTGCGTCCCTATACTCATCAAAGACAGATTGGTTTGAACCCTTGACAGTTTCATAGAACTTTTTATACAGAGCTTTTTCGTCTTCTCCGTATGGTGCTTCTCTTATGTACTCAAGTTTTGGAGTCCAATAGATTACGCCCCCGTTCTTTTGCTTCTGAGTAGTAAACTCAATGACGCTCTTGTGCATCAATGCTGACTTAGAAGTGAGTTCGTGCTTGATAAAGTTAGACACCGGAATGAATCCTGACTTTTTGAAGTAAGCCATAAACGGCATGTTCTCAATAGGTGCAGCACTACCGTCAGCGTATGTTGCCCCAGTAGAATTTAGTATACCGTACATAACTTGATTACAGTTGACAGAACGACTCAGTAGGAAGGAAGGGTCATCATGGCTCAGTGCTTCTTCTTCTTTCTTGGAAAGACGACCACACTTATTACCGCCTAGGCTATCAGGAAACTCACCTGCAAGCTTTGGTTTCTGAATTGATTTGCAGGAAAACCTACCCTCTTCTTGGTCCCACACTGACCACTCGTACATCCGTAACAAAGGCTGCATCTGTACAGCATCCGCATACACTCTTGCTTTACCATTCCAGACACTCCAAGTACCCCTCTTCAAAGAGGTGCCATTATCATCTTCCTCTTTGTAGTTGATATTTAAACGGGGTAGACCCGTCTGAGGTTTGGTGTCACTCTCCGCTTGTCCGGTTAGTTCCATGATGGCTTTGTTGTCGTCACCATCCATAGCAAGCATCATAGCATCTAATTCGTTATTCACATTTTCGATTTCAGTACCCATAATTTTAAAGTTCCTTTTTAATAAGGGTTAGCGTAAAGGGATTATACAGTAAGTATCTCTTCCAAGTCAAGCCAATTCTTTCCTATTTTTAATTCTATACCAACGGGCATGTTGTATTCAATGTTGTATCTGTCTTTTGATTCCATAGGGATGGCTAACATACACTCTGCCATAACGTCAATACATTGTTTTTCTTCACTTGGGTATACGTCCATGACTATAGAGTCGTGAACCGTGTTGCATATGACAGACTTCATGCCTAGCTCTCGTACCTTTCTATCCAATAAAATCAAGGACATAGGTAGTAAGTCGGCAGTTGCAAACCCTTGAACAGGGTAGTTACAGATTGCAGTGCGGTCAGTAGCAGCACCCCAATCAGTCCAACGTGCCTGTGGAAAAGCATACTGTCTACCCGATGGTAGTCGGATGTGCTTCTTCATAACGGCATGTTTCTGTAGCTCCTCGTGCCACTTTGTCACACCATTGTACTTTTCTTTGAAAGCATTGTAATAACGTTTCTGGTCTTCCGTACCAGACACACCACCATAGAGCGGCTTAAAGGTGTGCGCTTTAGCATCCTGTCGTGAGCATCCGATAACACTGGCAGTATAATTGTGAACATCTGTACCTATCTCCACATCCTGTTTTATACCCTCATCATCCGCAAGGAAGCCAGCCACCCTAAACTCTAGCTGTGCGTAATCCCCTTCCAGTATCGAACCACCCTCGAACCTGCTTTCAACAGCCCGTCGTATAATGAAGGTAGTGCCTCGTGGCATATTTTGAAAGTTAGGGTTGCGGCTCGAAAGGCGACCCGTCGCTGTAACACATTGCATAAATTCTGTGTGTATAAAACCTTCGCCATCCATGTTGTTCTCCATCCCCTCAACGAACGAACGAAGGTAGGTGCGAACTGCACTATAGCGTATGTAAGCTTCTGCAAACTCACGGGCTTCTCCTCTCAGGGATGTGAACATACTCTCTAGGGTTTCTTTGTCAGTCTTGAAGCCAGCAGAAGCAACATCGTAGGGGTCACGAGGTACCAACTTAAAGCCAGCAACCTGACCTGTCGATGTATAGCGCACACCAGCCCCCTCACAGGGCTTGCAGACTCTGATAGCCTTACCTAGCGTACCGTCCTTCTTACGCGCTGTATAGCGTCCCTTGCCCCCGCAATCGGTACATTGACTTCCGACTGTCTTATACAGGACGGTTGTCTCGTTGACAACGTGACGTTTGAAGTCTGCCTTCTTCATGCGGGTTCGTCGCTTGGGCTTCTTACCTGCCCCCCGAATCTCGTGACCTAGGTTAAAAATGCCAGCCCAACGGTTCTTGTCCCCTACCCTACAAGAGTAGAACAACTTGGAGCGGTCATCCGGGCTGTCTAGGTTAATAGGAGTGTCCCCCATAGCATACGCAGCGAGTTCTTCGAGGCGGCGTTCTAGGGTGAAGAGTTCATCCTCATACTCCCGCCGGATGTCAGCGAGGGTAGTTCTGTTTATCTTAATGCCGTTCCGTTCGATACGGGACAGCGTGTCCGTCATCTCAAACGACAGACGCAAAGTGGGCAAGAGTGCTTGGTTGTTCATTGAATAGTTCCTCAAATGTAGTGCCAAAGGCTTCGAGTTGTGCAAGGGCTACTTGCTCTGTAGAAATAACATCTGCTTTTCCATATGTTTCTATTATGTCCCACGGTATGTCGTAGAAGGTCTTGCCTTCCTTAAAGTACGGCGCAACGAGGTCTTTCTCTTTTTGCACATCACTATACTTTTCTGCAAGAGCAGCAAGTGAAAGAGGCCACCTCTGGGAACGGGCAAGAATATATTCTGCAACCATTGTATCATAGACATGTCCCTCGTAGGTAAATCCGCAGTCGCGAATCCACGATAAATCAAACTTTATGTTTTGTCCCACAACCACATCAGCCCTGTCAAGAGCCGTTTGAAATAGTTCGAAGGCAAACTCGTGCGGTTCGCGAACACTGTGATAGTAGCAGTGATAGTGAACGTGCTGCTCACCCAGCCACTTGTAACCATTTGAAACTAAAGAGTTTCCAAAGTACGGCAGGGCTGTTGTCGAGCCGTTGGCTTTGGGCTTGTGGGTAGTCTCCACATCGAAGGTTAGAATTTTCATTGGGGTTCCTTTTTCATGTAGTCATGGTTTATTTCCGTCTTCATCTGATGACAGTTTCTACACAGAATTATGCACTTCCTAACTTCTATAATCAAATTCTTTAGTGAGCCTAGTGTCATTCTAGATACCGACCGTACCTTAGTATCCCTATCAACATGGTCAAAGTCCAACGAACCCCCATATTCGGCGTAGCCACAACGAGAGCATCCCTTTAAAAGCTTGTACCTGTTCAGCCAATACTTACGCCTCGTTCTTCTTCTTTTTGCGTACTGAACCTTGTTTGCTTTTTGTTCTACTGTTTTTTGCGGCATTAGTAGTACACCCCCCGCTGAACATCTATGTGACTGTTAAACATGCCATGCCATCCATTCAACTTGTTCTTGGATACGCAGATGTGCCGTGTGGTATTCTCTTCTTCAGATGTGCCTGTCTTGCCAATGCCAATGATAACATCTGCTTCACCTGCCTTACCGGTTCGCGAACCATCTAACATAGCATAGTCGATGAACTGCCTGTCGTGAGCTTCAAAGCTTGCCTGACTAACAGACCACACAAGGAGCTTGTTGCGCTTGGCAATCTCACGAGCCAAGACATAGGTTTCCTTGAGGCGTTCATCACCACGGTTGAAGTCACCACTAACCTTGAACTTATCTAACTGGTCACAGAACATCACATCAGGTTCGTTTAGCTGGGCATAGTCGTTTAGCTCATCCATAGATGTACCGACCGAATCCATTACAGTCAGGTAAGGTTCTATCTCTTCTAGAACCCTAGGCACCAAAGACTCTGCACCCGCATTCATCTCCTCGTATGTCATACCAAAGTAACTCTGTATGATACGCAGCTTTATCTTTTCTGCAGGCTCCTCGTTAGCCCAGTACACAACCTTTTGTTTTTGCTTAACATAACTGGCTGCTATGAAGGCACAGAAGGTGGTCTTACCAACTTCGGGACGGGCAAAGATTATACCTAAGTTACCCCTGTCCATTCCAGCTAGGTTCTCCTGCATCAAGTCCCATGTGAAGGGGAAGTCAGGAACACCGGTACCCTCTTCTAGTAACTGGGTGAAGTCCTTGGATACCTCACTGTATGTGGTCTTGTCGGACATACGCCCATCCTCAACCATATCAATCAGTGTCTTGAGTTCGCCAAAGTGTTCGGACTCCCCCGTAAAGATGGCAATGGCTTTCTCACCAATCTGCCTAGCCCTGTCCCTAACCCAGAAGTTCTTGACGACATCTAGTTCGAGGGACATGTCAGGAGATATGTGGGTGGGCAGACCTTCTATCAGGTCATACAGTTCGAACACCGCACTCTTAGGCATTGCCGGATTACGGTCATTGACTAGAGCAGCTAACTGATTGGGGTGTATGTCTATGTCGTAGGTCTTGTGTCCATAGGTGATGGTATCGAACAGCGTTGCGTAACGCCCCTCAAACATATCACGGCTAACAATGTTCTTTACCTTACCATAGAACTCTTTGTTTAGGATAAACCCAAGAACCTGTAGTTCAAGGGATATATTTTTCGAAGGTTCGTTTTCGTTCATCATCTGTCATATCTTTCACATCTTTGTTTAAAACAACTAAGCTTGTTGGCCTAATGGCCTGTAGTCTGCGAACAAGTTGCAAGCCCTTTTTGGTTGCATCCTTGTCTAGGGCTACGAGTAGCCTATCATATTTTCTTAAATAGGGCAAGTGACTGTCCTGCAGGTTGGTTCCCAGCAGGGCTATCCCCGAAAGAAAGCTAGATACACTGCAAGCACTAGCACAGTCTTCCAAAACAATACCGACACGGCTGGTGCCGCAAACGAAAGGATTACCGGATTTTCCATATCTCCACCATTTAGGTTTGATGTTATCTAAAGTACGACCAGCCGCATCAACCACCTGTCTGCCATCCTTTATCAGGTAGACAACACGGTTCATACGAAAGTCGTAACGAATATCGACACGACCAGCGAGGTACGCATCGTAGGCATTTGCCTTCTTGACATAGGATTCGGCACGGGGTTCGCGGGACAGGGCAACAAACGTGTCAGGCAGTTCGAATGGTATGCTTGAATTGTTGTTTGTTTCCAATATCTTAGTACGTAACAGGGGGTGAACTGCAGTGTCTTTGCGTATCCTAAACCCTGTACGCCCACGAACCCCACAGTCTGCATGGAAGCAGAACCATAAGCGTTCGCCCCCAGTGTCCGAAACACTAAAGGTATTCTTCTTACCACACGCAGGGCAGTCCATCCGTAGACGACCTTCAGGTGCTATTGACAAGTCAGTAACGTAATCTTTTAGCCAAACTGTCATGGGCTATCTCCTATGACCCGACAACTACCTGACAGGAAAAGTTGTGTCAAGTGCATTTTTTGTTTGACAAACGCTTGACAGGCATGTTACGCATTATGAACAGTAACCCTATAGGTAAACCCTAATATGAAAATAACTAATAAAGTTAACCCTATAGCAAAGATACTAAGGGATAAGAAGTATAGTAAACAAGTTATCCCCAGTAAGAAGAAGGCTAACTTAGATAAACTATCTGAAAAGGAAGCACGGGATGCCAAGACCAAACAAGATACTTGAACCCACCAAGACATACAACCTATTAATGAAGGAACAACAGTATGATAAGCTTGCATACATGGCACATCATATGCAAAAGAGTTCCCTAGAACAGGTTGCAGTTGCTGACTTGATTCGGGATGCAATAGACATTTACATAGAATCTTATGAGGATGAAGATGGAATCGCTGAAAACTAGAAAACTTGAGCTAGAGATAGTTCGCAGGCAGTATGACGATAAGTGGATTGTCAACACACCAGCATCGTCTGTTCGTATTGGAGAGACAGACAGGGACACGGTAAGGAAGAAAGACTGTGTGGATTACCTGAGGCTTACTACAATCTTTATTGGAAAAAGTGAAAATGAATGTCGTTTGTGGGTTGACAGTAACAAACAAACACTGGTAAAACTAGGAACACCTTACGAGGTGGCATAGTCCTGAGGTGGAGAATGTCATTGAAAAGTGACCGAAACAACAGGATTTTGAGTGTGGTGACACACTGCATAAAAAGAGTTAGAACAGATTGCCTCATGGCGATTACTCTGGACTCTTAATAAAAGCAGGGGGAGTGGTTACCCCTTGTACTTTCGTTGGTTGGTTGAAGAGCGGGGCTGGATTCATTTCTAGTCCCGTTTCTTTTTTTGTTGACACCCCTATTTGTTTCCGGTATTGGTTACTAATCAACTGCCAGATAGGAGAAACCAAATGGCGAAGAAACTAGAGAACATGACAACAGACGAACGCATTGCCTATTTTGAAGAAGAGCGTGAGAAGAAACGTATCAATCGTCGAAACCGGATAGATAAGCTAGATATTAATCAACGTGCGGCTGTTATCAGGGTTAGTGAATTGCTAGGCGAGGTGTTAGAGACTGCCTTATACCCTGAGTTGGGTGGTATCAAGGCTGTTACAGCCTACGACTTGCAAGAACTGTCTGATGCAATGGACAAGCTACAGTTTCAATTTAATTTGCGGGAGGCGTGATATGGCTACCAAACTAACCCACGCAGAATACTCAATTAAACACACAGAGATATTTGCTCGTATGTCAGCAAACTTTCTAGCTACACCATTACCCAGTGACTGGGATACATGGGAAGAAGAAAAGCTAGATAACTTTATTAGTGACAATCATTGGGAACCCTTTG